>Ga0102590_1003224_pt1 | contig 14759 bp, 10 predicted proteins | sample AraplaMF_Col_mMF_FD_76859 | JGI IMG/M metagenome (GOLD analysis project Ga0102590, IMG submission 76859) | Arabidopsis root microbial communities from the University of North Carolina, USA - plate scrape MF_Col_mMF | ecosystem: Host-associated > Plants > Roots > Endosphere | place: USA...
GGCGAAGAAATCCGGCGAATTCGAAGTGGTCGGGTTCGTGCACCGGCTGCTCGACATCCAGCGGCGACACGGTCTGCGCGCAACACCCGCTTTCGTCACGATGGTATTTGCAATGGCCGTCTACGATGGTCTTTGCCGCAGGCTTTTCCCGGGGTGTGATTTCCAGGGTGAAGCGCGCGGCTACCTGATCGCCGCGCGCTACCGGCGATCCGCGCGAGATGCAATGCGTGCCGGCTGATCGGCAACTCTGCCGCTTCAGAATGCGGTCGTGAGATCGAGCATCCAGTACTCGGTGCGGCGCGAATTGGTCGTCATCAGCAGATAGCGGCCGTCAGCGCTGATATCGAACCATTTCAGGCCGGAGAATTCCGGGCGTGTCTGCGGCGGCTCCGAGCCGTGCCGGACCGCCAGCATCGTCGTGTTCAGGCAGACATTCGATTCGAGCCAGTACAGGTCGGTGCCGACCCGGACCGGGAAACGACGTTCAATCAGTTCGGGCTCCAGCATCGTCGAGATCACGCCATCGGAATGCCGCAGCGAGAACAGACCCCAAGTCCAGCTTCCGCCGCGTGTCGACATGAACGTGATCGATTGTCCGTCGGCCGAGAAGCTCGGCCCCTCGTCGAACCATGCGCCTTGACTGACGTGGTCGATCTGCCGGCTCGCGACGTCGACGACAAAGATATTCGACTCGTAGGGCCTGGTGACGGCGGCAAAAGCGATTTGCCGGCCGTCCGGTTTCCAGGACAGCGGCCCGTTGAGAAAATGGTATTGGTTGTCCGGCGAGGTCAAGATCGAAAGATTGCTTCCGCCCGGATCGACCAGTCCGACCTCCCACCGTTCGTCCCGTTTGATGGTCAAGGCGAGCTGCTTTCCGTCGGGCGACCATGCCGGGAAGCAGGCGTCGGCCCCGAGTTCGAGGAGCCGACGCGTTCCGTCGTCGCGGTCATGAACAAAAATGCGCGACCGTCCGGTGCTATCAACCGCGCAATATGCGATCAGGCGGTGATCGGGTGACAGACTGCCCCGGCCGGGCATCCAGTCGCCAACTGCAATGGTCTCGGTGGTGTTCGACACCCGATCGAACAGGCGCAGTTCCACGCCATTGTCGATTTGACGGTGGTAGAACAGCCGGTCGCTGCCGGCCAGAAACATCGGCCAGCGGCCGGGCATCACCGGCGCCGGCATGACGTCGGTGGCGGACGCGGCATGCGGCAGGAAGCGGATGCGTTCGCCGTCGTCCCCGATGTCGGTTACGGCAATCCAGCGCCCATCGGGACTCTCTGTCGGCTTGTAGTACCAGCGGTCCACGGTGGTCAGCCTGCGGGATTGGCCGGACGGCACGTCGACTTCGATCAGGTTGCCGATGTCGCTGTCATAGCTGTGACACACCAGCCGGGCGCTGCCGTTGCCGAAACTGCACGCGCCGACATTGCCTGATTGAGCAAGCACCGCGCGGGGCGCGCCGCCTTCCGGATCGACGACGAAGAAGTTGCGATCCTTCCACGGACCTCCCGTGAAGACGATCAGACGTCCGTCGGGGGACCAGGCCGGATATTCCTCTTCAATGGCGTCGTGGGTCAGCCGCTTGATCGCCCGGGTCGCGATGTCCACCATCCACAGATCGGTCTGGCCGTCGCGCCCGGAGACGAAGACCGCACGGCGGGAGTCCGGCGACCAGGCGGGCTCGCGGTCGTCGCCCTGGCCGTCAGTGACCTGCGACCAGGTGCCGTCCGCGATGGTGTACATCCAGATGGCACCGACGCCGTTACGCCTGGACGACGTCAGGATGAATTTTCCATCCGCCGAGATGACGGGATCGCTGCCGCCGGCGGGATCCATTGCGAGCAGTGTCGGTCTTGGTTCCGCCGATGCCGGTGCGGCAGCCAGCAGCGCGGCGACCACCAGCGCCGGCCATTTCATGGACGCACCCTGCTACGGGCGATGCGCTCGGAAAGAACGGCAAAGGGCGGAACGATCGGCGCGTCACCGGCGCGCGGCGGCCGCAGCATCAGCACGACGGAGGTGGCGGGCATATGCGCCGTCACCATGACGTCCGATACCCGGTCGCGCGGGACTGAGCGCTGCGCCAGCGCGGCGACCGCATCGATCTCGCGCGAAAATCCAAGGGCATGAACCGTATAGCGGCCGGGGGGAAGCGGCCCGAGGACGAACGGGCCGGGCACGCGGGCGATGGTGCATGCGATCGGTTGGGCAAGCAGGTGACCACCCGCCGCGGCGGAAATGAGAGCCCAGCCGTCAAACGCCGCAACCGTCGGCGAGTGTCCGAAGACAACGCCCTCGATCGCCAGACCGTCGCCGGAAACCGGACGCCGGCCGCACAATTCATCAAGCGATGCCTTCCATCGGCCGATGTCGAACCTGTCGACCGCCTTGCGCAGATCCCGTGGCGACATTCCGACGAGATAGGTGAACCGCTTGCCAAAACTGCCCAGACTATTGAAGCCGACATCATAGGCGATCTCGATGATACGCCGGTCGCTGCTGAGCGCGGCGTTCCTTGCGGCCTCGATACGCAGCAGGGTGAGGTAGCGCATGGTCGCCAACCCGGTCTCCCGCGCAAAGATGCGGTCGAGGTGCCAGGGACTGAACCCGGCGACGTCGGACAGCCGTCCAAGCGACAGCGATTCACTGATGTGGGATTGCATATAGGCAATGACGCCCTGGACGGTCAGCTCATGAATATTCGGCCGCTCAGCCATGGCAACCGGCGCGTCTGTCGGCACGATGATCGTTCCGGTGGGCTTTCTCGGCGGCAAGGCGATATTCATGATCGATCCTTCAATGCTGGCCGCCGAGATCGGATATCGTGGCTGCTTCGAACGGCTTGAGCGCTCTGGCGAGCGACGGCGGTGGGGAAACAGGCGTCAGCGCCGCTCCGGAGGCGCGCATGCAGCCGATTTCCTGAAAGCCGCGCGCGGCCAGGTTGCTGCCCGGCGGCCGCAGTTTCATGATGTCGAAGTTGAGCCCGATCCGGTGCTGCCGCAGATGGGCCAGCGACATGTGGATGTCGACCTCGTCGAGCGCATTCAATTCCTCGAAATATTCGCAGTTGACGCGCAGCGTCACCAGCCGCAGGTCGCGTGCGAGTTCCTGCAGAATCTCCGGCGCATTCATTTTGAGAAACATTTCCCGGCAGCGTCCCTGCCAGGAGATATGGCGCGTAAAGTAGACGTTGCCGACCACATTGGTCTCTTCAAACGACACGACGTGGCGGTAGACGAAGGCGGGCCGGGGCCGCAAGCCGGTGGCGAATCCCTCGATTGGCACGACATTCACGTTCATGACGTCACCTCATCCAGCATCAGCCGGCCGTTCGCGCGCACGGCGCCTGCCGCCGAGTCCTCGCGGCAGGAAAATGCCACCGTGCACGCACCCGAGCCGAGCGGCAGCTCCGCGACGACTACGGTGACATCGTCAATTCGGTGCGCTGTTTCGGGCAGCAACGCCGGAATGGCGGCGAGCGACGGCTTGCGTGCGACCTTGCGGCAGGCTTCGTGCGCGGCATGGCGGCGGATGAAGCCGATATCCTGGCCGGGGTCGCAGTGTTCCAGGTCGCAGCCGACGGCGGCCTTTGCCGCGATCGCGAGCGTGATGTCGCCGTGATGTGAGAACGATATCGAGCCGTTGCCGTCGACGCGGAGGGGCCTCCCGTCACCGCGCCGATCGACCGCGCCATCCAGGCCCAGCCGGGCGATCGCCGTGTTGCGGCGCGACTCACGCGAGCTCTGCTGTTCGCAGACGACCGAGATTTCGATATCCCGATCACCAAACGCCTGACGTGCCACGCGTTCCAGATAGGGGGCGGCCAGCGCCGGGCTGGCGGTGAGAATCTCGGCGATGTCGGTCGGATGGATCGCGCGAAAGGTTGCGTTGATCCAGCGTTGCGCCGGACGGCCGTTCGCGTCGGTGACGAGAATATCGAACGTATAGGTCGCGCCGGACGTGCTGCGCTCGACCGCGCTGACATGCGCGAGAGGGCCCGCCGCGGTATCGATTTCGATACGTTCGACGCTGATGGGAAGAACCCGCCGGTGCGGGACGGCGACCTGCAGCGCATGCAGCACGGCGTCACTGGCACCCGGATCCCATAGCACGAATGATTCCGGTTCGAACGTCCCGAACCATCTGGCGTCCGGGTCCGATCGGAGCTGCGCGACGACCAGTCGTGACGTCGCGGTCTCGAAACGCGCCAGACGCTGGAAGCGCTTGCCGTTGAAAAACAGCGGCCCGTAAAGCGGCTGGGCCGCGAAGGCGGGAGCCGGCCGTCCGGAAAGCCGCAAGCCGCTCGTGCCGATGTTTCCCTCACCGAACGAGGCCTGCATGCAGGGAGCCGCAAAGCCGTCATCGTCGGCCAGCAATTGAACGTCGGTGGTGCCGTGGCCGGTTCGAAGCGCGGCAATCCGGATTCGAGTGGCGCCGGTGTCGGGCAGCGTGAGTGCCCGATAAAGCGTGACGTCGCCGATGGCGATCTGCGATCCGGGCGGCGCCAGCGCGAAAGCAACCTGGGCCATGGCCTCCAGGCCCATGACGGCGGGCAGCACGGCCGCGCCGCTGACGACGTGGTCGTCGAGATAGGGGTCGCGGCCGCGGCTAAGCGTGGTCTCGATCACCAGCTCGACGCCCGGAAAGTGAATTCTTGGTTCGTCCACGAACCGGAGCATGGGAAAGTCGCCGGTCCCGAGCGACAGATCGGGCGGCGGGCCAAACCGGCTGGTCACCGCGACGGTGCCAACCGCACCCTCGGCGATCAATTTGCCGAATGCCTCGAGCGCATCGTCCACTGAAATCGCGTCGACGCCCTGTGCGCCGAGACGCTCGATCGTGCCCAGCCGCTCGCCCATGCCAATTCCGCCCCACACGCTCCACTCGATGGCGAGCGCGGCGCGGCCGTCCGAGGCCGCCGCCCACGCCTCGGTGACCGCGCTTTGCATTGCGTTGGCGAGGGCGTAGTGGCTTTCTCCCGCGAGTCCGATCCGTCCGATGATGGATCCGAATGTGATCAGTCGGCGCAGGCCCGGCCCGAGTATCTCCAATGTATGGTCAAGGCCGATGGTCTTTGGCGCGAGCGTCCGCCTGACGAGATCGTCGTCCAACTCGATCAAACGCTTCGGCTGGTTCAGCGCGGGCGCGAAGAGAAGTGCAGTGGCCGGGCCGAACGCGTCGCGTGCAGCGGCGAGGCCGACGCGGAGGCTGTCGGGATCGAGAACATCCGCGCCGACATAGCGGCAGCGCACTCCCCGTGCTGCAGCACGCGCCAGGGTTTCCGCGATACCGGGATCGCTCACGGCGCTTCGGCCGACCAGGACGATCGCCGCCCCGCAGCGGGCGATCTCGAAGGCGCACTCGGCGGCGATCCCTTTGCCGCCTCCGACGACGACGACGACGTCATTTGCGGTGATTGCGGCTGATGCGGACAGTGTGGGGGCATTCGGGGCGAAGACAGGCCCTTCCAGTCCTCCACCGGCAGACAGCCGGACCTCATGATACCCGCTCACATCCGCTGCCAGGATCTTTGCCAGTCGCGGATCATCGACGTCGATCTCCGCATGATCGACGACGCGGACGGATTGGAAGCATCCTTCCGCCGCAACCGAGCGCGCGAAAGCCGCAATCGGCGCTCCCCGATGACACAACGCCAGGTGCGGCACATCGGCCCTGGCTGCTTGCGAGACCAGTGCGACCAGCCGCCCGGCCGCGGCGGCGTCAAATCGCGATTCAATCCAGATCGCCAGGCCGGCGTCGCCGGCTGGTTCGGTTGCCGGCGGCGTTTGCCGGTCGAGTCCCACATGGGACCACCGGGGTGGGAGGACGCCACTCGCAGGCAGCCCGGCCTCGCTCCATCCCATTGCGTAGGTTCGAACCCACGGCCGCACGCCGGCTACGCGTTGATCGGCATTGTCGAGGCGGCTTCCGAAGGTTTGCAGCTCCGCCAGCGCATCCGCGAGCTGCCGCGGCGTGGCGTTGGAGAATTCAGCCGGCGCCGATGGCAGGCGTACCCGCAGCGCCCTGGATGCAGCGATCACGATTCGGGTGACGGCAAGAGAATTGAGATGAAAGGCGTCGAGGAAGCGGTCATCCGCACAGATGCGAGAAACGTCCAATCCGGTTTCGTTGGCAATTGCAGCGAATACCGCCGGGAGCGGAGAACTCTCCGGCGAAAGACTCTCGATCACAGGCTCGACGGTCAGCCGCGGAGCGGGGGAGGGATCGTCAATCGCCCACTCGGTCTCGCGTGAACCGCACGGACTCTCGATGAAACTCGGCACGGCACCCGGTTCGAAGGCGCGAATGCTCCGGTCTTCGAATAGAGCCTCCGCGCGGATAGGCAGTCCCGCCGCGAAAAGCGCGCCGGCCGTGGAAAGCAGCGGTTCCATGGACTTGCCGAAGGCGTCGACGGAAGATGCTGCCAGCCCATGCTCGCGGGCCAGTCGTGCAAGGCCTTCGCCGGGGCCGGCTTCAACCAGATAGTCGGACTGCGCGGCGAGAATTTCCAGCGCGTCATCGAACCGCACCGGCGCCACCAGCTGATCGACCAGGAGGCGGCGAAGGTCCGAATCCGGTGTCAGGGGGCCGCCGGTGATGGTGGAAATGACCGTTCTTTCCGCGTTGGTCGGCCCGAACGAGGTGGCCTTCAGTGCCAGCGCCAGTTCGTCCGCCGCGGCTTGCATGTGCGGGCTATGGAAGGCATGGGATACGGCAAGTCTTGACGCTTCAATGCCGCGATCCCGGCAAAGGGCTGCGGCCTTGGCGATGCCGCCGGCTGGTCCCGAAAGCACCGATTCAGCCGTTCCGTTTCGGCAGGCGACCACGTTGCCGGTTTCGCCCGCGAGACGTTCGGCATCATGGCGCGAGAGCACCACGCGAAGCATCGCGCCCCCCGGTGATCCCGCGCGAGCCATGATCGAACCGCGCGCCAGCGCGAGTTGAAGGGCGGTTTCATCATCCAGCGCCTGGGCCCAGGTGAGCGCGGCGATCTCACCGAGGCTGTGGCCGGCCGATATGGAAGCCGTAATGCCAAGGCGTTCCAGCACGCGTATCGCCGCAAGCGACGCCGCGACGATGCCGGGTTGAGCCACGTCGGTCGCGAACGAATCCCGGCCGGTCGCCGCTGGCAGGCCGGCAGTCAGCGCGTCGATACCGGCAAAGCGGCGGCGCCAGAATCCGCCGTCAGGCCGGCATGGCGCGCCCTGGCCCGGGAACAGGAAGCCGACACGAGGAATGCGCAGGCCGTGGCCGACGAATACATTTTTCTCCGTTGCGTCCACGCCAAGTCCGGCCAGCACGGCGGCCTTGGCGCGGACCAGGCGCTCGGCGAGTTCGGCTCCCTGCGAGGCCACAACCGCCGCTCGCATCAAGCCATGGTTGGCCCTGGAGGCCGCGTATGCCGCGGCGTCGGTGAATTCGGCCATCGAAAGCGTCGCAGCGCGGCGTTCCATCGACGTGATCGCTTCAATGACCTCGTCTGCACTATGTCCTGAAAACAGAAACAACTCGGCGTCCTGCGGCACGGGTGGGCGCAAGGTGACGGCATGCGATGTCGTGACGCCGATCCGTTCAACGACCACATGGGCGTTGATTCCCCCGAAGCCGAAGCTCGATACGCCGGCGATGGCGGCCCGCTCGTGTGCGATCGGAAGGTACGTCAGGTTCGGACGGACCCGATGGTCGCACTCGGCAAATGCCGGGTGCGGCGTCTCGCAACTCACATGCGGTGGCACCATTCCCTGCCGCAGCGATTCGACCGTCTTGATCAAACCGGCAAAGCCGGCGGCGGCCTTGGTATGCCCGATGTTGGCCTTGATCGAGCCGATCGGCAGCGGCGAATGGGCCGCTTGGCGCAATGCGGCCAGCGCGCGCACCTCAATGGGATCGCCCACCGCGGTGCCGGTGCCGTGTGCTTCGACAAAATCGACATCCGCCGGATCGAGCCGGGCCATGTCGTAGGCGCGTCGATAGGCCGTGAGTTGCCCCTCGAGCGAAGGACGGGTGAGGCCGCCGGCGCCATCGCTGGAGAGCCCCCAGCCGCGAATTCGAACGAGAGCCGGCAAGTTCCGGCGCGCCGCATCCTTCTCCCGCATCAGCAGCGCACACGCGCCGCCCTCTCCTGGCCAGAAGCCAGCGGCGTTGGCGTCGAAGACGCGCATCTGGCCGGCGGCGAGGGCTCCGTTTCGCGAGAAGCCGACCAGTTCGAACGGGTCGAGGCTGAGATCGACGGCAGCCACGACCACGGCGTCGACCTGCTCGCTGACCAGCAGATTGGCGGCGTCCGCCAATGCGACCAGCGATGAAGCGCAGGCGGCGTCGACGGAATAGGCGCCGCCATGCAGATCGAAATAATTGGCGATCCGTCCGGCGATCGTATTGGCGAGGCCCCCGGCGAGGCTATCCTCGTTGGGATCGGCAAAATGGCGGCGCAATTCCGCTTCGAACGCATCACGCAACCGGGCAACTGCTTCCGCGGTCAGACCCTCGCTCGCCGCTGCGTCCATCAGGACATCGCTCAGGAAGGGTGAGCGAAGGCGGAGCAGGGCGGACCGGCTGAACTCGCCGGCGAGGGTATTGGCGACCACCACCGCGGTCCGGCTTCGATCGAGCCGGTCGATGCCGCCGATCGCGTCAATCGCCTCCGCTGCGAGCTCGAGGGCCAGCCAATGCGTGAGATCCGTGGCCTCGTATGTCTTCCTTGGAATTCGCAGTCCGGCACGGTCGATCCGCCAATTCGTCAACAGACCGGCGCGAATCCGCGTTATCGAATCGGCCTCGCCAATGATGCCGGGAGCGTAGCGATTCAAATCGAGCCGCCCGCGCGGCAAGGCGCGGAACGCGCGCCGGCCGTGCATCGCATTGGCCCACAGCTCCGCAGCGGAATTGGCATCCGGAAACCGGCACGCCGTCGAAAGAAGTGCGATGCTCGATGAATCGGCCATCTGGCGGCGTTACTCCTACTCTGCGGGGGTCATACCCGCAGTCTGGCCGATGGAAAGCGACCGCGATGCGGGCCGCTGGTAACGCCGGGACAAGGCCATCCACACGCCGCGCGTCGCGGTGACGAGGGTCAGCGCATAAAACATTCCGAAGACGATGTGCAGCTCCATGAACAGCGCATAAAGCGCGGCCACGGCCGTGGCGAACCCGACCTGGCTCGCGGTCTTCGAGGGCGAGGTGGCGGGATCCGTGATCATGTAAAACGTGAACAGGATGAACGCGAATCCGGTCATTGGCAGCAAGCCTGCGACCAGCGGCGTTCCGTGGATCGACGAGCGCAGGATGGCCTGCAGCGCGAATGCCGACACCCAGGCGATGATCAGGGGAATGCGCCCCGTGGCCTTGGTGTTGAGGTAGCTGCCGGTGCAGATGATGATGAGCGGCAGAATCCAGTCGACGATGCCCGAGGTGTTTTCCGTAAATTGGTACGGCGGCGCTATGCCTACCGTCGGAAACAGCAGCAGCGTCACGCTGATTCCGAAGTTCGAAGGATTGAGGACGTGACGAAACAGGGGCCGTCCACCTTCGCCCCAGCCGACGATGACGCGGAACACATATTTGGACGCCATCGCCGTCGCCGCCGCAAACGCGATAGCGGCGACGTTCTCGGCAGCGTAGAGCAGCATGCCGATCGCGAGCGCGCTGATATGCGCCGGCAGCAGGAATTTTACCAAATCAACAAAGGACCCCGAATAGCGGGCGGGCCGGCCATTGATTCGAGACTCCACCGTTTCACCGATCAACTCGGTGCCATAGGCGGTCACCAACGAGACGAGCGGCGTCAGCCACGATTGCTCGAAGCCGAGAAACAGGTGTCCGGCGACGTTCAGAATGGTTATCGCGAGCGCGAATCGCGATAGCCCGCCCAGCCGCTTTTCCGAATACCAGCGATCGGCAACCGGGGCCTGCTTTCGCGGCTTGGTCGGCTTGAGGCTGCGGTCATTGGCCAAGGTTGAGGACACGGCAAAATCCCTTCATCGCTTCAGTTGCGGCAGGAGATGGCTGGCTGCACTCGCCGGCTCCAAGAACGATTCGGTGCCTTCCCGGGGTGACTTCGACGATCTGCTCCCGCGCCCCCGTTTCATCGCGCCAGGCGATGTGAATGTTGAACAGCTCGTTGGCCGCGGCTTGCCCGACGCCAAGATGAATTTCCGACGCACGCCGGCCGCCGTGGCCGGAACCGCCATCGACGACCGAAGTCACGATTCTTCCGTCCCAGGGGAGCCGAACCCTCGCTTCCGCGCCGATCGCCGCTCTTGTCCCGGCCACCGCGCCGGGCACGCGCAGATCGAGCACGATCGCTCGCCCGATGTCGGACGACGTATTGCGCAGAAAAAGCGACGGGCTCCATTGCCGCGCGATGAGAACCGCCAGCCGTCCGTCGCCAAATACGTCACCGGTGGCGATGCCGCGAGACACCGTGCCGTTGTCGAGCCGGAGCAGCGGCCATACATCATGGAATTGACCGCGCAAGTCGGGAAGGAAGAGACGATCGTGATCCTGGCCGGAGAGATCGTCACCGCTCGAGAACCGGGGCCAGGAGGCGGGACGTGACAGCAGTTCGTCGTTGCCCATGGCCAGCTCCTGCAGTTCAGGCCAACGGTTGCGCTCGCCACGAACGAAACCGATCGCCTGCAGCAGGGCCGGGCGGCCAGAGTTCAGCAGGTCGGCAAACTTGATGTCCCAGGCCCAGTTGCTGGTCCAGGTCCCGCGCCTGTAGCTGTCATCGCGATAGGGCGCCGTGCCGTGTGTCCAGGCCAAGGGCTCGCCGGTATGAATGAAAAGGAAATGGCTCTCCAGCAGGGCGTAGGGCGAAGATATATTGCTGACGGCGATCGCAGGGTGACCATCGCCGACGACATCGCCGAAATCCACGCCCATGCCCTTGAAGGAATCCTGACCCAGCACTTTGGATCTGGGCATCGTGAAGTCGCGCCTGCCCTCGACGATCTCGAACCGCGGATGGCCCGGCGTCGACCGGTTAAGCAACAGCCGGTCCGGCCCAAAATCGTTTGCGACGTAGATTTCCGGCAGATGGCGATATGGCGCGAGCTTCTCGCCGCCAATCTGCATCAGGTCGGCGTCGAGGTCGCGGGCGGCGAGCGCCAGCGTCCAGCCGTCAGCCATCTCGTGGGTAAAGGCGTCGCTTGCATCCCGATAGGAGACTGCGGTGGCAGTCGAACGCTGCCAGAGCAGCAGCCGGTTGCGACCGCCGTTATCCGCGCGCGACATCGAGTGCTGCATATCGAGGCCGGCGTCGGTGCGCGGATCGAGCACCCGTTCGCCGTCGCGAAAATAATTTCCAAAGACGAGATCCGGATGACCGTCACCGTCGACGTCGGCGAGAATCGCAGCGTTGGTATTCCAGACCTCGCGTGCCGGCACGATTTCAACAGGCGTAAATGCTGCCGCCGATAATGCGGGAGCGTCGTTGCGGAGGAATACGACGGGCGTTCGTCCCCAATAATAGACGACAAGGTCCATGCGCCCGTCTTCATTGACATCGGCAGGCAGGCAGCCCATCGGGGCAATGGTGTTCGAATCGTAACCTTCCGAAGGTGCCGGGAGAGCAAAGGCCTGGAATCGACTCCCGGTACCGGGGGCAGGCAGGACGGAAACACTGTCATTGCGCGGGTCGACGAGACAGATGTCGGCGGGCAGCCCTGAGCCGGCGATGTCCGACAATGCGGCGCCGGCGCCTACGGAAGAAATCCAGGCGTCAATTCGCTGGAGCGACGGGTGTACCGCGCGAATTGTGCGCATACGCTGGCCGTTATCCGCGGGTTCGAGGTAGGTGGCGTCCAGGCGGAGCCGAGCGGCCAACCCGCCCCAGTCGTCAGCCGAGATGTCGCGAGGGACGGCCACGATGTATAACGCGGCGGCGATCGAGGTCGTGACGATCTTGGCGGCGTGGGTGCGTAAGGCCTTGTTCATGCATGCCACCCCGTGGTTTGCGAGAAAGCGCCCGCGACGGCCGTTCGCCAAAGTTCATATCGTGGCGGATCGGCTTCGGCCTCGGGCAAGCGGTCACGCGCTTTGCGCACGAGCCCGGAGAGCTCTTCGGCGCCGATGCCCCAGACGGTGCGGACAGCGTGGTCGGTGTGGGCGGGAATGTGCCGTGCCAGCGCGCGAGCTTCGCAGGCGAACGCGACGCCTTGAGCAAACTGAGGCCGGTTCGGACCCGCGGCCTCGCCGGCAAGGGCAATATCACCGGTGGTGGCCGGACCGGCGTAGGTCATGGCAAGGCCGATGCCGGACCAAATATCGCCATGCCTCGATTCCGGAAGCGACGACAGCAGCTTGATCGCGGCAACGACGGATCCGCCGGCGACGAACCAGAGTGCACGGCCCACACCCTGATCGTAGGCGCGGGCCGCGTAGCCGCTTCGTTCGCGGCGCCAGCCGCCGAGGATGCGCCGATGGTAGAAGTAGGTGTCGTGGAAGCCGAGCCCATCGAAAGCGAGCCAGCGAAGCAGGGGATCAAGCTCCGCAAGGATCCGGCGCCGGCGCCACGGCACGCGCGCCAGCGACCAGCCCGCACCGACATGGAGAAGGTAAGTGAAGTCGGCTTCGAAGGCTTCAATACAAGAAGCGAGTAACGATGCCCGAAACGAAATGGCGTCGGCGATTGCCGCGCCCATGGCGGCGCCCTCGACGGCAAAACCACGTTCGGCTTGGGAAACGCTGCTTATGAACGGCAACACGGCGTCGGCATTGCGAGCCACGAGGGCCGCGTTATAGCCCCTGATGAATGTTTGCCCGATCGTCTCCAGGGCGGCTTGCCTGGACGGATCAGCAGCGGCGAACCCGCGCACTTGAAAGCGTGCCTGCTCCAACGACAGTCCGAGGAGACGTCGCACGGAAAACGAAGCATGGCCGGTCGACGATAGTCCGTCTGCCGCGGCAGCATCTCCGGTGGTCCTCACGGCTGCTCTCCCCGGATTTTGCGCCAGATGGAGAGCAGTGGATTTGCATGGCTGGCCGTGCTGGACGGTGCCTCGCGTGACGAGACGCTGCCGGGGTCATTTCCCCCATGGCGTCTGTTGGGCTGGATGTCCGCATCATGCGTCCCGGAGAAAAACCGCAGCGTCTGCCTGACCAGTTCGAAGGCGGCTTCCGGATTGGCGACGACGACGGGTCCCTCGCCCGGCTTTTGCTGCTCGTGCCAGACGTCACCACGCCAGTCTTCGGATATCCCCTGACGTGACTCCCGCCAGAAGCGTAGCCGAAATGACTGTATCATGTCGGTGGGAGGCCGGGTCATTTGGCTTCGCCCTCAATTCAGGAGGACAGCCTAGACGGCACCGATCGCAGGAAAAAATTCTGCGCGTCTCAACCGGATGAGTGGAAGGTGTGTCGCCAATCACGGGACGATCACGGCCGATCTCGATGAGGATAACTCAGAACGATCCGCTGGCACGGACCGAAGTCCCGCCACGCCGGCCACTCGCTGCAGTCATATGATCAGCTCAGCGGAAGGCCAAATTCGCCAATGACGTGGTCCTGAATGCGGCCGAAGATTTCACCGGAGAGGATGGCGCTGTGAAGTCTCTTGGTCTCAGGCATGGGTTCAATGTCGAGATCCGACTTCAGGAGATTGGCCAGGCGTTGATACACACGAATTGCCTCGACGCGTTGTCCGTTCAGAACGAGGAGCAGCATGACGTTCCGTTGGATGCCTTCACGTAGCGCATCCATCGCCAGAATGCGCCGCCCGAAGTCCAATGCTTGTTCATAGCGGCCTTGCACCGCTGCGGTGCGCATCAACTCGAACGTGCTCCGGACGAACAGACAGTGCAGCCGTTCGCGTTCCTGGAACACCCAGTCTCCGTCGTAGCCGTCCAGGAACGGACCTCCGTAGCTATCGACGGCCGAACTGACTTCGTGCACCTCGACCTCGGTGAGCGCGTTTCCTGCCTTCCGGCCGAGGACGCGTCTGGAAGCGTTTTCCAGCCGGTGCGTATCAACCTGGATGGATTGCGACGGCTCGAGCAGCACGTCGTCACCGATGGTAATCAGGTGCCGGGCGGCACCCGTCGAACCCATCTCGAGTATTTTCCGGATGCGCCAGATGGCGGTGTTCAGTGCCGATCGCGCTTTTTCCGGATCAATGTCGCTCCAGAAAAGATCCGCAAGTCGCTCTCGGCGATGTGCTCGTCCCGCAAATTCAAAAAGATAGCAGGCTAGAAGCCGTCCAGCCGGGCCCAGATCCGACCTCACTATGGCGCCGTCGATCGAAAATGATGCTCCGCCAAAAAGACTAACATTCAACATGATAGCCTCCCCACGCAACAGAGTATGCGTCACGCAAAAAAATGTGGTCAAAAAACTAGATTTACTAATCTAAACTAGATGCAACCTATATTTGTAAAAAGTCAATCCGGTCACGATACAATCACGGGTTGATGCCGAGCGTGCGACCGAACGAGCGGGGAGAGATGAAATTCTTTCCAATCCGTCAAATGCTCAAGTCAAAATCGGCTCGAGCGAGAAGAGTGTGGGGAGCCTCTGGCAAACTTATGCGGGAACCGCGGCAGTTTTTTGACGCCAGTATTGCATCAGGCCGATCACGGCAAAGGGCATGGGCAACAGGTTCATCACGAAATGCCATGTGACCCGGCACCCGACCGCGAACTCGCGGTCCCCGAAGGCGCCGACGCCACCGAACAAGGTGCTCATCCCGATCGGTTTGCCGACAAAGTAGGCGGTCGCTGTGAGGCTGACATGCTCGTAGAGATGAAAGGTCTCGA
>Ga0102590_1003658_pt1 | contig 14745 bp, 13 predicted proteins | sample AraplaMF_Col_mMF_FD_76859 | JGI IMG/M metagenome (GOLD analysis project Ga0102590, IMG submission 76859) | Arabidopsis root microbial communities from the University of North Carolina, USA - plate scrape MF_Col_mMF | ecosystem: Host-associated > Plants > Roots > Endosphere | place: USA...
ACGGCGCCGCGCAATCCTTCGAGTCGGCGGGTCCCGTGGTATAAGGGGACCTGGAAAGAGACTCGGCGCCGGCGGCGGTTGAAGCCGGCGCCGACTTAACGGTGGAGATGGGGCAGCGATGGCAGGGCCAGCAAAACCGGGACTTCTCTACAAAAGGGTGCTTCTCAAGATTTCCGGAGAAGCCTTGATGGGAAGCCGGGAGTTCGGCCTTGAACCCCAAACCGTCAATCGTGTCGCCGAAGAGGTGAAGCAGGCCGCCGAGATGGGCGTCGAATGCTGCCTCGTCATCGGCGGCGGGAACATCTTCCGCGGCATCGCCGGCGCATCCCAAGGCATGCAACGCGCCTCGGCCGATTACATGGGCATGCTGGCGACGGTGATGAACGCGCTCGCCATGCAGAACGCGCTGGAACAGGCCGGTGTGCAGACCCGCGTGCAATCCGCGATCTCCATGCAGTCGATCTGCGAACCTTACATCCGGCGCCGCGCGATCCGGCACCTGGAGAAGGGCCGGGTGGTGATCTTCGCCGCCGGCACCGGCAATCCCTATTTCACCACCGACACCGCCGCCGCATTGCGCGCTTCCGAGATGGGCTGCGAGGCGTTGCTGAAGGGCACCAAGGTGGACGGCGTCTACAGCGCCGATCCGAAGCTCGACCCGAAGGCCGAGCGTTACGAGACTTTGACGCATCACGAGGTGCTGTCGCGCGATCTCAAGGTGATGGACGCGTCCGCGATCTCGCTCGCCCGCGAGAGCCGCATCCCGATCATCATCTTCTCGATCCACACGCACGGGATGCTTGCCGAGGTGCTGCAGGGCGGAGGCCGCTGCACGGTGATCGGTGAGCAATTGAAGAAGGGCGCGGCATGACGGCGCCCAAGATCATCGGGGGATAACTCAAGATGGCTGATGCAAGACTGAACGAATTTAGCCGCCGCATGGACGGCGCTCTGGAAGCCCTGCGCAAGGAGTTCGGCGGCCTGCGCACCGGCCGCGCTTCGGCGAACCTGCTGGAACCGATCCATGTCAGCGCCTATGGCAACGACATGCCCTTGAACCAGGTCGGCACCATCAACGTGCCGGAGCCGCGCATGATCACGGTCCAGGTCTGGGACCGCGGCCTGGTCGGCGCGGTGGAGAAGGCGATCCGCGATTCCGGGCTCGGCCTCAATCCGGCCGCAGATGGGTCCACGGTGCGCGTTCCGATCCCGGAATTGTCACGGGAACGCCGCCAGGAACTCTCAAAGATCGCCCACAAGTACGCGGAGCAGGCGCGGGTCGCCATCCGCAATGTCCGGCGCGACGGGATGGACTTCCTGAAGAAGCAGGAAAAAGACGGGAAGATCTCCGAGGACGAGCATCACGGATTGAACGACCAGGTGCAGAAGCTCACCGACGAGCATGTGAAGAAGGTGGACGACACCCTGGCCACCAAGGAAAAAGAGATTCTGCAGGTCTGACGTGAATCAAACCGGCACGGCCAAACCGCTTTCCGACACCAGCAAAGAGACCGCCGCCGAATCCGGCGCGCGCGGAACGCCGGCCCACGTCGCCATCATCATGGACGGCAATGGTCGCTGGGCCCGGGCCCGCGGCCTGCCGCGCACCGCCGGCCACAACCGCGGCGCCGAGGCGGTGCGGCGCACGGTCAAGGCGGCGATCGAGGCGGGGGTTCGCTATCTCACGCTGTTCGGCTTCTCGTCGGAGAATTGGAAGCGGCCGGCCGCGGAGATCGACGATCTCATGGGCTTGCTGCGGCATTATCTCAAGCGCGAGATCGAAGAGTTCCACAAGAACGGGATTCGCCTCAACGTCATCGGCGATCGCAACCGCCTCGGTGCCGATATCGTCGCGCTGATCGCCAATGCCGAGCGGCGCACCGCGGGCAACCAGCGCCTCAACCTCACCATCGCCTTGAGCTATGGCAGCCGGGACGAGATCGTCGCGGCGACCAAGAAGGCCATGCAGGCGGCGCTCGACGGCAGCTTGAAGCCGGAGCAGCTCAACGAGCAGGCCTTCTCCGGCTTCCTGCTGACTGCGGACATGCCGGATCCCGATCTGCTGATCCGCACCAGCGGCGAGAAGCGCATTTCCAATTTCCTGCTCTGGCAATGCGCCTATGCCGAGTTCATCTTCCTCGACCGCCTCTGGCCGGACTTCGACGCGGACGATTTCAACGGCGCCATCCAGGAATACCTCGGTCGGACACGGCGCTATGGCGGCGCCGGCTGAGCCGACCACCCACTGGTCCAAGAAACCGCTGACCCTGCGGATCACCTCCGCGGCAGTGCTGATTCCGGTTGTCGTCGCCGCGGTCTATGCCGGGCATCCGGCCTGGGACTTGCTGGTGATGCTGTTCGGTGGCGTTATGACCTGGGAGTGGTGTCGGATCTCTGCGCGGAGCAAGGCGGGCCGGTCCGACGCAACTCTGGTTGTTACAGCCGCGGCAATTGTCTTCGTACTCGCGGTTCTAATTGCTCCAGAAGAGAATGCGCCTTCGTGGTTTCATGAACTCGGCGCTCCTGGCTTAATTGCTTTCGGCGCATTGTGCGTCACAGTTCTCGCTCTGGTGCGTTTCCGATGGGCTTCGCTTTGGTTCGGTGTCGGCGTCATCTATGTGAGCGTCCCCTGCCTCGCGATTATCCAACTGCGCGCTGATCCCACCGTCGGCCTGCAGCAGATTCTCTGGATCGTCGCGCTGGTGACTGCGGTGGATACCGGTGCCTACATCGCGGGCCGCAGCATCGGCGGGCCGAAGCTGGCGCCGCGGATCAGCCCGAACAAGACCTGGGCGGGCCTCTTCGGCGCGGTGGTTTCCGCGGCCATTGTCGGGGCGATTGCCGCCCTGCTCATGGATTTGCCGTCTATCGCGACGCTGACCGCGATCAGCGCGGGGTTGGCGATCATTGCGCAGATCGGTGACCTGGCCGAATCGGCCTTCAAACGGCACTTTGGGGTCAAGGACGCCAGCAATATAATCCCCGGTCATGGCGGTGCCCTGGACCGGGTCGACGGCTTGATCGCCGTTGCGGCCGCGGTGGCCGGGATCAACTTTCTGATTGGGAGTAGCGTGCTGACATGGCTGTGACCGAGACAAGCGCGGCGGCAAGACGAGGGACGGCGGCGCGCGCCAAAATCGACGGCCCACGCTGGATCACCATCCTCGGCTCGACCGGTTCGGTCGGCTGCAACACCGTGGACGTGGTCGAGCGCCACCCGAACGACTATCGGGTCGATGGCCTGACCGCGCAGAGCAATGTCGACAAGCTGATCGAGCAGGCCTTGCGCCTGAAGCCGCGCTTCGTCGCGATCGGCGATGAGCAGCATTACGCCAAGCTCAAGGACGCGCTGGCCGGTTCCGGCACCGCGGTGGGGGCGGGACGCGCGGCGGTGATCGAAGCCGCCGCCCGTCCCTCGGACTGGGTGATGTCGTCGATCGTCGGCGCCGCCGGCCTCGAGCCGACGCTGGCCGCGGTGCGCCGCGGCGCCATGATCGGCCTCGCCAACAAGGAGACGCTGGTCTGCGCCGGCGCGCTGATGATGCGCGAGTTGACCGAGCATGGTGCGGTGATGCTGCCGGTCGATTCCGAGCACAGCGCGATCTTCCAGGTCTTCGACTTCGACAAGATCGACGCGATCGAGAAGATCATCCTGACCGCGTCGGGCGGCCCGTTCCGGACCAAGTCGATCGCGGAAATGAAGGCTGCGACCCCGGCCCAGGCGGTCGCCCATCCGAACTGGTCGATGGGCGCCAAGATCTCGGTCGATTCCGCCTCGATGATGAACAAGGGGCTGGAGCTGATCGAGGCCCACCACCTGTTCCGCATGCCCGAAGAGCGGATCGATATCCTGGTCCACCCCCAGTCGGTGATCCACAGCATGGTCGCCTACAATGACGGCTCGGTCCTGGCCCAGCTCGGCACCCCGGATATGCGCACCCCGATCGCCTATGCGCTCGGCTGGCCGAAGCGGATCGAGGCCCCCTCGGCCCGACTCGACTTCGCCAAGGTCGCGCAGCTGACCTTCGAAGCGCCGGATCCGGTCCGATTCCCGGCGCTGCGGATCGCCCGAGAGGTCCTGAAGATCGGCGGGACGGCGCCGGCGATCCTGAACGCCGCCAATGAAGTCGCCGTGGCGGCCTTCCTAGGCGGCCGGATCGGCTTCATGGACATCGCCGCTTTGTCGGAATCGGTCCTGGAAGTCCTGCCCAAGGGCGATCTGGGCTCGATCGACGACGTGATCGCGGCCGATGCCGAGGCGCGCCGGCTGGCGGAGCAGAAAGTCGCGGCACTTCGCCACAATTAATTGCTCTAACACGTTGGCGTGAAATCCTTTTCTGGGCTATGGCAGGGCACCGGACTGTGCTAGACAGGGCCGGTCGTCGGCAGCCGGGGGACTGCCGCAGTAGGTCCGGACCGGGAAATGGAAATCCTCAACCAAATTCAGCACTACGGCTTCTGGTTTCTCGTCGTATTGACCGTCCTGGTCTTTATCCATGAGCTCGGCCATTTCGCCGTCGCTCGGTGGTGCAAGGTGCGGGTCGAGGTGTTCTCGATCGGCTTCGGGCCGGAGCTGTTCGGCTGGACCGACCGGACCGGCACGCGCTGGAAGTTCAGCTGGCTGCCTTTGGGCGGCTATGTGCGGATGTTCGGTCAGGACGAGAATGCGATCGAGGGTGGCGCCGCCCGCCCGCTGACCGACGCCGAACGCGCGGTTTCCTTCAAGGACAAGACCGTCGGCCAGCGGATGGCGATCGTCGTCGCCGGACCGGCGGCGAACTATCTCTTCGCCTTCGTGATCTTCACCGGACTCTATGCGATCACCGGCAAGCCGGTGATCCCGCCGGTGATCGGGAAGGTGTTCGCGGAATCGCCGGCGGCGCGGGCCGGGATCCAGACCGGCGACACCGTCCTGCGGGTCGATGGCACCGAGATCGAGAGCTTCTTCGACATCCAGTATGTGGTTCAGAGCAGCCTCGGCAACGCGCTGACGATCGATCTCCAGCGTAAAGGGGCGCCGGTCACCGTGCAGGTGACCCCGGGCACGGTGCGCGACATCGATCCCAAGACCGGCAAAGAGACGACGTTCGTCGGCCTTGGTTTCGGCCTCGCCGAGGATGTGAAGAGCGTCAGCAAGGAGCTCTCCGTCGGCCAGTCCGCCGCGGTTGCCGGCAACGATATCTATCGGGCGACCGTAGGGACCCTGAAAGGTCTCTGGCAGATGATCACCGGGCTGCGCTCCAGCGAGGAGATCGGCGGGGTCCTGCGCATTGCCAAGATGTCCGGGGACGTGGCACAGGTCGGGTTGGTTTCGCTGATCGCCTTTTCAGCGGCGCTCTCGATCAACCTCGGCCTGATCAATCTGTTTCCGGTGCCGATGCTGGACGGGGGACACCTCGTTTACTATGCCGTCGAAGCGGTCCGAGGGAAACCGCTCGGCGAGCGTGCTCAGGAGCTCGGTCTCAAGGTGGGCCTCGCTCTGGTGCTGAGCCTGATGCTGTTTGCCACCTGGAATGACTTGGTTTATCTGAAAGTTGTCGATTTTGTGAAATCCCTGTTTACGTAATCGGAAGTCGGGGGAAATGGGGTTTCTGCGTCTAGCTTGCTTCGGCCTGTTGTTGGGCTTGTGCTTTGGGGGTGTGTTCGGGGCCGGAAGTCCTTCCGCCTTGGCGCAGACCATTACCAGTGGCGATCCGATCCAGCAGGTGGTGATCGAAGGCAACCAGCGCATCGAGGCCGATACGATTCGTTCCTACATGGAGATCAACCCCGGCGATCCGTTCGACGCCGCGAAGGTGGACCGGGCGCTGAAGAACCTGTTCGCGACCGGCCTGTTCGCCGATGTGCATCTGCGCCGCGACGCCAACAATCTGGTCGTTTCCGTGGTCGAGAATCCGATCATCAACAAGCTCGCTTTCGAGGGCAATGACCGGATCAAGGACGAACAGCTGACCTCCGAGGTCCAGCTGAAGCCGCGCCAGGTCTATACCCAGACCCGCGTCCAGGCCGACGTGAAGCGCATCCTCGACCTCTATCGCCGCAGCGGCCGTTTCGCCGCCACCGTCGACCCCAAGGTCATCAAGCTCGATCAGAACCGTGTCAACCTGGTGTTCGAGATCAACGAAGGCGACGTGACCCAGGTCGAGCGCATCGACTTCGTCGGCAACAAGACCTTCTCCGACAGCAGCCTCCGCGATGAGATCGCGACCAAGGAAAGCGCCTTCTACCGCTTCCTCAGCACCACCGACACCTACGATCCGGACCGGCTGACCGTGGACAAGGAGAACCTCCGGAAGTTCTATCTTTCCGAAGGCTACGCCGATTTCCGCGTGCTCTCCGCCGTGGCCGAGCTCTCGCCGGACCAGGAAGCGTTCTTCATCACCTTCACGGTGGAGGAGGGCGAGCGCTACAAGCTCGGCAAGGTCGATGTGAAGACCACGCTCAAGGACCTCGATCCGAAGACCTTGATGGTCGACGTGACCACCAAGGAAGGCGATTGGTACGACGCCAGCAAGGTCGACGACACGGTCCAGGCGATCAGCGATCACGTCGGCAGCCTCGGCTACGCCTTCGTCGATGTCCGGCCGCGCATCGACCGCGACGCCAAGAAGCATGTGCTGAACCTCACCTACGACATCCAGGAAGGCCCGAAGGTCTATGTCGAGCGCATCGACATCTCGGGCAACGTCCGCACCCAGGACAAGGTGATCCGCCGCGAGTTCCGCCTGGCGGAGGGCGACGCCTTCAGCACCGAGAAGCTGCACCGCACCGAGCAGCGCCTGCGGAATCTCGGCTTCTTCGAGACGGTCGACATCACCACGGTGCCCAGCACCGCGCCGGACAAGACCATCGTCAAGGTGAAGGTGAAGGAGCAATCGACCGGCGAGCTCTCGTTCGGCGCCGGCTATTCGACCAGCCTCGGCCCGCTCGGCAGCATCGGCTTGCGCGAGCGCAACTTGCTCGGCAAGGGCCAGGATGCCCGCATCGATCTCACTATTTCCGGCAAGCGGTCGTCGGGGTCGATCAGCTTCACCGATCCCTACTTCCTGGATAAGGACGTCAGCGCCGGCGTCGATATCTTCTACCGTCGCCTCACGCCGGACGCCAACGACGAAGACCAGATCGGCTTCGGCCTGCGCATGGGCTATGACATCAGCGAGTATCTGCGCAACACGCTGTCCTATCAGTTCCGCGCCGACCGCATCCACGACGTCGATCACGATGCCGCGCAGGTGATCTTCGACGAAGTCGGCTGGAAGTACTATTCGATCATCGGCACCACGCTGAGCTACGACAAGCGCGACAGCACCATTGATCCGCGCGACGGCTACAATCTGCAGCTCGAAGTGCACTATTCGGGCGTTGGCGGCGATGTGAAGTATGTCCAGGGCAAGGTCTCGGGCGGCTACTACTATCCGGTCACCAAGGACGTGACCGTGTCGACCACCCAGGAAGTCGGGTACATCGAGCCGTTGTTCGGCGATTACCTGCACTATCCGGACGGCTTCTTCCTGGGCGGCCCGGGATCCTTGCGCGGTTTCGACGATCGCGGCGTCGGCCCCCGCGAGGTCGGTGCCAAAAAGAACGACGGCTCGATCGGCGGCAAGTTCCTGTGGGACGGCACGGTCCAGGCCAGCTTCCCGCTGGGCCTGCCGGAGGAATATGCGATCCGCGGCCGCGTCTTCAGCGATTTCGGCGTCTTGACCGGATACGACACCAAGAACAACGATGAGAAACTCATCGACGACAGCAGCATCCGCGCTTCGGCCGGTTTCGGCCTGACCTGGGTGTCGCCGTTCGGGCCGCTGGCCATCGATCTCGCCTATCCCTTCCTCAGGCAGAAGGAAGACGAGAAAGAGTATTTCAGCTTCAGCTTCGGAACCAACTTCTGACCGAGCCGGTTACCAAGCATTTCTCGGTCGCAAAACCACCTTCTTTGGAGATTTCCTACGTGAACCAGCAGTCTTCCCCCATTCTCCGTTTCGCTCGGACCGTCGCCGCGGCGGCGGTTCTTTGCGTCCTCGCGGCTGCCGGACCGGCGCTCGCCCAGACGACGGCGCCGGCGCAGCCGGCTGCGCCCGCGGCCGCCGGCGGTATCCCGGCCAACCAGATCCCGGTCGTTGTCGGCGTCCTGGACACCCAGGCGATTCTCAACACCTCCGCCGCCGGTAAGGCGCTGAACACCCAGTGGAACGCCGCCATGAAGGCGCTGAACGACGACATGGCCAAGAAGGAAGACGGGCTGCGCGCCCAGGCCCAGCAGCTCGACACCGCCCGTGGCAATAACCCGCCGTCGGCCGACTACCTGGCCAAGCGCAAGGCGCTCGAGCAGCAGGACCTGCAGTTCCAGCAGGCCTTTGCCAAGAACCGGCAGGCCTGGGATGCCCGGCTCAACAAGGCGCGCGACCAGATTGCCACCGCCGCCCGCAAGGCGATGCAGGATATCGCGAAGCAGCGCGGCTTGACGCTCATTCTGGACCGCGCGGCGGTGCCGTATTCGCCCTCGCCCTGGAACATCACCGACGAAGTGTTGACGCGCTTGAACAAGGCTCTGCCGAGCGTCAAACTCTAAGCGACGCCTGCCTGTTCGAGATCGGTCCATGGAACACCAAGTGAAGCCCGAAGCCGGCGCGAAAGCGTCGCCCGAAGCTATCTCCCTCGATGTGAAGGGCATCATGCGGATGATTCCGCATCGTCCGCCGTTCCTGATGATCGAGCGCGTGGAAGGCATGCGCGCCGACATCGAGGCCACCGGCATCAAGATGGTTTCGGTCAGCGAGCCCTATTTCGTCGGCCACTTCGCCGGGGATCCGGTGATGCCGGGCGTGCTGATCATCGAAGCGATGGCGCAGACCGCCGCCGCGCTGGTGGTGCATACCCTGGGCGAGGCCTTCCAGGGCAAGCTCGTCTACTTCATGAGCATCGACGATTGCCGCTTCCGCAAGCCCGTGGTGCCGGGCGATGAGCTCCGCTTGCATGTCACCAAGGACCGCAGCCGCGGCATGATCTGGAAGTTCAACGGCGTCGGACTGGTCAACGGGCAGAAGGTTGCCGAGGCGACCTTCGCCGCGATGATCCGCGACGAGAAGATGGGGGAGTGACGATGGCCAACCAGCTCCTGCACACCATGATCCGGGTGTTCGACATGGACAAGTCGATCGACTTCTACACCCGCCACCTCGGCATGAAGCTGCTGCGCCGCAAGGACTATCCGAGCGGCGAGTTCACGCTCGCTTTCGTCGGTTACGGCGACGAGACCGACAACACGGTGATCGAGCTGACCCACAACTGGGGCCAGAAGACGCCCTACGACAAGGGCAATGCCTTCGGTCATCTCGCGGTCGGGGTCGGCGACATCTACGGCACCTGCGAGAATCTCGCCAAGGAAGGCGTCTCGATCCCGCGCCCGCCAGGACCGATGAAGCATGGCGGCTCGGTCATCGCCTTCATCGAGGATCCGGACGGCTACAAGATCGAGCTGATCCAGAAGTAAGAGCCTACTAGCGGACCCGCGCCGGCGTCGTCGCCGGCTTGCGGTCGAACCACCAGGGCAACGCGCCGTCTCGCGGCCGGCCCGGCCTTTCCGCCACCATCCAGTCGAGCGCCGCGGCGTTGCTCGCGAACAGCGCGAAGTGACGGTCAGGCGCCGCGGCCTTGGTCACTTTGAGTTCGAAGGTCTTCATCGGATCGCCCGTCACGACCGCCGTCCGCACTTCGGGATCGAAGCCCGGCACCCGTTCGCTGCGGAGGCGGATCATCTCGCGTGTGTAGCGATGCTCGAGCATGCCGGTGAAATCCCGCATGTCATGGATCGCGTCCCAGAGGCCGATCTCCGGGTAGTCCCGCCAGAGATCCGGCAGCGCCGCCAGCAATTCGTCGCCGAACAGCTCGCCCTCCCAGCGTCCGAACACCAGGCTGCGGTCGCGATCGATGAAGTATTCGATCGATGCATGGGTGAAAGTCTTGAGCATGCCGATCCTATGGCCGAGGCATTGGCCCCGACCATAGGATGGCAGGCTTAATGGAGTGTAAAGCCGCGACGTCTTGCGGCCGGCGGCGCTGCGCCTACTTCCGCTTCTCGATCGGCAGGTAGGGGCGCTCGCCGTAGCCGGTGTAGAGCTGGCGCGGGCGGCCGATACGCTGGGTCGGATCCTCGATCATCTCCTTCCACTGCGCCACCCAGCCGACGGTGCGCGCGACGGCGAAGAGAACGGTGAACATCGAGGTCGGGAAGCCGATCGCCTGCAGGATGATGCCCGAATAGAAATCGACGTTCGGGAACAGCTTGTGCGAGATGAAGTAATCGTCCTCGAGGGCGACCCGCTCCAGCTCCATGGCGAGATCGAGCAGCGGCTCGTCGCGCTTGCCGAGCGCGTCGAGCACGTCGTGGCAGGCCTGGCGGATGACCGCCGCGCGCGGGTCGTAGTTCTTGTAGACCCGGTGGCCGAAGCCCATGAGGCGCGTGTTGTCCTCCTTGTTCTTCACCCGCTTGATGTAGTCCTTGACCTTCGACTTGTCGCCGATCTCGGCCAGCATCTTCAGCACCGCCTCGTTGGCGCCGCCATGGGCGGGGCCCCAGAGACAGGCGATGCCCGCAGCGATGCAGGCGAACGGATTAGCGCCCGACGAGCCGGCGATGCGCACGGTCGAGGTCGAGGCGTTCTGCTCGTGATCGGCGTGCAGGATGAAGATCAGGTCCATGGCTTTCGCCACGACCGGGTTGATCTTGTACTCCTCCGCCGGCACCGCGAAGGTCATGCGCAGGAAGTTCTCCGCGTAGGAGAGATTGTTCTGCGGATAGATGAAGGGCTGGCCGGTCGCGTATTTGTAGGCCATGGCGGCGATGGTCGGCAGCTTCGCGATCAGCCGGTGGGTGGCGATCATGCGCTGGTGCGGATCGTGGATGTCGGTGCTGTCGTGGTAGAAGGCCGAGAGCGCGCCGACCACGGCCACCATCACCGCCATCGGATGCGCGTCGCGGCGAAAGCCCTGGAAGAAGCGGGCGATCTGCTCGTGCAGCATCGTGTGATAGGTGATGTCCCGCTCGAACTTCTTCAGCTGCTCCTTGTTCGGGAGCTCGCCTTCGAGCAGCAGATAGCAGACCTCGATGAAGCTCGAATTGGCGGCGAGATCCTCGATCCGATAGCCGCGATGGGTGAGGATGCCTTCGTCGCCGTCGATATAGGTGATCGACGACTGCGTCGAGCCGGTCGAGCCGTAACCCGGGTCATAGGTGAAGTAGCCATGCTCGGTGTAGAGCTTGCGCACGTCGATGACGTCGGGGCCGACCGTGCCTTTCAGCACCGGCAGGTCCCAATTCTTGCCGAGGCGCTCATCCTTGACCGCGACCTTGGCGAAGGGCTTCGGCGCCGCCGGCTTAATGCCGCTGTCCTTGGCCTTGAACTTCGGAGCCTTGGAAGCTGCCTTGGAGGCCGGCTTCGACTTCTCCGCCATCCGCTTCTTGGCTGTCTTGCTGTTCGCCGCGATCGTCGTCATAGGACACCTCGTTATGGTCCCGTGCGTTCTGGGGCACGGGGCTTCGGCTGGGGGCTAGAACGGCGATGTTGCACCGCCGCAAACTGGCCACAAACTAACAGAAGGATGGTTAAGGGTCCATGACTCCGGTGGCCGAAAAGCCACCGCCAAGGGTGGCTAAGTCAGGCCGCTTACACGACGTCCGCCAGCCGCCCCAGACACTCGGATCGACCAAGGATTTCCATGACTTCGAATATCCCGGGCGAAGTTGTGGAACCTGTCAGGGCGGCCCGGAGAGGCTGCGCGATCTGGCCGAGCTTCACCTTTTCCTGCTCCGAAATCTGCCGCACGGCGGCCTCCAGGGAAGCGGCGGTCCAAGCGGCATCGGCCTCGAGCGCCTTGGCGACTTTGCCGAGCAAAGCCTTGGCTTCCGGCGTCAGCAGCGCGGCGGCCTTTTCGGTGATCTGGATCGGGCGGGTGGTGACGTAGAGCTGCGCATTCTCGGCCAGCTCCTTCAGCGTCTTCGCCCGCGCCTTCAGACCTGGCATGCCGCGGCGGATGCGGTCGATCGCAGCCGCGTCGACGGTGCCGAGGCGTTCTGCCACGTCCTTGGCAAGCCGCGCGTCATCCGCCTCGCGCATGTAATGGCCGTTCAAGTTGTCGAGCTTGGTGAAATCGAACCTTGATGGCGATCGTCCGACCTGCGGCAGGTCGAACCACTGGATCGCCTGCGCCATCGAGATGATCTCGTCGTCGCCATGCGACCAGCCGAGCCGCATCAGGTAGTTGCACAAGGCTTCCGGCAGATAGCCCATCTCGCGATAGGCATCGACCGCCAGCGAGCCATGGCGCTTGGAAAGCTTCGCGCCGTCGGCGCCGTGGATCAGCGGGAGATGCGAGAACGACGGGTGCTTCCAGCCCATCGCGTCGTAGATCATGATCTGGCGGAAGGTGTTGGTGAAATGATCGTCGCCGCGGATCACATGGGTGATGTCCATGTCATGATCATCGACCACGACCGAGAGCATGTAGGTCGGCGTGCCGTCGCTCCGCAGCAGGATCATGTCGTCGAGCGTGTCATTGGCGACCTCGACCTTGCCCTGGACTTCGTCGGTGACGGTGGTCGAGCCGGTGAGCGGTGCCTTGATCCGCACGACCGGCTTCACGTTGGGCCGCGCCTCCTTGGGATCGCGGTCGCGCCACCGGCCGTCATAGCGCACCGGCTTGCCGGCGGCCTTGGCGGCCGCGCGCATCTCCTCGAGCTCCTCGGGCGAGCAATAGCAGTGATAGGCCTTGCCCTCCGCCAGGAGCTGGTTCGCGACCTCGGCATGGCGCGCCTGGCGGGCGAACTGCATGACCACCTCGCCGTCCCAGTCGAGGCCGAGCCACTTCATGCCGTCGATGATCGCGTGGATCGCCGCCTCGGTCGAACGCACCCGGTCGGTGTCTTCGATCCGGAGCAGGAACTTGCCGCCGGTATGCCTGGCATAGAGCCAGTTGAAGAGGGCGGTGCGAGCCCCGCCGATATGCAGGTAGCCGGTCGGCGAGGGGGCGAAACGGGTAACGACACTCATGATTGCAGAAATCCGGAAAAATTCGTGATGATATTGGGGCTGAGAGACAGGTCTAACACATCCTCCCCCAAGCTTGGCAATGCCAAGGGCATTGGCAATGCTGCGGAGGCCAGGGTGCGAGACAGAGCGGGGTAGCGTTGGATTTGGGGGCAATCCGAGACCGTTGCGAGGCCTTCCTCGCCGGGGAACGGCCGAACTGGCCGGGCTGGCTGGCGGTGGCGCTCGGCCTCGGCATCGCGGTCTATTTCGCGCTGCCCATGGAACCGCCGCTCTGGCTGGGCGCCGCTCTGACGACGGGCGGACTGACCCTGGCCGTCGCATTCCGGAGGAAGCCGCTGATCCTGGTGGTCGCGGCGGCGTTCGTGACGGCGGCGATCGGGTTCGGCATGGCGCAGGCGCGGAGCTGGGCCATCGCCGCGCCGCAGCTCCAGGATCCGATCCGCTTCGCGCATGTCACGGGGCGGCTCGCCGGGATCGAGCCTTTTCCCAATGCGATCCGCGCGACGCTCGACCAGGTCACCATCGCCGAGCTCCCGGCGGATGCGACGCCGCTGCGGATCCAGGTGAAGATCTTCAAGGGCGCTGAGACCCTGAAGCTGGGCGACCGGATCGACGTGCTGGCGCATCTGCAGCCGCCATCGCCGCCGGTGGCACCGGGCGCGTTTGACTTCCGCCGGCAGGCATTCTTCCAGCAGATGGGTGCGACCGGCTTCTCGCTCGGCGCGGCGCGGGTTGTCGAAAGCACCGGCGCGGGCACCTGGCGCGACCGGTTCCGGCTCTGGATCGATCGCCTGCGCGCGACGATCGGGCAGCGGATCGCAAGCCTCGAGCCCGCGGCCGCCGGCGCCATGACCCGCGCACTGACCGTCGGCGACCAGACCGCGCTCACCAAGGCCGACATCGAGGCCATGCGGATCTCCGGTCTGGCGCATCTGCTTTCGATCTCGGGCCTCCATATCGGCATGGCGGCGGGCCTGTTCTTCATCGGCCTGCGGTCGCTGCTGGCCCTGATCCCGGCACTGGCCTTGCACTACCCGATCAAGAAGTGGGCGGCCGCCGCGGCGATCCTGGCCGCCGGCTTCTACGCGCTGCTGGCGGGCGCCACGGTGCCGACGCAGCGATCCTTCGTGATGATCGCCATCGTCTTCCTCGGCGTGCTGGTCGATCGCTCGCCGTTCTCGTTCCGGATGGTGGCCTGGGCGGCCATCGTGGTCATGCTGCTGCAGCCGGAGGCGCTGACCGGCGCCAGCTTCCAGATGTCGTTCTTCGCGGTGCTCGGCCTGATCGCGGCCTTCGAGGCTTTGCGCACGCAACTGACCCGCTGGCGCGGCGGCCGCGCGCTTGAAACCGACTGGTTCGGCCGGGTCGCCAACACATTGCGCGGGGCGGGGTTCTGGTTTGCGACCACGATGCTGACCAGCGTGATCGCCACGCTGATGACCGCGCCCTTCGCGATGTATCATTTCGACCGCATCAGCACCTATGGCGTCATCGCCAACCTGGTCGCGGTGCCGCTCACCGGCTTCTGGGTGATGCCGATGGGCATGGCGGCGCTGCTGCTGATGCCGTTCGGCTGGGACGCGCCGTTCTGGCATCTGGCGGCGCGCGGCTGCGACGGAATCCTCTGGATTGCCCATACCGTCAGTGCCTGGCCTTATGCCATCCTGGTCACGCGGGCGATGCCGGTTGCGGCATT
>Ga0102590_1003660_pt1 | contig 14741 bp, 15 predicted proteins | sample AraplaMF_Col_mMF_FD_76859 | JGI IMG/M metagenome (GOLD analysis project Ga0102590, IMG submission 76859) | Arabidopsis root microbial communities from the University of North Carolina, USA - plate scrape MF_Col_mMF | ecosystem: Host-associated > Plants > Roots > Endosphere | place: USA...
AGTTCATCTTCGCGCCGGGCTTCTCGACCGCGGCCGCCATCACCTCGGTCTCCGGCCGCGGCGTCGGCATGGACGTGGTCCGCACCAATATCGACCAGATCGGCGGCACCATCGACATCAAGTCGGTGGCCGGCGAGGGCTCCTCGGTCACCATCAAGATCCCGCTGACGCTCGCCATCGTCTCGGCGCTGATCGTGGAAGCGGCGGGCGACCGCTTTGCGATCCCGCAGCTCTCGGTGGTCGAGCTCGTCCGTGCCCGCGCCAACAGCGAGCACCGCATCGAGCGCATCAAGGACACCGCGGTGCTTCGCCTGCGCAACAAGCTGCTGCCGCTGATCCACCTCAAGAAGCTGCTCAAGATCGACGACGGTGCGGCCAGCGATCCCGAGAACGGCTTCATCGTGGTGACGCAGGTCGGCAGCCAAACCTTCGGCATCGTCGTCGACGGCGTGTTCCACACCGAAGAAATCGTGGTCAAGCCGATGTCGACGAAACTGCGTCACATCGACATGTTCTCGGGCAACACCATTCTGGGCGACGGCGCCGTGATCATGATCATCGACCCCAACGGCATCGCCAAGGCGCTCGGCGCCGCCGGCTCCTCGGCTCACGAGATGGGCGACGACGCCTCGGCCCACCACGCTTCCTCGGGCGAGCAGACCACCTCGCTGCTGGTGTTCCGCGCCGGCTCCAGCCAGCCCAAGGCGGTCCCGCTCGGGCTCGTCACCCGCCTGGAAGAGCTTCCCGCCGACAAGATCGAGTTCTCCAACGGCCGCTACATGGTGCAGTACCGCGAGCAGCTGATGCCGCTCGTCGCCATGGAGAGCGTCACCATCGCCTCGCAGGGCGCCCAGCCGATCCTGGTGTTCTCCGATGACGGCCGCTCCATGGGCCTGGTCGTCGACGAGATCATCGACATCGTCGAGGAGCGGCTCAACATCGAGGTCGGCGGCGCCAGCCAGGGCATCCTGGGCTCGGCCGTGATCAAGGGCCAGGCGACCGAAGTGATCGACGTCGGCCACTTCCTGCCGATGGCGTTCTCCGACTGGTTCACCCGCAAGGAGATGAAGCCGTCGATGCACTCGCAGTCGGTGCTGCTGGTCGACGACTCTGCGTTCTTCCGCAACATGCTGGCGCCGGTGCTCAAGGCCGCCGGCTACCGCGTCCGCACCGCGCCGACCGCGCAGGAGGGCCTGGCTGCACTGCGTGCGCAGAGCTTCGACGTGGTCCTGACCGACATCGAGATGCCCGACATGAACGGGTTCGAGTTCGCCGAGACCATCCGCTCGGACAACAATCTCGGCTCGATGCCGATCATCGGCCTCTCCGCCCTGGTGTCGCCGGCGGCGATCGAGCGCGGCCGTCAGGCCGGCTTCCACGACTATGTCGCCAAGTTCGACCGTCCCGGTCTGATCGCGGCGCTGAAGGAACAGACCGCGGGCGCCGCCGGCGCCTCCGAGCTGAGCCGGGCTGCGGCGTAACGGGACCAGGGGAACACGCACATGACCAACAAGATGCAGACCACCGAAGGCGCCATGGTCGAATACGTCACCGCGATGATCGGCGGGCAGCTGTTCGGGCTGCCGATCTCCCGCGTCCAGGACGTGTTCATGCCCGAGCGCGTCACCCGCGTTCCGCTGTCCTCGCGCGAGATCGCGGGCGTGCTGAACCTGCGCGGCCGCATCGTCACCGTGGTCGACATGCGCGCCCGGCTCGGCCTGCCCAAGCCGGAGGACGGCAAGACCCCGATGGCGGTCGGCGTCGACCTCCGCGGTGAATCCTACGGCCTGTTGATCGACCAGATCGGCGAAGTGCTGCGGCTCGCCGAAGACGGCAAGGAAGAGAACCCCGTCAACCTCGATCCCCGCATGGCGAAGCTTGCCGGCGGCGTCCACCGCCTCGACGGACAGCTCATGGTCGTCCTCGACGTCGACCGCGTCCTCGAGCTTGCACCTGAGATGATGGCGGCCTGATACGGCGGCACCGCCGCCGACGTGCCAGTAATTGGAAGTGCCCCCGCAAAGGGGACAGGAAGCAGAGGTTCACATGCGAACTTGTCTCGTCGTTGATGATTCCAGCGTCATCCGCAAGGTTGCGCGCCGGATCCTGGAGGGCCTCGACTTCCAGATCCTCGAAGCCGAGGACGGTGAGAAGGCGCTGGAGGCCTGCAAGCGCGGGCTTCCCGACGCGGTGCTGCTCGACTGGAACATGCCGGTCATGGACGGCTACGAATTCCTCGGCCATTTGCGCCGCATGCCGGGCGGTGACCAGCCCAAGGTGGTGTTCTGCACCACCGAGAACGACGTCGCGCATATCGCGCGTGCGCTGCATGCCGGCGCCAACGAATACATCATGAAGCCCTTCGACAAGGACATCGTGACGGCGAAGTTTCAGGAAGTCGGACTAATCTGAGCGAACATCCGGAGGCTGAACGGATCCTTCGGCGATTGTTTTCAACTGAACCGTTTCAGTCTGAGTTGGTGAGTAATGAGTGTTGCGTTCGCAGGTAATTCGACCACCAGCCCGTCGCGCGAAGCCGGGCCGCTGCGGGTGATGATTGTCGACGACTCCGTCGTCATACGCGGCCTGATTTCGCGCTGGGTCGGAGCCGAGCACGACATGGAGGTCGCAGCTTCGCTGCGCACCGGGCTCGAGGCGGTCAACCAGATCGAGCGCATCAACCCCGACGTCGCCGTGCTCGACATCGAAATGCCCGAGCTCGACGGCATCTCGGCGCTGCCGCAATTGCTGGCGAAGAAGCGCGATCTCGTTATCATCATGGCCTCGACGCTGACGCGCCGCAACGCGGAGATCAGCTTCAAGGCGCTGTCGCTCGGCGCGGCCGATTACATTCCGAAGCCGGAGTCGACGCGCGAGGCGTCGGCCGCGGACATTTTCCACCACGACCTGATCCAGAAGATCCGTCACCTCGGTGCACGGCTGCGCCGCAAGCCCGCCGTTGGGAGCCCGCCGCTGGCGCCCGCGAGCCCGAGCCCGGCTCCGGCCGCACGCGGACCAGTCGCGCGGCCCGCTGCGCCGGCGCCTGCCGTGCCCGCGCCGTCGTCGGGGATACTGTCCACTCGCCCGTTCTCGAGCCAGGCACCGAAGGTGCTGCTGATCGGCTCCTCGACCGGCGGCCCGCAGGCGCTGATGGCGCTCGTTACCGAGCTCGGCCCGGTGATCGACCGCGTCCCGGTGCTGATCACGCAGCACATGCCGCCGACCTTCACCACCATTCTTGCCGAGCATCTGGCGCGCTCCAGCCGCAAGCCGGCAGCCGAGGCGGTCGACGGCGAACTGGTCAAAGCGGGACGGATTTATCTGGCGCCCGGCGGCAAGCACATGCGCGTCGTACGCAACGGCGCGGACGCAGCGATCGCGCTCGACGACGGCCCCGCCGTTAATTTCTGCAAGCCCGCGGTCGATCCGCTCTTCACGTCCGCCATCGACATCTGGCACGGCAACATCCTCTCCGTGATCCTGACGGGCATGGGCTCGGACGGCATGCGCGGCGGCAAGGACATCGTTGCGGCCGGCGGCAGCGTGATCGCGCAGGATGAAGCCTCCAGTGTCGTCTGGGGCATGCCGGGCGCGGCTGCCAATGCCGGCATCTGTTCGGCGATCCTGCCGCTCAACCAGATTGGCTCCAAGGTCAATCGCCTGTTCGCGGGGGACCGCACGTGACGCCCGCGGACTACGAATATCTGCGCAAGTTCCTGAAAGAGCGCTCCGGCCTCGATCTGTCCGCCGACAAGCAATATCTGGTCGAGAGCCGGCTTCTGCCGCTTGCCCGCAAGGCAAGTCTTCCTGGCATTCCCGATCTCGTGTTGAAGATCAGGAATGGTGATGGCCGGCTTGCGACCGACGTGGTCGAAGCGATGACCACCAACGAGACCTTCTTCTATCGCGACAAGATCCCGTTCGATCATTTGCGCGAAACCATCCTGCCGGGCCTGCTCCAGGCCCGGGCGGCGCGCAAGTCGTTGCGGATCTGGTCGGCGGCGTCGTCGACGGGGCAGGAGCCTTATTCGATCGCGATGTGCGTGAAGGAGATGGGCGCAGCCTTCGCCGGCTGGCGCATCGAGATCGTCGCCACCGATCTGTCGCAGGAGGTGCTGGAGAAATCCAGGGCGGGCGTCTACAGCCAGTTCGAGGTGCAGCGCGGCCTGCCGATCCAGCACTTGGTGAAGTATTTCACGCAAGCTGGCGAAATCTGGCAGCTCAACGCCGATATCCGCGCGATGGTGCAGTTCCGCCAGCTCAATCTGCTGCAGGACTTCTCCCATCTCGGCACGTTCGACGTGATCTTCTGCCGCAACGTGCTGATCTATTTCGACCAGGACACCAAGGCGGTGATCTTCGAGCGCATGGCGAAGTGCTTGGAGGCCGACGGCACGCTGCTGCTCGGGGCCGCCGAATCCGTCGTCGGTATCACCGATGCATTCCGTCCCATCTCCGACCGCCGCGGTCTCTATCAGCTCAATCCCGCGCGATCCGGCCGTCCCATGGGCGGATTGATGCCGCAAGCGCTGAAGATGGCCGCCGCAAGGTGATTTTCTCCTCGTCACTCCGGGGCCGCGACTTTGTCGCGCCCGGAATGACCGAGCGCCTCACAAGATCGCGTGCGGCAGAAACCGCGAGCGGTTGCCCGTGACCGGGCTCTCGTCTTCGCGGATCGACAGGCCGCACGGCTGGTGGTTCACCAGCCAGCTGCCCACCACGACATAGAAGCCGGAAAAATTCGGCAGCGGCGACAATGCCTGCCGCACGAACCCTTCTGCGCCATAGGGACCTTCCTGTTGGTCGAGCGGCACGCCGCCGGACACCAGCGTGACATTGGCGCCTTCGCGCGACAGCAGCGGCTTGCGCACGTAGGAGGTCCCAAGTTCAGCGGCGCGCGGATCGTCCTCGAAGAAGGCCGGCAGCAGATTGGGATGGTTTGGAAACATCTCCCAGAGCAGTGGCAGGATGCCCTTGTTGGAGAGCACGGCCTTCCACGGTGGCTCGATCCAGCGCGTCGGCGCGCATGCGAGCTTTACGCCGAAGGCATCGTGGAACATCCATTCCCAGGGATAGAGCTTGAAGGCGAACGCGATATCGCGATCGTCGAGGTCGACGAAGCCGCCGGGCTCGTCGCGCCAGCCGACCTGCTCGATGTCGAGCAGCGTGGTCGATAGCCCCGCCTGGCGCGCGGTGTCCTCGAGATAAGCGAGTGTGCCGGCGTCCTCCTCGTTGCCGGTGGTGCCGGTGAGATGGACATGGCGGCCGGCGGCAATCTCTTTCCACGCCGCGATCAGCCGCTCGTGGATGGAGTTGAACTGGTCGGCTCGTGCCGGAACGATGCGGCGTTCGATCGCTTGTTCGAGCCAGGTCCATTGAAACACGGCGGCTTCGAAGATCGAGGTCGGCGTATCCGCATTGTATTCGAGCAGCTTGGCAGGCCCTTTGCCGTCGAACTTGAGGTCGAGCCGGCCGTAGAGGCTGCGATCGTGTCGCTTCCAGCTCTCGGCGATCAAGCTCCAGAACGCTTCCGGTATCTTCAAACGCCGCAGATGGCGCTCATCGCCGATCACGCGGCCGGCAAGCTCAAGGCACATTGCGTCGATCTCGCCAGTCGGCGTCTCGATGCCGCGCTCGATCTCGTCCAGCGTGAAGCCATAATAGGCGCTCTCATCCCAATAGCGCTCGCCGTCGATGGTATGAAAGACGAAGCCGCATTGCGCGGCGGTCTGCCGCCAATCGTCGCGCTCGGGACAGACGATGCGCCGCATGGATCAGCCGCCGCCCGAGAAGCCGTGGCCAAACGAGCCGAAGCCGCCACGGCTCACGCTGCTATGGCCGGAATCGGACGACGTTCCCGACGAGGAGTGGCTTGAAGAGTCGCTGCTGAAGAAACTCGACCGCGACGAGCCGCCGCTCGAGGAGCCGCGGCTGCTGCTACTGCTGCACGCGGTGCTCGCCTGCACCGTCGGGTCCGTGCCGGCGGGCGCGGACTCGCAATGCTGCCGCGGCATCAGCGTGTAGGCGGTGGTGCCGACCGCGATCGTGCCCATCACCAGCAGCGCGACATGGCCGGAGCGCTTCGCCGGAGGGCGCGGCGGCGGCTCGGCCGGCGGCCGGCGCTTGCCGAACTGTTTGCTGGAGGGTTTGTCCGCCATGTCAGTTGATCACGTCAGTAGATCATGCAGGCGGCGTTCAACAGGCCGGCGGCGAGCGAGGACAGTCCGAGCCAGATCGCCGGGGCAAGCTCGCCGGCGGCTATCCGCGCCGACAGGTTCGGCACCGGCACCTTCACCAGGAACAGCACGATGATCTGCACGATCAGGGCGATCACGGCCCAGATCAGGCAGTCCAGCACATTGGCCGAATGCGCGATCGCGCTGACCAGCGGCGCCACGAAGCCGAGCAGGCTGAGGCCGAGCGCGATCGCCGCGGCCGGCTCGTTGTCGCGGATGAGCTGAAACTCGTCGTGCGGGGTGATGCGGGTGTAGACGAACAGATACGCCACGATCGCGATCAGGCCGGTGCAGAAATAGACCAGGAAGGCGGGCAGGCCGGCGAGTGATTGCAGGATCATCGTTTCCCCATCGTGCAGCGACCATTCGTCGGCTGGGGGAGGGTGGCGGTTCAATTCAGGGAGGACGACGAGGCCGCGTTGGCGTCCCCAAAAAACAAAACCCCGCCATTTGCGGCGGGGTCCAGGCTGGGAGGAGCGAGCCCCTGGGGGCTCGCGGGTAAACCCAGGGATCAGGCGGGAATGCGCTCTTCCTGCTCGTGCGGCTCGCGCAGCACGTAGCCGCGGCCCCACACGGTCTCGATGAAGTTGCGGCCTTCGGAGGCGTTGGCGAGCTTCTTGCGGAGCTTGCAGATGAAGACGTCGATGATCTTCAGTTCGGGCTCGTCCATGCCGCCATAGAGATGGTTGAGGAACATCTCCTTGGTGAGGGTGGTACCCTTGCGGAGCGAGAGCAGCTCCAGCATCTGGTATTCCTTGCCGGTCAGGTGCACGCGCTGGCCGCCGACTTCGACCGTCTTGGTGTCGAGGTTGACGACGAGGTCGCCGGTCTGGATGACCGACTGGGCGTGACCCTTGGAGCGGCGCACGATCGCGTGGATGCGGGCAACCAGCTCGTCCTTGTGGAAGGGCTTGGTCATGTAGTCGTCGGCGCCGACGCCGAGACCCTTGACCTTGTCCTCGATGCCGGCGAGGCCGGAGAGGATCAGAATCGGTGTCTTGATCTTGGAGACCCGAAGCTGCTTGAGCACGTCGTAGCCGGACATGTCGGGCAGATTGAGGTCGAGAAGGATAATGTCGTAATCGTATAACTTACCGAGATCGACGCCTTCTTCCCCCAAATCGGTCGTGTAGACGTTGAAGCTCTCAGACTTCAGCATCAGCTCGATCGACTGCGCGACGGCGCTGTCATCTTCAATCAGCAAAACGCGCATGCCAGTTCCCCATAGTCGCCGCTCCTGGGCGTCAGGTCGGCCGCATTCGCGGCACTCACAAAACGCCTTTGAACAACTGATTCGGATCCTGACAACAGATGGTTAACAAATCCTGATTCTGGAACGCAAGTCCCCCCGGTGCAATTTTTATCGAATCGCCCTAAGGTCTTGCGTGCGAAGCAGCTTTCGTCACCCGGTTCCGTTCAAGTTCCACTTTAAGAGACGGGACTAACCGACTCCCGCGACTCAGCCTTCTTCTGAAGGGGAGCCACGCTCAGTCACAAAGACAGTGACGCAATGATTAACGATGCGGGTAAACACGAAGTTAAGCGCCGTTCAGAAATATGGCGAAACTTAAGGCTTTCGCCTCAAAGGCCCTTGGGATGAAGGCACGCACCTTAATGAAGGCCCTCATGAAGGCGGTCCGATGAAGGCTCTTGCCGAACAGATCGGCGATATCGACGGCATCAACATTTACGGCCGCGTGGTCGGCGTTCGCGGCCTGATGGTCGAGGTGGCCGGCCCGATCCACGCGATGTCGGTCGGTGCGCGGCTGGTGATCGAGACCGGCGCCGGCCGCGACATTCCCTGCGAGGTGATCGGCTTCTCCGGCAACAACGCCGTGGTGATGCCGTTCGCCGGCCTCGATGGCGTGCGCCGCGGCTGCAAGGCGGTGATCGCCAACGCCGCCAACCAGGTGCGGCCCTGCGCGGCCTGGCTCGGCCGCGTCGTCAACGCGCTGGGCGAACCGATCGACGGCAAGGGGCCGTTGCCGCAGGGGCCGGCGCCGATGCCGTACCGCAATTCGCCCCCGCCGGCGCATTCGCGCAAGCGCGTCGGCGCGCCGCTCGATCTCGGCGTGCGCGCGATGAACACCTTCCTCACCTGCTGCCGTGGCCAGCGCATGGGCATCTTCGCAGGGTCCGGCGTCGGCAAATCGGTGCTGCTGTCGATGCTGGCGCGCAACGTCGATGCCGCGGTCAGCGTCATCGGGCTGATCGGGGAACGCGGTCGCGAGGTGCAGGAGTTTCTGCAGGACGACCTCGGCGAAGAGGGCCTGGCGCGCTCCGTCGTCGTCGTCGCGACCTCGGACGAGCCGGCGCTGATGCGCCGCCAGGCCGCGTATCTCACGCTCGCGATCGCCGAGTATTTCCGCGACGAGGAGAAGGACGTCCTCTGCCTGATGGACTCGGTGACGCGCTTTGCCATGGCGCAGCGCGAGATCGGCCTGTCCGCCGGCGAGCCGCCGACGGCCAAGGGCTATACGCCGACCGTCTTCACCGAACTGCCGAAGCTGCTGGAGCGTGCCGGACCGGGTCTGGGGGAGGGCGCGATCACCGCGATCTTCACCGTGCTGGTCGACGGCGACGATCACAACGAGCCGATCGCGGATGCTGTCCGCGGCATCCTCGACGGCCACATCGTGATGCAGCGCTCGATCGCCGAGCGCGGCCGCTACCCCGCCATCAACATCCTCAAATCCGTCTCCCGCACCATGCCGAAATCGGCCGATCCGCAATTCTGGCCGGTCATCCAGAAGGCGCGGGCGGTGATGGCGACCTATGCCGACATGGAGGAGTTGATCCGGCTGGGTGCCTACCGGGCCGGGTCAAGCCCCGAGGTGGACGAGGCGATCCGCCTGCACGAGCCGCTGGAAGCGTTCCTGAAGCAGCGCAAGGACGAAAATGCCTCGCTCGCGGACGGCTATCGGCAATTGGCGCAAATCCTGGGCAATTTGGAAACGGAACGCTAACTTTGTCAGGTCATCATCCCCAGAGTAGCAGAGCCGGTCTTGGCCTATCAGGGCCTGTGGCGAGACCGGCGACGTCCCAATGTACGTCTGTCTTGCAGCCAAGGGACTTCTGGGGAGTATGAGTCGATGAAGTCACGTGATACCCTCATCCGCCTGAAGAAATTTCAGGTCGACGAGAAGCGCCGCCGGGTCACCCAGATCGAGACCATGATCGCGGACTTCCAGCGGATGTCGACCGATCTTGAACGCGAGATCACGACCGAGCAGGAGCGCGCCGGGATCAACGATCCCTCGCATTTCGCCTATCCGACCTATGCCAAGGCCGCGATCCAGCGCCGCGAGAACCTGACCCGCTCGGCCGACGAGCTGAAGGGCCAGCTCGATGAAGCCAAGGCCGCGCTGGCCGAGGCCTTCGAGGAGTTGAAGAAGGTCGAGCTGCTCGACGAGCGCGACCAGGCCCGCGAACGCGCCGAGGAAAACGCCCGCGAGCAGGCCGACCTCGACAGCATCGGCCTGATGCGCGCCCGGATCGGCGCCGTCGCCTGAGGCGCTGGCCGCCTGAACCTGCAAGAATCTGCAAAACCCGGACCCGCAAGGTCCGGGTTTTCGCATCTGCTATCCACAGCGTGGCGCCCGGCCCCTTGGTGACGGGCTTTGCCGCGCGCTATGGTAGCGGTTGGTTCACCTCGCCCCGCTTGCGGGGAGAGGTCGGATCGCATCGCAAGATGCGATCCGGGTGAAGGGGACTCTCCGCGAATCCGTCTGCAAGCTCTCTTGCGGAGGCTCCCCCTTACCCCAACCCTCTCCCCGCAGGCGGGGAGAGGGAGAAAACGGCGATGGGGCATTGGGGGCTGAATGCTGACGCCAGCAGAGCTGGTCGGGCTGATAGAGGCGGTGGCGAAGGGCGATCAGGCCGCGTTCGAGCGCCTTTACGTCGCCACGCGCGCGAAACTCTATGGCGTCGTGCTCCGTATCTTGCGCCGGCAGGATCTCTCGGAGGAGGTCATTCAGGAGACCTACGTCAAGATCTGGAACAGCGCCGGCCAGTTCAATCCGGCTTTGTCGTCGCCGATCACATGGATGGCATCGATCGCGCGCAACCGCGCCATCGACATCGTCCGCAAGAAGACGGAAGTCTCCATCGAGGAAGAGCCGCAGGCGATGGAGGTCGCGAGCGACAGCCCCGATCCGTTGGCGCGAAGAGAGATGACAGAGGAGTTGAAGCGGCTGCTGGAATGCATCGGCCGGCTCGAGCCGGAGCGTCAGAAGCTGGTGCTTCTCGCCTATTACAACGGCTGGAGCCGCGAGCAACTGGCGGAGAAATTTGCAGCGCCCGTCAACACGGTGAAGACGTGGCTGCGGCGCAGCATGTTGGATATTCGCGAGTGCCTTGGACTATGAGGGTTTCTGTTGTGAGGGTGGTTCTGGACCGCATGTGATGGCCTACACGGAGGACCATATCGCGCTCGCCGCGGAATATGCGCTCGGTACGCTCGACGCCGACGAGCGCGCGCAGGTCGAGACCATGATGGCGGTGGACAAGGCGTTCGCCGACATCGTGCAGGGGTGGGCCTACCGGCTCAGCGTCCTCAACCAGATGGTCGGCTCGATCGAGCCGCGTGCGATCGTGTGGGAGAACATCAGGCTGGAGCTTGCGCGGACGGCCTTTGCGCAGGAGCCGCCTGCGCTTTCGGAAGCATCGCCATCGCCGCCACCTGCACCGGAGTTTTCCTCGCTCGAAGCTGCGCCGCCGCAATCGTCATTGGACGGCACACCGCAACCGGAGCCGCAGCCTTCTGAGCCGCAGCCTCCCGAACAGGATCAGATAACGCGACCGGCGTCCGAGGCGCTCTCCGACGTCACGCCGATCTTCATGCCGCAGGTCCACGCGCCTGATCCTGAAGTCGTGCGTACGCCGCAGGCGCCGGCCGCCGACAACACCAACGTGATCTATCTCGAGAGCCGGGTGAAGCGCTGGCGGACGATCGCATCGGCCGTCGGTGCGCTCGCGGCCGCGCTGCTGGTGACGCTGTCGCTTCAGATATTCCAGCCCGACGCGCTGCCGGGTGGCTTGCGTCCCGCACCGCGCATCCAGAGGGTCGAGGTGAAGACGCCGGCGCCGCTCACGGCGTCGTCGCAATATGTCGCGCTGTTGCAGGGCCAGGGCGGCGGCCCCGCCTTCATTCTCACCATCGACGGCACCACCAAAAACTTTACCGTGCGCAAGGTCGGCGCGACGCCGGAGCCCGGCAAGAGCTTCGAGCTCTGGCTGATCTCCGACAAGCTGCCGCGTCCGCGTTCGCTCGGCGTGATCGGGTCGGACGATTTCACCGCGCGTCCGGTGCTCGGCTCCTACGATGCCGACGTCGTCAACGGCGCAACCTACGCCGTCACCGTCGAGCAGGCCGGCGGCTCGCCCAATGGCCAGCCGACTTCGGCGCCGGTGTTTTCCGGCAAGCTGATCGAGACCGTGCCGCCGTCTCAGCCGCAGGCGCCCGCAAAAAAATAGGTGTCCTGATGTCGTAGCCCGGTGCTCCATCTGGGCTACGATAAGCGCGCAAAGCTGTCGCCACGGTCCATCTTGCCGTCGCATCCCGACAAGCCTCACTGAATCCGCCCCAGATTTGAACCTGCATCCATTTCGCGGCGTCAAATGCCCGGAATTTGCAGTCGGTGCCGACGTTCATGGTGCCGGAGAGGGGCTAGAACTCAGATGGATGCAGCAAGGACGCCGGGCATCTTCGTCCACCAATATGCAGGCCTCCCGAACGGTCCGGCCTTCGAACATTGGCGCGAGCGGGCCTTCGGGTCCTGCGGCCTCGACATCGGGCCGAGCCATGGCGACAGCATCGATTGCCGGCTTCAGGTCAGTGTGGTCGACAACATCGCGCTGGCCATTCCGGAAGGCGCCTCGGCGCAGTATTCGCGCACGCAAGGCGGGCTGGCCGACGGCAGCGACGATCTCGTCCTGATCGCGGCCCATGCCGGCCTCGTCTGTGTCGCGCAGAACGGCCATACCGTGGAGCTTGCGCCCGCGCAGATGGTGCTCGTCGACATGGGCGTCGCCGGTACCGTCGGCCACACCGAGGAAGACCGCTTCACCAGCATCCGCATGCCGCGCCGCGCGCTGCTCGACATCAATCCGCGTGCCGAGGACAAGCTGTCGCAGCCGCTCTCCGACGGGGCGCTCGCCGAGACGATCTTCCGTTATCATGCGCTCGCCGCCAACCACGCGCCGCATCTGGACGCCGTCGGCCAGCGCCTGACCGCGCAGCACATGGTCGATCTCGTCGGTCTCCTGCTCGGCACCGATGCCGAGCATGCCAGTCTCGCACGCGGGCGCGGACACGCGGCGGCGCGCCTCGATCTCATGCGTGCCGACGTGATGGCCGCGCTCGGGCGCAATGATCTCTGCCTCTCCGAGGTCGCGACGCGCTCGGGGCTCAGCCCGCGCCAGGCCCAGCGTCTGTTCGAGCAGGCCGGCACGACCTTCACCGAATTCGTGCTCGAGCAGCGCCTACTCCTGGCGCGAAAACTGCTCGGCGATCCCCGCGCGCGGGCGCGCAAGATCAGCGATATCGCGCATTCCTCCGGCTTCTCCGATCTGTCCTATTTCAACCGCGCCTTCCGCAAGCGCTTCGGCGCGACGCCGTCGGAACTGCGCGAGGCCTGAGCTGCGAATTTGTGCAGCAGCCTGGCACCCGCCACGATTGGTCGCGCGGGGTGATTGCGCCATATTGACCGCGCGGGCAGGTCGCAGGATTTTTATCGGAAAGCGAAGTCAGCGGACATGGCGCGTATCGTCGTGCTCGGCGCCGGGTTTGCGGGCTTGTGGGCGGCCATCGGCGCCGCGCTTGATCTTCCAGCCAGTGTTCTTTTTAGATGGAGGAGGGGTCAGGTTTCGTCGTCGTGACTGCCCGTAGCTGACCTTGCAGTGCGGTTCGTTTCGGTCAATCCGCATCGGGTTGTGGCCCATCGGCGACTTCATGCATGTCTCCCGCGAAGGACCGCTTTGACCCAAACCGGGACAGGTCCGATGAGCGGCGAGGCAGAAGCCTGCTCTCGTTCACCACATTTAAACCTTAAGATTTTACGAAGGAGGCTGACCACAGGCCCTATGGAAACATGCGAACCCCCTTCGTACAGCTCCCATCCGTGGACTTCGGGCCATGAAGGTTTGGCAGACCAGCTGCGTCGTGGGTGTCATCGCATCCGTGGGACTCTATCTGGCCGCCGGAAACAGATCGGCTGCGACGGCGCCGGATGTCATGCGGGAAGCGGCAGCGAACTTTGCAGCATCTGCGAACGTGGCGGCTCCCGCCAACATTGTGACTCCTGCGAACATAGTGACGCCCGCGCTGTACGCGGAGGCATCCGCCAGGCTCGCGGCAGCGCTTCGGGCAGAACGAGCCGAGCTTGACGCAGTGACGTCAGCAAGCTCCGCGCCGTTGAGCACCGGAGCCGACATCGCCGATCATCCCGCCGGGCCGAAATTGGCGTCGTTGGGAGATGACATCGTCCAGTCGCTGCCGCCAGCGCGCGATGTGTCCGATGGTGCTCCGAAAGCGGCGTCGACGCCGGATTTCCGTTATCTCATCTACTACGTCTGGTCCGAACTGCCGCCCGCCGAGAAACCGGCGGAGATCGTCTTGCGTGCGTTGAAGGACATTCCGGTCGGAACGCCCGCCGAAGAGATCAAACGCGCGTCCGACGCGTTTGGTCTCGATTTCAATTTCATGATGGCGGTTGCCAAGATCGAATCCGGTTTCAACCCCAATCAACGCACCGGGTCGTATATCGGCCTGTTTCAGCTGAGCCAATATGAGTTCGGGAAGTTCGGCTTCGGGCAGATTCGCAATCCACGGGACAACGCCGTTGCGGCCGCCTACAAAATCATGACCGAAGGCGTCCAGTTCGGGTGGATCACGCACCGGACGCCGGACATGAGTGATCTTTACCTGATCCATCAGCAGGGCTGGGAAGGTGCCGCCGAGCACATCAGCCGGCCTGCTCGCACCGCCTGGAAATCAATGTGCGCCACCAGCGAGGGCAAGGAGAAGGGTGAGAGGTGGTGCAAACGCGCAATATGGGGCAATGCACTTCCGGCGTTCAAGCGCGCCTGGAAATCGGTGGACAACGTGACGTCGGAGGCGTTCGTCGGCATGTGGCGCGGCCGGGTCGCCGAGTTCTACACGAAATATGCGGCGACCGCCGCTGCGGCGGCAAGCCAATCCGTTCCTGGCCCGTAGCTGATCTTGCAGTGTAGTTCGCTGACCGTCAGCTTTGCTTCCAGTTGCAGGCATTTGACATCGAGGCGGCCGATCGAGACCCATTCGGCGGGTTGGCCAGCCACAAGCCCTTGCGTTGCCCGACGGGCAAAACACCCAAGCCATCGGTCAATGCGCGCGGCCGAAAATATTCGCCTTTACAGAATTTCGGAATAGGCGGATATTGCGCGCACTCCGGCCCAAGGAAGAGGGGCGTATCGCGATCGTCACGAACGCGGGCCGGACGGCGGTGGACGTGGGCCACACTGGTG
>Ga0102590_1003663_pt1 | contig 14723 bp, 6 predicted proteins | sample AraplaMF_Col_mMF_FD_76859 | JGI IMG/M metagenome (GOLD analysis project Ga0102590, IMG submission 76859) | Arabidopsis root microbial communities from the University of North Carolina, USA - plate scrape MF_Col_mMF | ecosystem: Host-associated > Plants > Roots > Endosphere | place: USA...
ATTGACCGAGAAGTGCCAGCCGAATGAACCGGCTCCGTTGCTTTCGGTCGCCGTGGGGTCGACCGAGAACGTCCCGATATAGCCGGCTCCCTGCGCGGTGTATGTCGCGGTATGGGTGTCGGTCGGGTCGGCATCGCTGAACGAGATCGTGCCGCTGGTGCTCTGCTGGGCGGCGACGTTCGGACCGATGACCTTGATGTCGTCTACCGTCCCGCCGCCGTCGTCGACCGGGGCGAAGAACTTGAGCTCGGTCTGGCGTGCCGTGGCGACGACGTCGAAGCTGTAGGTGCCGCTGGAGGCGCCGACGGCGGCGACCAGGTGGCCGTCCCAATAGGCGTCGAGCACGTTGCCGCCGGGAGCAAACGGCACCCGGAAGCTCAGCGTGTAATGCTGGCCCGGAATCGTCTGCAAGGTCTGGGAAATGCCGTTCGGGCCGGAGATCGCCGCGCCATACTGGTAGAACGGCCCGCCCGGCTGCATGTCGATTTCTTCGAGTTGCGCGCTCGCCGGGTTGCCGGGCCCGCCAATCGGTGTCCAGCCCGTGAGGTTGCCGGTCTGGAAGTCCCCGTTGGTCACCTGATTGGCGCTGGATGACTGATGATACGCCACCGCGCCATTGCCGGGCGCGCCGGCTACCGGCGCATGGTTGTCGCGCACGGTGAGCGATGCCGTGTTGATTTCGGTCGAGAACGCCGTGGTGTCCCCGCGCGCCGTGGCGTCGGCGAATGTCCCGGCCGTGCCGGTGGTCTGGTCCCACGCCACGTAGTCGAAGCTCTCGGCGCCGGCCCCGGTCCCGTCCGGCACGAACCGCACCAGGTCGGTTGCCCGCAACAGCAGCGCCGCGCCGGGGGTGACGCCGTCGAACACGATCCAGCTGGCGCCGCCGTCGATCGAATACTGCCAGTTGCCATGGGCGGCCCGGTCGCCGGTGATCCCGATGCCTTGCACGGCGCCGGTATCCACGTCGGTGACGGTCGACTGCAGCAGGTCGGCGACCGACATTGCCGGCGGAGTGCCGGCATTGATGTTGAGGGGGGCGAGGACAGGCGAGGCGTCCTGCATCACGGGCGCATCATTGACGGGCGCGATGTGCAGGATCTGGGTGGCCGTCGCGGAGTGCGCGCCGCCGGCGCCGTTATGGCCGAGATCGTCGATGGTGATGGTGACGGCGACGTCGCCATTGAAATCCTTCACCGATGCATAGGTGAGATGGCCGCCGGCGACGAACGCATTGATGTCGGCAATCGCGCCGTGCAGCGTCACGGTGCCGGTGCCGCTGTTGCTGACGCCGACGTTGCCGGCGGGATTGGCGTAGAACAGTCCGGCAGGAGCCGTATAGGTGACGTCGACCAGGTCGGCGGCCGCATCCGGATCGGCGAAGCTCGCGCCGACCACCGAACCGGGCGTATCCTCCAGGATCGCGCGGGTGAGCGAGACATCGTCGATCTGCCAGCCTTCCGGATTGTCGCCGATGAACTGCAGCACCGACTCCGGCGCGGCGCCGCCGGTGACCACCACCTGGTATTCAGTATAGACTAGGTCGTAGCCGTGATTGACCACCGACAACACGGTGCCGCCATTCCAGTTCACCGTGAAGCGGTTCGGGGGCGGAAGCGGATTGCCCGAATAGTTCTCCAGGAAAAAATCCAGCAGATAGACCGTGCCGGGCGTCGTCTGAACCGTCTGGCTCAGCGACACCGGCGCCCCCAGGTTGAAGTCCCACAGCAAGGCGTCGAACTGACCGAGGTGGGTATAGACTGTCTCCGGAACGACCGTGTCGGCGTCGGCCTGCCAGCCGGTGAAGTCGCCGGTTTCGAAGTCGCCGTTCGCGACCAGATTGAGGTCGGCGATCGTGATGGTGGGCGGCGCGTTGGGCGCGGCGACCACGATGGTTGCGGACGCCGGCGCGCTGTCGGCCCCGTGGCTGTCGGTCGCCACGTAGTGCACCGTGTCGGAGCCGCTCCAGCCGTCATTGGGCACGAAGTAGAGCGTCAGTTCGTCGCTGTTGTCGGCATAGACCAGCCCCAGTTGCGCCAGGTCGGTCATGGCCGGGTCGAGATAGAGCTTGCCGTCCGCCGGCAGGTCCACCAGCCGGAATGATGCGATCTGGTCGCCGTTGTCGATGTCGCTGCCGGTCAACGTCACCGCGATCGGACCGCCGCCTTGCGAGCCGGCGATGACCTCCTGTGCGGTCGGTGCGTCGTTCGACCCGGTGACCGCGACGGTGACGTCATGGGTGAGCGTCGCGCCGTGGCTGTCGGCAACCTGGATGCTGAACGTTTCGGTCGCCGGCGCGTCGAGCGCCAGCGCCTGGGTTGCTGGCCTCGTGTCATCGAGGGTGTAGATCCAGTGGCCGTCCTGGTCGATGCTGAGCGCGCCATAGGCGCCGCTGACATGCGTCGCGTCGGTCTGGCTCTGGCCGCTGCCCGCCGTCACGCGCCACGCGTCGTTGCCGGCATTGTCGTCGGCATCGACGTCGGACTTGGCAAGCGTGCCGCTCGCCACTGCGGTCCCTCGCGCCTGCTGCGCAGCGTCGAGCCCCGCCGCGATGACTGTCCCGGTGTCGTTGCCACCGCCAATCTCGGGCGCGTCGTTGGAGCCGGTAACTGCAACGGTCACCTCGTGGGTCGTAGTCGCGCCGTGGCTGTCGGCGACCTGGATGGAAAACGTCTCGGTCGCAGTCGCGTCGAGCGCCAGCGCCTCGGTGGCCGGCCTCGTATCATCGAGGGTGTAGGTCCAGTGGCCGTCCTGGTCGATGCCGAGCGAGCCGTAGGTTCCGCTCACTGTCGTGGCGTCGGTCGGGCTCTGGCCGGCGCCCGCCGTCACGCTCCAGCTGTCGTTGCCGGCATTGTCGCCGGCATCGACGTCGGACTTGACGAGCGTACCGCTCGCCAACGCGGTCCCTCGCGCCTGCTGCGCAGCGTCGAGGCCCGCCTCGATCACCAATCCGGTGTCGCCGCCGTCGGCGATGTCGGGTGCGTCGTTGGATCCGGTGACCGCAATGGTCACCTCACGGGTGGCCGTCGCGCCATGGCTGTCGGTGACCTCAATGGTGAACGTCTCGGTCGCCGGCGCGTCGAGCGCCAGCGCCCGGGTTGCTGGCCTTGCATCATCGAGGGTGTAGATCCAGTGGCCGTCCTGGTCGATGCTGAGCGATCCGTAGACGCCGCTGACATGCATCGCGTCGGTCTGGCTCTGGCCGGCGCCGGCCGTCACGCGCCACGCGTCGTTGCCAGCATTGTCGTCGCTATCGACATCGGACTTGGCGAGCGTGCCGTTCGCCACCGCGGTCCCTCGCGCCTGCTGCGCAGCGTCGCGCCCCGCCGCGATGACTGAACCGGTGTCGTTGCCGCCGCCAATCTCGGGCGCGTCGTTGGACCCGGTGACCGCAACGGTCACATCATGGGTGGCGGTCGCGCCGTGGCTGTCGGCGACCTGGATGGAAAACGTCTCGGTCGCGGGCACATTGAGCGCCAGTGCCTGGGTGGCCGGCCGCGTGTCGTCGAGGGTGTAGGTCCAGTGGCCGTCCTGGTCGATGCTGAGCGAGCCGTAGGTTCCGCTCACCGTCATGGCATCGGTCTGGCTCTGGCCGGCGCCCGCCGTCACGCTCCAGCTGTCGTTGCCGGCATTGTCGTCGGCATCGACGTCGGACTTGGCGAGCGTACCGCTCGCCAGCGCGGTCCCTCGCGTCTGCTGGACAGCGTCGAGCCCCGCCTCGATGACCGCCCCGCTATCGTTGCCGTCGGCAATATCGGGTGAATGGTTGACGTGGCTGATGTCGATGATGGCGGTCGCGGCGGCACTGCGGGCGTTCAAGGTGTCGGCGGCGGTGTAATCGAACGAAGTCGTGCCGGACCAGTTCTGGTTCGGTTTGAAATACAGCGTGAGCGCGTTGTCGCTGGCCGCATAGTCGACGCCTTGCTGGACGGCGGTCGTCATCGCGGCGTCGAGATAGAGTATGCCGTCGGCCGGCAGTCCGTTCAGCTGGAACGAGACGATGTGGTCGCCGTGGTCGATATCGTTGCCGGTCAGCGTGACCGCGACGGGGGCGTGGTCCTCGGCGCCGCTGGCTTTCACCGCGTCGGCCACCGGATTGTCGTTGCTGCCGATCAGCGTCACGGTGACGTCACGGGCCGCGGTGGCCCCGTCGCGATCGGTGACGGTCACCGTATAGACCAGATCGAGCTTTTCGCCATCGGCGAGGAAGTCGACGTCATGATCGGGGAGGCTGAAGGTCCAGGACACAGTTCCGGGATGAGACGCGCCGGCGCTGTCGCCCGCGAGCGTGGCCGTGAGCGCGCCCGCGATGTCGAGGGCCGTCGCCTGCGGAATGGTCGTGCCCGCCGACCATCGGGCCGCAGCGAGTGCAACCCCGACCTGATGCTGGTCCGGAACGTCGACATCGGTGAAGGTCAGCGTGCCGGAGGCCTGATGTGGTTCCGGCGAGGCCTGCAGGCCGGCGAATTCGCCGCCTTCGACCGGTGTCAGCGCCGCGCCGATGACCGGCGCGTCGTTGGTGCCGGTGACATCGATGGTCAGCGTCGTGGTCGCGCGCGCGCCGGCGGCGTCGGCGATCGTGTAATGGAAGACGTCGCTGGCTTTGGCGTCTTGCGCCAGCGCCTGGGTCGCTCCGCTCGTGTTGTCGAGCGTGTAGGTGAAGCTGCCGTCGGGATTGATGACCAGCGAGCCGTAGGTGCCGGCGATCGTTGCACCGACATTGCCTTGAGCCTCGCTGGCGCTGCCGCCGGCCGTGACGCCGACGACCCGGAGGACATCGCCACCGTCGGGGTCGCTGTCGCCGGCGAGCACGTTGCCGGTGGCGACAGCCGTGCCGGCAAAGGCGGTATTGCCGGGATGGACGCCGGCCTCGACCGCGGCGCCGGTATCGGCCACCGCCGTCGGCGGATTGTTGGCCGGCGTGTTCAGCAGGTCGCCGGCCGGAGTGTTCGCCGGCGTGCTGGTCGGTCTGTTCTCTGGCGGCGTGCTGAAACCTCCGCTGCCGGGGAGAACATCGTGCCCGGGCAACTCGCTCGGCGTGCCGCCGACCAGGATGTCGACGACCGGCGTCGCCGCGAAATTACCGCCTGAAGTCGGGCCGTTGCCGGCCGCCGGCAGCACCGAGGCGTCATCCGTGAGCGGAAACAGGCTGGCGAACGCGGCGCCCGAAACGTCGCGGTCCGGTGCGAGTTCGACGGTGATGCCGTCGAACGGCTGGCCGTTCGGTGCATAGAACGGGGCGAGGGTGATGGTCGCCTGATTGTCGAACAGGATCACCAGGCGGTCGCCGACATGGACCAGCGTGATATGCTCGTTGGCGATGCCCGATAGGTCGAGCTTGACCGCCCCGTCGAGAACGATGGTGATGCTCTGGCCGCCGTCCGGCTTGGCGACTTTGACGAGGCGAGGCGTAGCGGGCCGAGGGGTGGAATCCGACGTGCCCTGTGCCACGACGAAACGAGAGTCCATGCCGGGTTCCTCCGCGAACGCATGGCCGATGGCGGCCTTGGCGATGGTCGCCCAATTGAGGGTGGGGCCTCGGCGGAGTCTTCAACGAACCGTTCAAGAACCGTGAAAAAACAATTAAAAAGATTGGGAAAATATTAACCAAAGCAATGTTTTGGAACCGAAGCATCAAGCCGCGTGATCAGGCTGGTGCCGGCACCGGCGTCGCAAAAAATCCATCCGGGCTGAGGGCGAAGTGCTGCTCCCGGCAAAATCTTTCGCTACCAACCGACGTAAGAATCGACGGCTTGCGGCCGAACGCGGCGCAGATGATGATGCGATCATGTCGCTGGGTGGGGACGGTACATTCCGGTTCGAGGAGTTCGCGCTCGATCTGCGGCGCGGCTGCCTGCTGGATGACGGCGGCGAGGTCGAGCTGCGGCCGAAAAGTTTTGAAGTGCTGCGCTATCTGGTCGTCAATGCCGGGCGGCTCGCCCGCAAGGACGAGATCATCAGCTCGGTGTGGAGCAACCTCGCGGTCAGCGATTCCTCGCTGGCGCAATGCATGAGCGAGATTCGCTTCGCGTTGCGCGACCATGATCAGCACATCATCCGCACGGTGGCGCGGCGCGGCTATCTGTTCGCAGCGCCGGTGACGCGATCGGAGCGGGTCGTGCCACAACGCGCGACTTCGAGCCGTCCGGTTGCGGGGGTATCCGCCCGGCCGGATATCGGTGCGGCGCACGCCGCGCTCCCACCGCCGCAGCCCGATGTGGTTGCGCCGCGACCGCAGGCCGAGCGGCGGCAGGTCACCGTGATGGCTTGCGAATGGGTCGGGCTGGCCGGATTGGCGGCACGGCTCGATCCCGAGGATCTGCGCGTCACGGTCGCCGCCTGCCGGCGGCATTGCGCCGAGTTCGCCGCGCGGCATCAGGGCCACGTGGCGCTGACGCTCGACGACGCGGCGCTGATCTATTTCGGCTACCCGGCTGCCAGCGAGCATGACGCCGAGCATGCCATCCGTGCCGGTCTCGATCTGCTGGCCATGCCGGCTTTGGCCGCGAGCGATGGTCGGCCGCTCGGGCTGCGGATCGGCATTGCGAGCGGCGTCGTGGTGTTCGACGAGCGGCAACTGGCCGTCGGCGCCACGCCGCATCTCGCCCGGCGCCTGGTCGCGGTCGCTTCATCGGGACAACTGGTGATCGACCAGCGCACGCGGCGGCTGGTCGGCGAGTGGTTCGAGTATTGCGAAGCCGAACCCGTCACCCTCGACGATCGGACCGAGGCGATCGCGGCGTTTCGTGTGGTCGCGCCGAGCCGGCTGGAGAGCCGGTTCGAGGCATTGCGGTCCGGCGCCATCTCCGCCGTGGTGGGACGCGACGAAGAGATTGATCTCGTGCTGCGTCGCTGGCAACGCGCCAGCGACGGCGAGGGGCAGCTCGTGCTGGTCTCCGGCGAGCCCGGAATCGGCAAGTCGCGCCTGGTCGCCGCCGTGCTCGATCGCATCGCCGGGCCGCATTTACGGTTGGGTTTCTTCTGCTCGCCGCATCATGCCGACAGTCCACTCTATCCGATCGTTCGCGAACTCGAGCGCGTGGCGGGTCTGGCGCGGAACGACGCTCCGAAGGCCCGGCTCGACAGGCTCGACGCGTGGCTGTCCCGGGCCGCCATGGCGGCCGACGACCGCGCCACCCTCGCCGCGCTGGTGTCGGGCGCCGCGGACGGTCGCGCCGCGGCGCTCGACCTGCCGCCCCAGCAGCGCCGCCGGCGCACCATCGATGCCCTCACCCGGTTGATCGAAGCCGAGGCACGCCGTGCGCCGGTCGTCGCCGTGTTCGAGGATGTGCAGTGGCTCGATCCGTCGAGCCTCGATGTTCTCGGCCGCCTGGTCGACAGCATTGCCGCAACGCGCGTTCTGCTGGTCGTCACCTTCCGCCCGAATTTCGCGCCGCCTTGGATCGGCGCGTCTCACGCCACGCTGCTCACCCTGAACCGGCTCACCAGGCGCCACAGCTGCGATCTGGTCGGCCAGACCTCCGACACCGGCCAGCTGTCCGGCGAGGTCCGCGATGCGATCGTTCGGCGCAGCGACGGCGTGCCGCTGTTTCTGGAGGAATTGACCCGCGCGGTGCTGGAGGCGGACGTGTCGAGCGCCGAGCTTGCCGCCGGCGCGCCGGCGCCGGCGCGGGTGCCGGCTGCGCTGCACGCGCCGCTGATGGCGCGGCTCGACCGGCTCGGCCCCGCCAAGGCGGTGGCGCAGACCGCCGCTGCGATCGGTCGCGATTTCTCTTATGAGCTTCTCGCCGCGGTGGCCGAGTGCAGCGAGACCGAGCTGACCGACGCGCTCGAACGGCTCGCCGATGCCGGCCTGCTGATGCGGCAAGGACGGCCGCCGCACGCGACGTTCCTGTTCAAGCATGCCCTGATCCAGGATGTCGCTTACGCCACGCTGCTGCGCGAGCAGCGCCGCGCCCTGCATCGGCGGATCGCCGCGGCGCTCGAGCAGGACTTTCCCCATGTTCGCGCCAACGAGCCGGAAATCCTCGCCCGGCATCATTGCGAAGCCGGGTCGCTCGAACAGGCTGTCGCCTGGTGGGGCGAGGCGGGCGAGCTGGCGCTGCGGCGGTCCGCGGTGGAGGAGGCGATCGCGCATCTGGCCAAGGCGATCGAGGTCGCCGATCGCGCCGCGAAGGATGGTGCGCCGTGGGCCTCGGGAAGCGCCCGGGTGAGGCTGCAGATTGCCTATGGGCAGGCGCACCTGTGGGCCAGGAGCATGCCGGAGACCCTCGTGGTGTTCACGCGGGCCCGCGAGCTCGCGAGTAGCCTGCCCGATCCCTCCGAGCGTTTCTCGACACTGTACGGGCTGTGGGCCGGCAGCATCATGCGGCCGGCCCTGCAGCAGGCCCAGGAGATCGCCGAGGCGTTCCAGGGTGACGCACAAAAACATCCTGGTTCCGCGGAGGCCGCGGTGGCCCAGCGCATCCTCGGCACCACCCTCTGGCATCGCGGCGAGCTGACGCGAGCGCGCGTGCTGCTCGAGGCGGCGGTTGGCGCGCATTATCCGGAGTCCGATCGTGCATTCGCGCTTGCGTTCGGCCCCGACTTCGGTGCGGCGGCTGGCGTGCTGCTCGCCGCGACGCTGTGGCCGCTCGGCGAGGTCGAGCGGTCGCGGCGCCTGCTCGACCATGCGGTCGCGCGCGCGGCCGAGAACGCCAACGTGCTCACCCAGGTCTACGTTCATACCTACGCCTTCATCATCGAGATGACGCGCCGCGATGCCGTCCGCGCACTGCCTCATCTGCAGACCCTGCTCGCGCTGTGCCGTGAGCATTCCTTGACGCACCTGAATTATGCGGAGATCTACCAGGTCGCGACGCAGTGGCGTCTCGGCGAGCGGCAGCACGGATTGACCGAGATGCGGCACGCGGTCGAACGGCTGCGCAATCGCGGCGTCAGCCTGGGCGCGCCCTGGTGCATGACATTGCTCGCCGAGGTGGAGATGACGGCAGGTGACGCCGGCGCGAGCCTTGCGACCATCGACACCGCGATCGCCGAGGCGAAGCGGACCGGCGAACATTGGTACATGGCCGAGAGCGAACGCCTGCGCGGCGACATCCTGCTGGTGCAGGATCGCGCCAACGGAGCCGCCGCCGAGCAGGCTTATCGGGCCGCGCTCGCGACCGCCCAGCAGCAGAAGGCGCGCAGTCATGCATTGCGTGCCGCATTGTCAATCGCCAGGCTCCAGATCGCCGCCGACCGCCTGAACGAGCCGCAGGCCGTGCTCGCGCCTGCGCTCGCCGGTTTTGCGCCGACCGTCGAAGTGCCTGACGTCGCCGAGGCACAAGCTCTGCTGGCGAGGCTCGCCGCAGGTCGCACCGGCGCGCTGCGGAGGAGGTGAGGCGGGATCAATCCGTCATCGCGGCGAATCCGGCGCCTCGCTTTTCCTCAAGGTGCGCTGAATGCCCCGATGCAGCTCAGCGAGCGGCGGTCGCGCCATCCTGGCGTCGCGCCGCGAGCCCTTGCACCAGGCCGCGCGCAAACATCGACAGCGAGTCGTCGCGGGCGCCCATCACCACGATGCGATCACCAGGCCGCGCCGCTTCGAGCAGCGCGTCGCCGCAAGCGGCGCGCTCGGCAAACGATAGCGCCTTGCGGCCACGCTGCGTGATGTCGGCGGCGATGTCGTTGCTGGTGACGCTGCGCTCTACTGTGCCGCCGAAATACACCGGATCGGGCATCACCAGCATGTCGTCTTTGTCCAGTCCGCCGACGAAACTGTCGACCAGCTCGCGCCGCATCAGCCGCAGCGGGCCGTAGCCGTGCGGCTGGAACATGATCAGCAGGCGGCCGGGAAACGCCCGCAGCGTCTTCAGCGTCGCGGCGATCTTGTCCGGGTTGTGGGCGAAGTCGTCGATCACGGTGACGCCTTCAGCGGTTCCGACCACCTCGAGCCGTCGGCGGATACCGGTGAAGGTGCCGAGATGCGCTGCGGCATCAGTGAGCGTCACGCCGCAGGCGGTGGCGGCGCCGAGCGCGGCCAGCGCATTGGCGACATTGTGCAGCCCCGGCACCCTGAGATCTACCATGACGGTTTCGCCGCGTGCGGTCAGCCGGAATGCGACGCCGGCCGGTGCCAGCACGGGCGATGACGCGACGAGGTCGGCGGTCTTGTCGGTGAGGCTATAGGTCACGGCCTGGCCGGGCTTCGCCTCGCCGGCGAGAATGGCGGTCTCGTCGTTGTCGAGATTGAGCACCACCGTGTCCGCGCCGGCGACAAAGCCGCGAAACAGGCTGCGCAGTTCGTCGAGCGATTTGTGGTCGAGCGAGATGTTGTTGACCAGCGCGATGCGCGGCGCGAACAACGCGATCGAGCCGTCGCTTTCGTCGACCTCGCTGACGAAGACCCCGCCGTCACCGACCCGGGCGCTGGCAAACGGCACATCGGCGGTGACGAAATTCGTCATCACGGCGCCGTTCATGATGGTCGGGTTCTTGCCCGCGCGATCCAGGATCCATCCGATCATGCCGACCGTGGTCGACTTGCCGCTGGTTCCGGCGACGCCGATGCTCAACGGCGCACGGTTGAACAGGTCGGCCAGCAGCCGTGCCCGGGTGATGACGGTGGCGCCGACGCGCCGCGCCGCCTGCACGTCCGGCACGCTCTCTTCGACCGCCGCCGAGGTGACCACGACCTGGCCGGCACGGTTGACGCCGCTGCCGTCCTGCGGGTGCAGCAGCACGCCCTTGTCACGCAGGAACGCGAACTTTTCGCCGGTGCGCCCCTGGTCGAGCGCGCGGTCGGAGCCCTCGACGCTGCCGCCCATCGCCTTGATGATCAGCGCAAGCGGCGTCATGCCGCTGCCGCCGACCCCGCAAAAAAAGTAGTCCCCGAATCCTGACATCGGCGGAATCTACAGGCCGGGCCGATGCGGTGCAACGCGCCGCCGGCGTGCGTCGGTGAACCTAAACGATGCTCGCCAGCACCACCTCGCGCAGGATGCGGGCCGGCGGCAGCCCCTGATCGTCCCGCTCGTAGTTGCCGGCTGTCATGGCGATGACGAGTTGCAGCGCCGGGATGATGAACAGCCGCTGGCCGCCTTCGCCCTGCGCCATCCACATCCGCTCCAGGCGGCCGGGCGCCCAGCCCTTCGGCTTGCCGAAGGTAATGTCCATCAGGAACCATTGATAGCCGTAGCGGCGGACCTCGTCGGCGCTGACCACGGGGGTGATGCAGCGCGTCACCCAGTCCGCAGGAACGATCGCCCGTTCGCCCGCCTTGCCGGCATGCAGCACCAGCGTGCCGATCCGCGCCAGATCGCGTACCGCCATCCGCGCGCCGGAGGCCGCGAACGGTTCGCCGTCAGGGCCGGTGGCCCATTCGGTCGGTCCGATGCCCAGCGGATCGAACAGGTTTTCGCGCGCGAATTCATGCAGCGTCTGGCCCGATCCCTTCGCGATCAGCCGCGCCAGCAGGGCGGTGGCGCCGCCGCAATAGGTCCAGTGCGCGCCCGGCGTGTCGACGACGCGGCGCTCCAGGATATAGCGATAGCGATCCGCCGCCGCGTCCATCGCGGTTTCGCTGTTGCGCGGATCGGAATAGACCAGGCTGCTCTCGTCCCAGTCGGTGCCCATGGTCATCGTCAGCACGTGCTGGACGGTGAGCCGGTCGCGGCCGTCCCGGCCAGCGAGATCGGCATATTCCGGAAACGCGGCAAACAGCGGCGCCTCCGGCGGCGGCACCTTGCCCTGAGCCAACGCGATCCCATACAGCAAGCCGACGATGCTCTTCGAACATGAGCGCAGGTCGTGCTTGGTGTCGGGCTTGAACGCGACGCGGCCGATGGCGCCGCGGTCGCGCGCCTGATCCTCGCCCTCGAAATAGCGCTCCAGTACCAGGCGATCGTCGCGCAGCACGACCAGCCCATGAAGATTCCAGATGCGTTTGTCGGCGATGGCCTTGTCGAGCCGCGCGTCGAGATCAGGAGTGAAGCCGGCGTCGCCCGGCGCAACCAGCGGCCAGGCGTCGGTTGCTGCCGAAATCGTGCTGGGCCACTGCGCCACGACGGCGGCTGCGCCCGCGCCCGACAGCAACTGACGACGGCTCGTTCGCTCCGGCTTCATGTAATGCCGCCTCGCCCGCTGGACCGGGCGGGAAGGTATATCCGGCGAATGGCAAGTCAAGCGGGGCGGGTTGATGCGGCAGCGTCACCCGTTGGGTGACGCAATTTTTCTAATCCGTCACCGTCGCATCATCCGCCGTCGCCTGGCTTTGTGCGCACAGCGTCGCCTTGTTCGAGCCTACCACCAGCGCCAGCCGGATGGCGACCATTCAAACTATCTCAGCGGCTTGTGAGCCGGCTCACACATCGTTGGGTTGTTCGGTCATAGCCTCGATCAGGGTCCCGCTCGGCGAGGGTTCGATAACCGGCAGCGAGGACTCGGGACTCGATTGGCAAAGCGAATCGATCTCCAAAGGGGATTGTCATGGATATGAAGTCACCGGCACTTTTCATGCGCTCGCTCGTTGTGGCCACCCTCATGGCGGCGGCCTCCATTCCGACGGTTCGTCACGGCACCGGCGCCGCGACGGTTCCCGAGCAGCCTAGAACGGAGCAGTCGACTTCAGCTCCGATCGTGGTCGCGCAAGGACGCTGCTTCAACGGCCGTTGCTACTGACGGCGGCCGTGTGTCACGCAACGGAGAACAGCCATGCCGACGCTGCCGATGAACATAGGAGTCCCGCTGGATGAAATGAGCGTGCTGTTTTTCGCGTCGCTCGGTGCTGCTATTTGGCTGGTTTATCTGTTCTGTCAGCGCAAGTTTGCTGAACGCAGCTTCACCGGAACCGGCGACTTCATCTATCAATTGCTACCGCGGCAATTGGCGACCCGGGAGGAATATTCGCACGGCTTCACCATCTATTTCGCGTCCATGGCCGTGATGGTGGTATTTCTGTCGCTGCTCGGCGCGAACAACCTTGAGCCGATGGGCATAACGCTGCCCAAGCAACTCAGCTATCTCGGCATGCCTCTCGCCATTGCGTTCGTGCTGATGGGAGCGCTGCCAAATGTTCCCGGGCTCATGCTGTTGGAGACGTTCTTGCGGCAGTACGCCCATGAGCGGGCGTATATTCCGGACTCTGCGCGTGCCACGGCGGAACGGCTGGCGGCTGCGGATTTCGATTTCGCGTCCTACCAGGGAGAGGCGCTGCAGTCGCCCGAAATGCGCGGCGTCGAGGCGGCGGACTTTGCACGGTCGCGTCACTCGCTCGAGCACATCTGGGCGCGGCTATGCTGTCTCGTCTTCGTGCAAAAGTCCTATCGCGTGGAGATGCTGACCGGTTCGCTCGATGCCGGCTTGTTGCGGGATTACCAGAGGGATCTCGAACTCATCGAGAGTCAGAAGAAATCCATGGAAGCCCGGGTGGTGGCCTATCGGATCGGGCGGGCGAACGACTCGTACTATACCGACGAAGGCCTCCGCACGGACATCGCGGACAATCTCTACAAGCTCTATATCCTGCTCGGTTGCGCGGTACGCCTCAAGGCGCAGGCCAGGGACGATATCGATCTGGCCTTGCGGCCGCTCGGCTTCAAGCTCAGCCAGGCGATGTGTCTGCCGGACACCGGGGACCTGAAGCTCGTCGCCTTGGCGGCGATCGCGGTGAGCACGACCCTGCTTGGCCTCGCCGCGGTAGGGCTCGGCCAGTTCGGGTGGTGGGCGATGTCGCAGGAGTATCCGCAAACTGTGCTGCAACCCTTTCTGGATGCGGTATCGACGCTCGTGCCGCACGCAACCGCGATCCTGGTCGCCGATCTGATGCGCCGGCGCGCGGTTAAAAAGGGGTATTGGTTCGCCGCTTCCGGCCCGCGTCGGCATGCCAAAGGTGCCAATTATGTTCGGGTGGCGGCGGCTTGCGGCGTCGCGGGCTATCTCGGTCTCATTCTATGGGGACTGACCCAAGGACCGGCGACGCCGGCCAGTTTCAAGATCGAGGTTCCCAATGCGCTGCTGGCCATGGTGACCGGAGGTTTCTATGCCTATCACCTCGACAATGCGGAGATTGGCCAGCGTCCCCCCCGCGCGTGGGAACTCGGCTCCGAGAGCGTGCTGACCGGACTGTGCGGGCTGATCGCCGCATGCGCCACATGGCAGATCATCCACGGCAGCGCTGCCGCACAGGAGGACAGGATCATCCTGACGACGGTGATCAATACGTCTGTCGGATTCGTGCTCGCCTGGTTTATTCCGCAAGCCGCCGCGGCCCGCTGCGACCCGTTGGCCGACGCCAGCAAGGAACGGGTCCGCGCGCTTGAGACGGCCGCCCAGGTCCGGCTGGGTGATTCCGCGTCAACCTGGCTCGATAAGCAAAATCCCGTGCTCGGCGGCACTTCACCGCGCGTGGCGGCTGCCGCCGACGTCGCTGGACTGGAGCGCGCTCTTGGCGTGCTGCAAGGTCCAACGGCCCTCGCGGCATGAGATGAGGGCGGCGAGGCGAGGGACGCCTTAGTCCATCACCGCGGCATGGTCCGCCGGTTTCTGGCTCTGCGCGCGCAGCGTCGCCTTGCTGGAGCCGATCATCAGCGCCAGCGGGATGGCGGCCAAGGTCACCAGCATCACCAGCTGGTAGTCCAGCCCGAAGGCGATGATCTGCGCCTGGATCGTCACCATGGCATCGGCCATCGCGCGGCCGGCATCGGTCGTGAGATCGAGCATCTCGCGCACGCCGGGCATCTGCAGCGCGTTGTTGAACGGGGTGACGTGCTCGACCAGCACCGCAT
>Ga0102590_1003665_pt1 | contig 14714 bp, 8 predicted proteins | sample AraplaMF_Col_mMF_FD_76859 | JGI IMG/M metagenome (GOLD analysis project Ga0102590, IMG submission 76859) | Arabidopsis root microbial communities from the University of North Carolina, USA - plate scrape MF_Col_mMF | ecosystem: Host-associated > Plants > Roots > Endosphere | place: USA...
ACCCGAATTGGCGCCCCGCGCACCGAACGGCGAGACCTGATGCGCGGAATCGCCGGCGAAAATCACGCGGCCGTGGATGAAGCGGTCCATTCGTCGGCACTGGAACTTGTAGAGTGAGATCCACTCGAACTCGAACTTGTCATGGCCGAGCATGCGCGCGATCCGCGGCCGTACGTTCTCGGGTTTCTTCTCGACCACGGGATCGGCATAGCGATTGAGCTGGAGATCAATCCGCCAGACGTCGTCGGGCTGGCGGTGCAGCAGGGCCGAACGTCCCGCATGGAACGGCGGATCGAACCAGAACCAGCGCTCGGTCGGGAATTCCGCGGTCATCTTGACGTCGGCGATCAGGAACTGGTCTTCGAACACCTGGCCGGCGAACTCGGCGCCGACCATCTGCCGCAGCGAGGAGCGTGCGCCGTCGCAGGCGATGACGTATTGTGCGTGCAGGCGATAGGCGCCCTCCGGCGTCTCGATGGTCAGCGCGACGGAGTCGTTGCGCTGCTCGAGCGCCGTCACCTTGTTGCGCCAGCGCAGGTCGATCGCAGGCAGATCGCTGATGCGGTCGACCAGATAGGCCTCCGCGTAATATTGCTGAAGGTTGATGAAGGCCGGCCGCTTGTGACCATCCTCCGGCAGCAGGTTGAACTGGTAGAGTTGGGACTCGCCGTGAAAGATTCGGCCGACGCTCCACACCACGCCCTTGTCGACCATGCGGTCGCCGACGCCGAGCCGGTCCCAATATTCCAGCGAACGTTTCGAGAAGCAGATCGCGCGCGAGCCTTCGCCGATGCGGTCGGCGTCATCTAGAAGAACGACGTGCTGGCCGCGCTGGGCAAGATCAATCGCCAGCGACAGCCCGACCGGGCCTGCGCCGACGATCACGACCGGATGCTCCGCCGGATTTTGGCCGGCTCGGTCCTGGTCGGGATGACGGCGATAGCCGAACTGGGTTTTGGCCTGATCCGTATTGGCCGGCGCCATACACTAACCTCGGCTCTGGTCAGAAGAAGACTGATCTGCTAGATAGTCTCACGTGCAACTATTTTGGACCGGAGCCGGCCGGCCGTCAACTGGAATCGGAGCGCTCTGCTTGGCGAGGACATCCAGCGACATCGCGCTGAAATCACGGCAGGCTCGCGAGGCATCGCCGCGAGAAAAAACCCGGCTCGATCTGTTCAAGTTCGTACCGTTCCGCCTCAACCGGCTCGCCGCGGAGGTGAGCGCCGCGCTCTCGGTCGAGTATCAGGAGCGCCACGGCCTCGATATTCCGGCCTGGCGCGTGATCGCCACGCTGGGCTTCCGCAACGACGCATGCAGTGCGCAATATATCTCGCAATGCACGCGCACGCACAAATCGACCATCAGCCGCGCGGTGACGACGCTGCTGCACGAAAAGCTGATCGAGCGGGTCGAGAACGAGGCCGACCGCCGCGAATTCCGCCTGCAACTGACGGCCAAGGGCCGCGCTCTCTACGAGGAGCTGTTCCCGCAATTGCTGCGGCGGGAAGACGAGATCCTCGCCTGCCTGTCCGCGCAAGAGCGTAAGCTGCTATCGGCTCTGCTCGGCAAGATCGAGGACAGCCTCGACCTGATCCAGACAAGCGAAGAGGCCGACGCCAAGCAGGCGTATTGATCTCCGCTGTCATTCCGGGGCGCCGCAAAGCGGCGAGCCCGGAATGACGCTATCGCATCATTTCGCAAACGACCGCGACGGCGGCAGGTGCAGCGCCCAGGCGTCGACCTTGTCGCTGGCGCGTGGATAGATCTCCGTGACGATCGGATCATGGCCGGGAATGAACCTGTCAGGGTGGCCGGCGAGACGCTCGATCGTCTCCCAGCCCTGCGCCATGTCGCCGATATCAAGGACGATCGGGAACGGGCTGCGGCGTTGCAGATTGGCGTAGTAATGCGCGGCGTCGGACGCCAGCACCACCGGTCCGCGCGCTGTCTCGACCTTGACCACCTGCAAGCCGTCCGAATGGCCGCCGACACGGTGCACGGTGACGCCGGGCGCAACCTCGCCGTCGCCGGAATAGAAGGTGACACGCTCGCCATAGACGTGGCGCACCATCTGCGTGACGTGCTCGACCGAGAACGGATGTCGCAACAGTCCGTTGCACATGCAGCGTCCGGTCGCGTAAGCCATCTCGCGCTCCTGGAGATGGAAGCGCGCATTCGGGAAGCGATCGAGATTGCCGGCATGATCGTAGTGCAGATGTGTCACGATAATGTCGCGTATGGCCGGCGCCGCGACGCCGAAGCGCTCCAGCGCGTCGACCGGATTAAGCGTCAGCTTGCGCGCCCGCGCGCTCGCTTCCTCGGCATTGAAGCCGGTATCGACCAGGATGTCGCGGCCGCCGCCGCGGATCAGCCAGACGAAGTAGTCGAGGTCCTGCGCTGCGCTGTCGTGCGGATCGGGCTGAAGGAAATTCATGCTGGGGGTGCGCGGCGTCATTGTCGCATAGCGCAGGGCGTAGATTTCGTAGGCGTTTCCCATGGTCTTTCTTTTTCTGAAGTTGGATCGTGCGGGATGATCGCGCGCACCAAGCCATTGTCCGCCGCAAAGGTCAAACACCGCGCATTGCGACAAGGGCAGAGCTGCAATGTGAGACCAATCACACTGGCTTCGCCATAACAGCCCTAGAACGTAGCTGCCTCAAGATTTTGGCGGCCCTCGCAAGTCCGCCGCAAGACCCAACCCCAATCGTGTCGAGCGCGAATGTGACAATCCTCTTATTATTCCCCTCGCAGCGTTCCCGAGCGTCGCGGTCAATTGTCGCGATAACGCCGAATCTCCAAGCGGTTGACGCCCCCCTTCCCCGGTTTGATAATGCACATTGCGTAAGTTAAGGTCGCCGCGGCGCAAGCTGGTAACGGCGCCTTTTTGGCTGGACCGCGCTCATTATGAAAATTCGCTTCCTTTTTCTTCTGCCCTTGCTCGTTTCGCTCGTTCCGACTGCGCCGTCGCTGGCCGCCGGCGACCGTTTTGCGCTGGTGATCGGCAATGCGAAATATCCTGATGCGGATGCCCCGCTGAAGGAACCGCTCAACGATGCGCGCGACGTCGCCGACGAGCTCAAGCGCGACGGCTTCTCCGTCGAGATCGGCGAAAACCTGACCGGCGACGGCATGCGCCGCGCCTTCGACAAGCTCTACGGCAAGATCAAGCCGGGCTCGGTTGCTCTGGTGTTCTTCAGCGGCTTCGGCATCCAGTCGGCGCGCCAGAGCTACATGCTGCCGGTCGATGCGCAGATCTGGACCGAATCCGACGTGCGCCGCGACGGCATCAGCCTCGAAACCGTGCTCGGCGAGCTCAACACCCGCGGCGCCGGCGTCAAGATCGCGCTGATCGACGCCTCCAGGCGCAACCCGTTCGAACGCCGGTTCCGCAGCTTCTCGGCCGGCCTGACCCCGGTCATTGCGCCGAATGGCACGCTGGTGATGTACTCGGCGGCGCTGGCCTCGGTGGTATCCGACGCCGGCGGCGACCACAGCCTGTTCGTCCAGGAGCTCCTGAAGGAAATCCGCGTCCCCGATCTGATGGCGGAGGAGACGCTGAACCGGACCAAGATGGGCGTCACCCGCGCGTCCCGCGGCGAGCAGGTGCCGTGGATATCCTCGTCGCTCGCCGAAGACTTCTCGTTCATTCCGGGAGCCGGCGGATCGCGCCCACCGGCGACGACACAGCCGCCTCCCCCGCCGCCGGTCATCGCCAACAACCCGCCTCCGGCTCCGCCCGCGCCGCCATCACCGCCTGCGCCGCCGAAGCCGGCCGATACGGCGGCCGCACCGGCGCCTGCCCCTCCTCCCGCACCGGCCCCGGCACCGGCGCCGAAACCGCAGGTCGAGGCCGCCCTGCCTCCGCCGCCACCGCCACCGCCGGTGAAACCGGCCGAGACCGCCCCCGCTCCAAGCATGGATAGCGGGCCGAGCGCGGCCGCGCTGGCGGAAGACCCGACCATCAAGGGCCTGACCGCCAAGATCGCGGCCAACCCGGACGACGTGAACGCGCTGTACCGGCGCGGCCAGGTCTATGCCAGCAAGGGCGCCTACAACCTCGCCATCAAGGATTTCGACGACACGCTCCGGATCAATTCGAAGGACGTCGAGGCGCTCAACAACCGCTGCTGGACCCGCACTGTGATCGGCGACCTCCAGGGCGCCCTGAAGGATTGCAACGAGGCTCTGCGGCTCCGCCCAAATTTCGTCGATGCGCTGGACAGCCGGGGCCTCGTCAACCTGAAATCGGGCGCGGTCAAGAACGCCATTGCCGATTTCGACGCGGCTTTGAAGATCAACCCGCGCCTGACTTCCTCGCTGTTCGGCCGCGGAATCGCCAAGCAGCGCAACGGCTCGGCCCAGGAAGGCGCGCTCGATATCGCCAACGCCAAGGCGATGGATCCGAACATCGTTCAGGAATTCGCAAGCTACGGAGTACGCTAGTATTTTTTTGAATTGAGGCGACGACGCCTCGAACCCTCGGCGGCCCTGCGCAGACTAACAATCGGATGCCGCAGGCGGCCTTTTCGGGGGCCTATCGCAGGAATTTTAGAACGGCGCAGGTCGGCTGCGCAGGGAGGGACTGGCAATGAGATCGGCTGCAAAAAGACTTACCGCGATCCTGTCCATCATGGCCATCGGCGCCGCGCTGTCGCTGCCAGCCTACCCCGCATTCGCCGGCGACGACGGCAACAGCAAGAACGTCACCGAGGACGAGATCGTCCGCGCACTGGCGCCGCCGCCGAAGAAACCGCTGACCCGCGGCCTCTCGATTGCCCCGCAGGCCGATCCCGCGCCGAGTGCATCCGAGACCAAGCTGATCCAGTCGGTGCGCGGCCGTTCGACGCGCTCGCTGTCGTCGACCGAGCGCGAGGAGATCGCCTCGGCCGCCAAGGACAAGCCGAACATCGATCTCGAAATCACCTTCGACTACAACTCGGCCAATATCAGCGCGAAGTCGCTGGCTTCGGTGCAGGCGCTCGGCCGCGCGCTGACCAGCCCCGACCTGAAGGGCTCGACCTTCGTGGTTGCCGGCCACACCGACGCCGCCGGCAGTGAGGGCTACAATCAGGACCTGTCCGAGCGCCGCGCGGATTCGATCAAGCGCTACCTCGTCGACAAGTACAGCATCTCGGCGACAGATCTGGTCACCGTCGGCTACGGCAAGAGCAAGCTGAAGGACCCGAGCCAGCCGATGGCGGAGGTCAATCGCCGCGTGCAGGTCGTCAACATGGAAAACAAGACCACCGCATCGAAGTAAGCACGACCCAATCCTATCGAAGTGACAAGTCGTGATGTAGTGTAAGGTCTTGCTAGCAGAGCGCGTCCCGCAGCCTTGCGGGACGCTTCATTTCAGGGAAACACTCTCAGCAGGCCTCGTGCGGATGGCCGCGAGCCAGGCCAGGACAATCCGGCGATGAACGTCTCCGACTATCTCAAGCCTGCCGGAACCGTAGTGTTCGTCGTTGCGCTCGGCGTCGGCTATTATCTGTTCGAGCATCGGCATCGCCCCGAGGCGAAGGAAACGCCGGGCGAGGCGCTCGTCATTGTGACGAAATCGACCAATGCCTGCTTCTCCGACCTGGTGCGGGTCACCGGCTTTTTCGTGCCGCGCCGCGAGGCCGTGGTCGTCGCCGACCAGGAAGGCTCCAGGGTCACCGACCTCTTCGTCACAGAGGGCGCCATGGTCACCGACAATCAGGAACTGGCACGCCTGACGGCGCCACCGCAGATCCCGGGCCAGCCACAGCGGCCTGGTCCGCAAGGCCCGGTCTCGCTGAAGGCACCTGCGCCGGGGCTCGTTACCGAAGTTCGCACCATCGTCGGCGCGCCCGCCTCACCGCAGGCCGGCCCGATGTTCCGCATCGCCGTCAACAACGAGATCGAGCTCGACGCCCAGGTCCCCGCGGTGCACATGCCCAAGCTCAGCCCCGGCGCGACCGTGCGCATCAGCCGCGACGACGCGCCCGACCTGATTGGGCGGGTCCGGCTGGTTGCGCCGGAGATCGATCGCGCCACCCAGCTCGGCCGCGTCCGCATCAGCGTCACCAATAATCCGTCGCTGAAGGTCGGCGTGTTCGCCCGTGCCTCGATCGACGCCAAGCGGAGCTGCGGCGTCGCTGTCCCCAAGACCGCGATCGACCATCTCATCGTGCAGGTCGTCAAAGGCAACACGATCGAGACGCGCAAGGTGCGGGTCGGACTGTCGTCCGACAGCGCGACCGAAATTCTGGAAGGGCTCGACGTCGGCGACATCGTCGTGGCCGACGCCGGCTCTTCGCTCCATGACGGCGACCAGATCAAGACCATGTTCGCCGATGAACTCGATCGCACGCGGGTACGCTGATGGCTCTCAATATCTCGGCATGGTCGATCCGTAATCCGCTGCCGTCGGTCGTCTTTTCCATCATCCTCCTGATCCTCGGCTGGGTGTCCTTCACCAAGCTCGCGGTGACACGGCTGCCTTCGGCCGACATTCCCGTGATCTCGGTCGCGGTGTCGCAGTTCGGCGCGGCGCCCGCCGAGCTCGAATCCCAGGTCACCAAGACGGTTGAAGACGCGGTCTCCGGCGTCGAGGGCGTCAGGCACATCACCTCGCAGATCACCGACGGCCTGTCGGTCACCACCATCCAGTTCGCGCTGGAGACCAACACCGACCGCGCGCTCAACGACGTCAAGGACGCGGTGACGCGCGTGCGCTCCAACCTGCCGCAGAACGTCACCGAGCCCCTGATCCAGCGTGTCGACGTCATCGGCCTGCCGATCGTCACCTATGCCGCGATCTCGCCCGGCAAGACGCCGGAACAGCTCTCCTATTTCGTCGACGACGTGGTCAAGCGCGCGCTGCAGGGCGTGCGCGGCGTCGCCCAGGTCGAGCGCATCGGCGGCGTCGAGCGCGAGATCCTGGTCTCGCTCGATCCGGACCGCCTGCAGGCGATGGGGCTGACCGCCGTCAACGTCAGCCAGAGCCTGCGCGGCACCAATGTCGACGTCGCCGGCGGCCGCGCCGAGATCGGCAAGAACGACCAGGCGATCCGCACGCTGGCCGGCGCCAAGACGCTGAGCGACCTCGCCGGCACCATGATTCCGCTGTTCGGCGGCGGCGAGGTCCGTATCGACGATCTCGGCACGGTCACCGACACCATCGCGGACCGCCGCACTTTCGCCCGCTTCAACGGCGAGCCGATCGTCGCGCTCGGCATCAAGCGCTCCAAGGGCGCCAGCGACGTGAAGGTCGCCGAGGCCGTCGAGAAGCGCGTCGCCGCGCTGAAAGCCGCCTATCCCGACGTCGACCTCAAGGTGATCGACACATCGGTCGAGTACACCAAGGGCAATTACGAGGCGGCTATCTCGACCCTGTTCGAAGGCGCCATCCTCGCCGTCGTCATCGTGCTGCTGTTCCTGCGCGATTTGCGCGCAACCATCATCGCCGCGATCTCGCTGCCGCTGTCGATCTTCCCGGCCTTCTGGGCGATGGACATTCTCGGCTTCTCGCTCAACCTCGTCAGCTTCCTCGCCATCACGCTGTCGACGGGTATCCTCGTCGACGACGCCATCGTCGAGATCGAGAACATCGTCCGGCACATGAATATGGGCAAATCGCCCTACCGTGCCGCACTCGAGGCCGCCGACGAAATCGGCCTCGCTGTCATCGCGATCTCGCTGACCATCATCGCGATCTTCGCGCCCGCGAGCTTCATGTCCGGCATCGCCGGACAGTTCTTCAAGCAGTTCGGCATCACCGTGTCGGTGCAGGTGTTCTTCTCGCTGCTCGCGGCGCGCTTCGTCACGCCGGTGCTGGCCGCCTATTTCCTCAAGCACCATACGCATGAAGAGCCGCCGCCCGGCCGCGTGTTGCGGTCCTATCACAGGATCGTGGCCTGGTCGGTAAAACACTACTTCATCACGGTGCTGATCGGCTTCGGTGTCTTCGCCGCCTCGATCTGGAGCATTACGCTGCTGCCGCAGGGCTTCCTGCCGGCGCAGGACAGCGCGCGCTCGCTGCTTGCCCTCGAGCTGCCGCCGGGCACCCAGCTCGCCTATACCGAAAAGGTCACCGAGGACATCGTCGCGCGCCTGCGCAAGCGGCCCGAGGTCAAGAGCATCTTCGTCGACGGCGGGCGCGTTCCACCGGGAACCCAGGAAGTCCGGCGCGCCGCCTTGATCATCAACTACGTGCCCAAGGCCGACCGCAACATCACCCAGCGCGAGCTCGAATTCTCGATCAGCAAGGAGATGGAGAACGTCCCCGACATCCGCTTCTGGTTCCTCGACGAAAACGGGCTGCGTGCGATCGCGCTCGTGGTCACCGGTGCCGACGCCAACATCGTGAACAACGTCGCGAGCGAACTTGCGACGCAGATGAAGCGGATTCCGATCATCTCCAATGTGATCTCGGAAACCTCGCTGGAACGCCCGGAGCTACGCGTCGAGCCGCGCGCCGATCTCGCCGCGCGGCTCGGCGTCTCGACCGAAAGTCTGTCACAGACCATCCGCGTCGCGACTATCGGCGACGTCGGCCCTGCGCTCGCCAAGTTCGATGTCGGCGACCGCCTGGTGCCGATCCGCGTGCAGCTCGAGGATGCCGCGCGCGGCAATCTCAAGACGCTCGAGCAGTTGCGCGTACCGCTCGGCGAGCACGGCGAGAAGGGTGGCGTGCCGCTCTCGGTGATCGCCGACGTCAAGCTCGACCAGGGTCCGACCAGCATCAACCGCTACGACCGTGAGCGACAGGCCACCGTCGCCGCGGACCTCGTCGGCTCCGCCGCGCTCGGCGATGCCACGAAGATGATCGACGATCTGCCGGTGAAGAAGAGCCTGCCACCTGGCGTGAAGGTGAACCCCTCGGGTGACGCCGAAAGCCTGGCCGAGTTGTCGAGCGGTTTCGCTACCGCGATCACGGCTGGCTTGATGATGGTCTATGCGGTGCTCGTGCTGCTGTTCGGCACGTTCCTGCAGCCGATCACCATCCTGTTCTCGCTGCCGCTCTCGATCGGCGGCGCGATCGCGGCCTTGCTCGTCACCGGCAAGCAGCTCACCACGCCGGTCTGGATCGGCATCCTGATGCTGATGGGCATCGTCACCAAGAACGCGATCATGCTGGTGGAGTTCGCCATCGAAGCGATTCACGCCGGCAAGCCGCGCGACGAAGCGATGATCGACGCCGGCATGAAGCGCGCCCGCCCGATCGTGATGACCACGATCGCGATGGCCGCCGGCATGATGCCGAGCGCCCTCGCCGTCGGCGCCGGCGGCGAGTTCCGCTCGCCGATGGCCCTCGCGGTGATCGGCGGCCTGATCTTCTCGACCATCCTGTCGCTGGTGTTCGTGCCCGCGATGTTCATGGTGATGGACGACCTCGGCGCCCTGATCTGGCGCTTCGGCAAGCGCCTGGTCGTGCACAGCGAGGACGCCGAGACCGGCGATCATCACGCGGCCCCGCCCGTCGGCGCGGCGCCCGCGGGAGCGCTGCCCGCGCCGAAGAGCATCGTGCACCCCGCGGCGGAGTAAGGCACGAACGAGCCGGCTGATAGGCACGCTGGCGCAAGCCGTTAGCGCGCGCTTATGCTATCCGTCCGAACGAAGTGAATTGGCTCGACTTACTCGTTCCGCGCGATCGCTGTCAGCTTGGTCATGTTCCGCAGCAGGATGCGGCCGCGCTGGAGATCGAGGATCGCTTCCTTGCGCCAGGTCTGAAGCTGGCGGTTGACGCTCTCGCGGGCGGCGCCGACGAAGACGCCGAGTTGCTCCTGCGAGATGTGCACCTCGGAGCCGAAATCGGCCGCGAGCGCGCAGAGCCGTCGCGCCAGCCGCACCGGCAGCGGCTGCAGCATGGATTCCTCCATGCGCTCGCTCTGCCAGCGGATGCGCTGGCAGAGCAGCGCGATGATCTTGATCGCGACTTTCGGCTCGCGCTCGAGGAAGGCGAGGAAGTCTTCGCGCCGTAGCACAAACAATTCGCTGGCTTCGCCCGCGGTCGCGTCCGCGGTGCGGCTCTGGCCGTCCAGCACCGCGACCTCGCCGAACAGATCGCCCGGGCCCATGAAATTCAGCGTCAGCCGGCTGCCGTCGGAGGCGCCGGTCTCGATGCGGACCTGTCCGCGGCGTACGCCGAACAGCGCATCGCCCGGATCGCCCTTCTGGAACAGCACCTCGCCGTTCCCCAGATGCTGGGTGTGGCAGAGATTGGACAACCGCTGGAGCTCGTCAGTGCCGAGATCCGCGAACATCGCGTTCATTTTCAGGATGACCGCAAATTCGGCCTGCTTGCTCATTTCAACTTCCTTGTGAACTTTCCTTGGCCGGTGAACCTGGCCAATCTCCTTGGCAAATCGCTTGGAACCATCGAGAGCAGGATCGCGTAAAACCGCGTCGGGGAAGTGTGCCATAAGTCACATAACTTTGCAGCTCCCCTGGACTATTTTTACGTGCTTGGAGCCGCTTCCCGTCCGGGGATAAACTCAGGCGCAAAGGACGGATGCAAAGGACGGTACTTTGACGGATTCGAAGCCGCTCGTCCGTCGTTGGAAAGTCGACATGAGAGCAGTGAAATTCGCCGGCGCGGCTGTGGCCGCCGTCATCATCGTGATCGCGCTCCTGCTGGTGGTCGGGATTCCCTCGGGCTTCCTGACCTCGACGATCGCGTCGCGGGTCGAGAGCGCGACCGGCTATCGCCTGTCGATCGACGGCACCACCAGGATCAGCCTGTGGCCGACGCTGAACGTCACGCTGAACGACCTCACGTTGCAGGACCCCAAGGACCGCAGCGGCATCACGCGCCTCACGATCGATCGCGTGCAGGCCGACATGTCGCTCTCGAGCGTGTGGTCGGGCCGTCCTGAGATCAGCGAGCTCGTCGTCACCCATCCCATGCTCTACCAGCCGCTGCTGCGCGAGCGCCTGCCGAACGCCGGCGGCTCGTCGAAGAAGCCACTCGCACTCGACACCGAGGGCGTGAGCATCGGTCGCGTCAAGGTCAATGACGGCGAGGTCGCGTTCGCACGCGTGCGCGATCGCGTCGAGGGCCGCATCAGCGCCATCAATGCCGACGCGACCGTTGGCCGCGACCGCAAGGTCAACATCACCGGCACCGCGCGCGTCGGCGAGCACCCGACCAAGTTCGACATCAAGGCGACGACGCCGGCGCCGCCGATCGACCGGCCGACCGTTCCGGTGGAATTCGCCATCGACATGCCCGACGTGCTGAAGTCCCAGCTCACCGGTCATGCCGAGATGCGGCTGAATGGCGACGTCGTGATGATCAACGGCGTCAACGGCCGGCTCGGCGACGGCGCCTTCAACGGCTGGGCCTCGGTGGACATCGCGAGCAAGCCGCTGGTCAAGGTCGATCTCGATTTCCAGCGTCTGGCGATTCCGCTGGCGAAAACGCCCGACGGCGCATCGGGACAACCCTGGAGCAACGCGCCGATCGACGTGTCCGGGCTCAATTATGTCGACGCGCAAATCAGGATCTCCGCGAACGAGGCCGTGATCGGCGATGCGCGCTTCGCGCCGCTCGCGCTCGATGCGAAGCTCGCCGGCGGCGTGCTGAAGGCCGGCACCGCCAATCTCGGCGCCTATGGCGGCCAGGTCTCGGGCGAAGTGATCCTGGATGCGACCACCGGCGCACCGAGCTTTGCCATGCATTCCGATCTCGTCGGCGTGCGCGCGCTGCCGCTGCTCCAGGGCCTCGCCGAATTCGACCGGATCGACGGCAAGCTGCAGGCCAAGCTCGCGCTGCGCAGCGCCGGCACCAGCCAGCGCGCGCTGATGGCGAACATGCAGGGCACGGCTTTCGTCAATTTCCAGGACGGCGCCATCCGCGGCATCAATGTCGCGCAGATGATCCGCTCGCTGACGTCGGGCACGCTGTCCGGCTGGCAGGACAACCAAAACAGCAGCCAGGAACAGAACACCGATCTGTCGCAGCTCTCGGCGTCCTTCCGCATCGACAAGGGCCAGGCGGTAACGACCGACCTCAATCTGATCGGGCCGCTGGTGCGCGTCACCGGGGCCGGCACCATCGCGCTCGACACCAAGATGATGGGTTTTCGCGTCGAGCCCAAGTTGGTGATGACGACCGAAGGCCAGGGCCGCACCTCCGAGCCGGTCGGCTTCGGCATCCCCGTGATGATCACCGGCGCCTGGTCGCAGCCGCGGATCTACCCCGACATGGCCGGCATGCTGGACAATCCGGACGCCGCCTACGCCAAGCTGCGCGAGATGGGCAAGGGCCTGTTCGGTCCCGACGGCGCCGGGCTCAGCAACATTCTGGGCAGCCTCGGCCTCGGCGGGGCGACCGCCGCGCCGGGCGGCAGCAGCGCCGCTCCCGGCAACGTCAATCCGCAGACCCAGCAGCCGGGACAGAACAATCTGCTCGGCGGCCCCCTGGGCGAAGCGATCGGAAACCTGATCCAGCAGGGGCTTTCCAGCGGCGCAGGCGCCAGCGCCGGCACCGCGACGGGCACCGGCCGCAGCCGCAGCCTGCCGGCCACGCCGACCACCCCCGCGCCGCAGGCCTCTCCCGCGCCCCCGGCCCAGGATGACCCGGCGGTGGCGCAGCAGGACAGCCAGCCGATGAACGACGTGCTGCGGCAGCTCTTTAACAATCGATGATTGGCGGACCAACGTGCTGGACTCCACGCCAGTCCCTTACATCGGCTTCCCCGCCCGCCGCTTCATCCGAACGGATGAGACTGCGACAATTCACCACCATTTCGGCCTCCCCCGGCGTCCATAACGGGTAACCACGCCGGCCGGTCCGCCGGTCCGGGACGGTCCATTGGCTCAAATTATGGTAGAAGGGCGGTCGGGCCTGTACGGCCCATAGCGCCGGCGTCGAGGGCGGCGCGAGAGGATCCGGATGGCGGGAGCGAAAGACAAGACACGGTTTCTGCGCGAGGGCCTGTTCGCCAAATACGTCGTCTCCCTCGTCGGCCTCGTCGTGTTCGTGCTCGCCGTCAACGGCGCGATGGAGACCTGGATCTCCTATCGCGCCACCAAAACCCAGCTGACCGACGGGCTCGAGGACAAGGCGCAAGGAGCCGCAAGGCGGATCGAGCAGTCGATCTCCGAGCTCGAGCGCCAGATCAGCTGGGTGACGCGGGCGAGCCAGGACACGCTGGAGAAGCGGCGCGCCGACTATGCCGCGCTGCTGCACCAGGTCTCGGTCGTCAACCAGCTGTTCCAGCTCAACGGCGACGGACGCGAGGTGCTGCGCGTCTCGCGCCAGTCGACCACGACTGGCGGCAACGCCGACCTGTCCCGCGACATGCGCTTCACCGACACGGTCGCCCGCGGCGTCAGCTATGCGCCGGCCTGGTTCGTCGACCGGACGCCGATGATGTCGATCTCGGTGGCGCATTCCGGCTTCAACGCCGGCGTCACCGTGGCCGAGATCGACCTCGGCTTCCTCTCCGACTTCCTGTCCGACGCCCAGGTCGGCAAGGCTGCCTTCGCCTACGTGGTCGATCCGCGCGGCCGCGTGCTGGCGAGTTCGTCGAAGGGGCCCGATGTCGGCAAGGATCTGTCGAAGCTGCCGCAGGTGGCGGCCGCGATCGCGCCGGGGCGCGCGCCCGACACATCGGGCACCGACTTCAACGGTCATGCGGTGATGAGCGCCGCCAGCACCGTACCGAAGCTCGGCTGGAGCGTGATGTTCGAGCAGCCGACCACGCAGGCCCTGATGCCGATCCGCGACCAGCTGGTGCGCATCGCGCTGCTGATCGGGATGGGCCTGCTGGTCGCTATCCTCGCCGGCACGCTGCTCGCCCGCCGCATGATCATCCCGATCACCGCGCTGCGCGACGGCGCGCACAAGCTCGGCGAAGGCGATTTCAGCCACCGCATCGACGTGCATACCTCCGACGAGCTGGAAGACCTCGCCGGTCAGTTCAACCGCATGGCCGACCAGATCCAGGAAACTTATTCGAATCTCGAAACCAAGGTCGACGAGCGCACCCGCGATCTCGCCCAGTCGATCAACGAGCTGAAGGTGCTGGAAGAGGTCGGCCGCGCCGTCGCCTCCTCGCTCGATCTCAACGCCGTGCTGCCGACCATCGCCGCGCGCGCGATCGAGATCACCCATGCCGACGCGGTGCTGATCTACGGCTACGATGCCGCGACGCGCCGCTTCAACCTGGTGGAATCCAACGGCATCGACAAATCGGCCGATGGCGCCCATGTCACCATCGACGAAGGCGAGAACATCCTCAGCGATGCCGCCGATAGCTGTGAGCCGATCGCGCTGGCCGATCTCGACCAGGCCGCCGGGCAGCCGCTGCGCGACGTCGCGGTCGATGCCGGATTCCACTCGGTGCTGGTGGTGCCGCTGGTGGACCAGCAGGGCACGCTCGGCTCGCTCGTCGTGCTGCGCCGCGCCAGCGGCGAGTTCGCAGCCAGCATCATCGGCCTGATGCGCACCTTTGCCAACCAGGCCGTGCTGGCGATGCGCAACGCGCGGCTGTTCACCGAGGTCGACCACAAGGGCCGCGAGCTTGCGGCCGCGAACGAGACCGTTCGCGCCCAGGCCGACAAGCTGCGCGAGCAGACCGAGCAGCTCAAAGACTGGAACAAGTCGCTCGAAGAGCGTGTCGAGACCCAGCTCGGCGAGATCGAGCGCATCCGCAAGCTCGAGCGATTCCTGGCGCCGCAGGTGGCGCAGCTGATCGCCTCCTCCGACAGCCCCGAGGGGCTGCTCACCAGCCAGCGCC
>Ga0102590_1003668_pt1 | contig 14700 bp, 10 predicted proteins | sample AraplaMF_Col_mMF_FD_76859 | JGI IMG/M metagenome (GOLD analysis project Ga0102590, IMG submission 76859) | Arabidopsis root microbial communities from the University of North Carolina, USA - plate scrape MF_Col_mMF | ecosystem: Host-associated > Plants > Roots > Endosphere | place: USA...
GCGATTTCGATCTGGCGCTGCGTTCGTTCGAGCGTGGCTCGTCCTTCGGCTCGGCGGAATGCCTCACCCGGCTGGCCTACCTGTATGACGAAGGGCTGGGGGTCGAGGTGGACAAACCCCTCGCCATGAAACTCTATCGCCGCGCCTGGCGCCGCCACGGCTCGACGGGCGCGGCGAACAACATCGCCATCCTGTACCGCGAGCTTGGGCGCTACCGGGACATGTTCGGCTGGTTCCAGCGGGCGGCTCGAGGCGGCGACGACGGCGCGCAGCTGGATCTCGCGAAGTGCTATCTCGAAGGCGTGGGTGTCCGGAAGAATGTCCAGCTGGCCCTGCGATGCCTCGCGATCGCCGATGGCGGCGTCCACATTTCCGAGGAAGAACGGGACGAGGCGCGCGCCCTCCTGGCCGTGCTGGGTCCGCGCCTGGTCTGAAAGTCCGCAAGTCGCGCGAGGGTCCTGTCTTCGGACGCCGGACTAGAACAGGCCCAGCGCCTTGAAGCTGGCCACACCGTCGCGGCCGACCACCAGGTGGTCGTGGACGTTGATCTTCAGCGCCTTGCCGGCCTCGACGATCTGCTTGGTCATCTCGATGTCGGGCCGCGAGGGCGTGGGATCGCCGCTCGGGTGGTTGTGCAGCAGTAATGCATAGTATTTAAGTGTTTGATTCTGGTGGATTTTCTAAAAATCGGGAGTCAACTGATGTCGGTTATCGGGGATGTATTTCGCTCTTGCGTTCAGGAGGCAGGCTAAAATCACGGATTATCACGAGCATCCATGTTTGAAGTTGCGGATAATTTAGTTCGTGGGCGATGGCGAATGGTAGTCGATGGAGAATGGGCGACGGACCCAATGTGTCCTCGCCGCTAGATAGCTCCTCCGAAAGCAGAAAGGTCTTCGCGGCTGATGATGTCGTGACGATAGCTCAGAAGCCTTCGAGGGACCCGGCGATCTCGGTCGTGGGGGCGGAGAAGCAACCGTCCACGACCGACGAACTAACGGTCGCCGTAGAGCCCGCGTCTCCCGAGTTATGTCCGGGGGCAGCGCGTGAGTAGATTCGAGGCGGAGGCCGACGATCGCCGCGTCCCTGTCCTTATTGCTCGGCTCTCTTCATCGGAGTCAATTTCGGGCAGTTACAGGACGGCCTGGGGTAGGCGGGGGGGGGGGGGCGGATGCGAGCGATCTGGCGGTACGAATCGTACCCGGGGCACCTACGCCCAAGTACGCAACGGCCCCTGGAAGGTACCGTTTGGCCGCACTCAGTACGCCGGTGAAACCGCGTGCCCTGGGTCCGGCGCTCACTTCGCAACTGGACGGTCGCAATGTCCGCAAAGGGTGGTTGTCGGTCCCAAGGCGCTCCCAACTTACGTCGGGAGCGCCCGGTCGGTTACCTCGGGGGGCGAAGCCGTAGTAACGCCCGTTTTAAGCGCGACGCTGGTCTTATAGCAGACCCGACGAACTTCGGAGATGGGTCGCAAGCCGACATCGGCGCCCGTCCAACGATCCGACGCGCCTGGCGTCTGGATCCAGCAACCAAGTCGACAGCCGCTTACGACCCGTTGCTGACCTTGTGGAGCGTTGCCATAGTCCCGCCCATGCTCGCTCAGAACGATGAAGAACACGCGGTGCCCGAGGGGCTACGATCTCGGTTTCAGGCGGTAGTGGCCGCCTTCGTCGCTGGTGATTTCCAGCTGGCGAGACATGAGCTCAATGGCGTTGCGCAGATCGAGGCGGACACGGCTCGGTTCATCGAAGAGCAGATTGCAGCCTATGGAGCAAGGCTTGTTCCGCTGAGCGAAAAGGTTTGGCAACGTTCGGTCTATCGTTGGATGGACGGCTGGTGGGAGTTCTTGATTGACCTCAGCACCGACGAGGAGGCCGTTAGCGACCTAGTCCTCCACGCCAAACTATTCGGCGGCCTCCAAGGGCGGATTGAGGTCTGGTCGGTTCACGTTCCCTAGGTCTCCTGGCCACCCCGAACAGACCTTCGCGCCGTCCGCTTTCCGGAATGACACCCAAGGTCCGGTTTAGGCTCGGCCCCCATTTCTGCACCCGACCCGTTGCGGAACTTGGCAGTGTCAGCTCTATGGTCTGCGTATGCGCTACCTGTTCAGATTTGGATTTGAGAGCCCGGACGAGTTTGCCGCCAATCGTGACGGCGGCTGGGATGATGAATCCAGTGAGACTGTCTGGATCGATGCCCCCTCGGCTGACGCAGCGCTATCTTGGGGACAGTCGCTAGCTGAGCGCTTTGTCGAAAAGCTGTTCGAATTGGCCAATGCCGAGGGCTACTCGTGGCAGGCTCGAGGGTTCGCTAGTTGGATCGAGAGCGAAGCGTCGGTGCTGGAGTGGGCGCGAACGTCACCCGAAGTTTTCGCAACGGATTACGGTCAGATGCCCGATCTCGCGGCGCTTGCCGCATTGCGCTCGGAGTGAGCGAAGCGGCGTTCACTTCCCACCCTTTGCGGACGTTCACGACGTCCGCCCGGGCGCTAACATCTAGAGGACCATGGCGTAGGCGTAGTTCTCAGTTCCTACCGCTTCAGCGCACCTACGCTCAAATACGCCCCGGTACGCGGAAGCTACCCTTACACCGCACGCATTACGCTGCGAGCGACACGTCATCGGTCTGGCGCCTGCTTCACCGCATGGTGAATGCTCACTACTTCAAATTGCACAAATTGCCTGCTCCCTCGGCGAGGTGTATGGTTGAGCTTCGCAATCAAGGGTGGCGCCGTGAGCGTTCGAGGGCATCTGACTATAATGGCTGGTGCGAGTGCGGCGGCGCTGCTGAGCGTTGCCGGACCTTCGTCAGCACAGGTGACGACGACTTACAGCTATGATCCGCAAGGTCAGGTGCGCATCGTCGCAAGCCCTTCCCGCAGCGCCACCTACACCTACGACGCCGCGGCCAATCGGACCCAGATGACGTCCACAAATCTCCTCGGACGCGCGGCGAGCACCTCCGCCCCCTCCAGCAGTGTCGCTGGCCAAACCTCCGCCTCGGCCGTGTCTGCATTGCCCGTCCACTCGGCGCCGCCACCCCCAGCTCCGCCTCCGACGCCGCCCCCACCGCCGTTCCCCAGTCCGCCGCCACCGCCGCGCTCTCCGCTGGCGGTCGCGAACTAGGAAAGGGGGCGATCGTGACGTTTTCCAAGATTTCGCGAGGCGTGTGCGCCGCCGCGGCTTTGCTTCTTAGCGTAGCGGTCTTGGGCGGCGCCCGAACGGCCCACGCTCAGGCCGGCGCGATCAAGCCGCCCGACACCTACAATCCCATTGATGGGAACGGGGTAAACCTGCTCAGCGGGTCAATGACGGCTACCACGCCGACGATTTTGATCGGCCCCAAGGGCGGCGGGCTCAGCTATTCGCAGAGCTACGACTCCGGATCGGTCACGCCGTGGAGCGACACCACCAACGGCATGGTGGCCACCTCCACCCTGACCAATGATGCCTGGTACACCGTCACGATGATGGGGCAGACCTTCCCCTTCAAGCGGACCGGCGACACCTTCGCCGCCCAGGAGGGGAACACGGCCACCTTGGTGATGGGCGGCGGACTATTCACCCTCACCTTGCTCGACGGCACCGTGGCGACCTATTCGTCGGCCTATCCGACCTACATGCTGGGGGTGGTCAACAACCTCGGCTCGATCGTCAAGATCGTCTATCCGAACGGTCGCACGATCGACTTCACCTACCGCGTCGACACCGACGTGCGCCTGCAATCGGTCAACAGCAGCGACGGCTATCAGCTGCATTTCGACTACGCCAGCAATAGCTGGGGCGGGCAAGGCTCGGCCTGGTACCAGATCGCCAAGGTCACGGCGCTCAACAGGGCCTATGACGCCTGCGACCCGTCGGCGCTGACCTGCAGCTATTCCCGCACCTGGCCCAGTCTCACCTTCGGCTACGCCGCCAACGAGCGGAGCGTCACCGACGCTCTGGGGCGCACCACGCACTACCTGTTCAATGGCCTCTTGAGCGGAATACGCCGTCCTGGGCGCGCCAGCGGTCAGGACGTCCTGGTCTACTACAATGGCGAAACCCAGATCGTAGAGCAGGTCACGACCGACACGGGCAACTACGTCTACGCGATACCTGACGGCTATAAGTACGGCTATCCGTCCAATCCCAACCAGGTCATCATCAACAGCGCCACCCAGGTCACCGATCCGCTGGGTCACACCCGCGTGGTCACCAATCGCTCGACCCTGGTCGATCTGGCCACCCATCACCGGGTGACGCGGTTGTACTCGGTCTCCAACGGCGTCGATTACGCCACCCTCTACGGCTACACCAATTTCCGGCTGTCCTCGATCCAGCGGGCGACTGAATACAACGGGACCAGCTACGGCTTCGACGCCCGCGGCAACATCACCTCGGTCTCGCGCAGCCCGAAGCTGAACTCTGGGGCCTCGCCCCTGGTCGTCACCGCCACCTATCCGGCCAACTGCGACGCCAGCAATTTCCGGATCTGCAACCAGCCGGCCACGGTGACCGATGCGCGCGGGGCGGTGACCGCCTACACCTACGATCCGGCGCATGGCGGCGTGCTCACGGTCACCTCGCCAGCGCCGACGTCTGGCGCGATCCAGCCGCAGGTCCGCACGAGCTACGCGCCCTTCTATGCCTGGTACAAGAACGCCGCCGGGGCGATCGTCCAGGATGCGCGACCGACCTATCTGCCTGTCGCCACCTCGGTCTGCGCCACCCTGGGTCCGGCGACCGCCACCGCGCCGGCGCCCTGCGTGAACACCGCCGACGAGGTCCGCACGACCACGACCTATGAGGCGGGCAGCGCGTCGCTGGGCAGCAACCTGCTGGCCCTGGCCACCTCCTCGGGAGATGGCGCTGGAACGCTCACCGCCACCACGACCGTGACCTATAGCTACCGTGGCGATGTGCGCACCGTCGATGGTCCGCTGCCGGGGGGCGCCGACATCACGCGCACGGCCTATGACGACGGTCGCCAGCCGGTGATGGTGATCGGCCCGGACCCCGACGGTGCGGGCGCCTTGCTCTACCGCGCCACGCGCACGACCTACAATCTCGATGGCCAGGTCACCAACGTCGAAACCGGCACGACGACGGGGCAATCGGACGCCGACTTGGCCACTTTCGTCGCGCTGCAGGCGGTCCAGACAACCTACGACCTTCCGGGACGCAAGGCGTTCGAGAGCCTGGTCGTCAGCGGCGTCGCCCAGACCCTGACCCAGTACGGCTATGACGCCGACAGCCGGTTGACCTGCCAAGCGGTGCGGATGAACCCGACGGCCACTCCGCCGGCCTCTGCCTGCACGCCGACCCTCGGCGGCGCCGACGGCGACGATCGGGTGACCTACACCGAGTATGACGGCGTTGATCGGGTGACCAGGATCACCACCGGCTACGGAACCAGCCAGCCGCGCGTCGAAAAGGTCGTCACCTACACCCTCCAGGGCAAGGAAGGCACGGTCGCCGACGGCAAGGGCAATCTGACCACCTACGAGTACGACGCCTTCGATCGGCTGGCCAAGGCGCGCTATCCCAACACCACCTGCTGCGCCAGCTCGACCACCGACTTCGACGCCTACGGCTATGACGCCAACGACAATCGCACCAGCTGGCTGCATCGCCCTAGCGTCGTGGGGCAGGCCGGGCAGACCACAAGCTACACGTTCGACGCCCTCAACCGGATGACCTATCGCGATGGTCCCAAGGGTTGGTACTATTTCGACAACCTGGGCCGCCCGACCTACACCTATTCGGGCGACGCCGCCGAGAAGATCATCGCCCACTATTATGACGGCCTTGGTCGGCCGTCCTATACCTACGACTATCGCGACGGGACCTGGTTTCCGACTTACACCGGCTACGATCTGGCCGGGCGGCGAACGACGCTGCAATGGTCCGACGGCAACTACGTCAACTATGACTACGACGTCGCTGGCGAGGTGGTCGGCATCCGTGAGAATAACGCCGTCTATCTGGCCACCTTCGGTTACGACAACCTCGGGCGTCGCACCTATCTGTCGCGCGGCAACGGCGTTGTCAGTTGGTACGGCTACGACGCTGCCTCGCGGCTTAACTCCCTGAACCTCGACTTGGCGAGTACATCGCAGGACCAGACCTGGACCCTGGTCTACAACGCCGCCAATCAGATCAAGAGCCGCACCTCCTACAACAGCGCCTATCTCTGGGCGCCGGGAGCGGCAAGCAGCCTCTCCTACACGATCAACGGCCTCAACCAGGCGACCACGGCGGGCGGGACGGCTCTGGCCTACGACGGCCGCGGCAACTTGATCAGCGGCGGCGCCACGGGGTTCGCCTACGATCTCGACAACCGCCTAACCGGTGCGTCCGGCTCGATCAGCGCCACCCTGAGCTACGATCCGCTCGGTCGGCTTGGCCAGACGACGGGTGGCGCTGTGACGCGCTTCGTCTATTCCGGACCTGACCTGATCGCCGAGCTCAACACCAGCAACGCCGTGCTTCGCCGCTATGTGCCGGGGCCGGGAACCGACGAGCCGCTGGTCTGGTACGAAGGCTCGGGGATGAGCGACCGCCGCTGGCTGCTGGCCGATGAGCGGAGCTCCATTGTGGCAGCGACCAACGCAAGTGGCGCTGCGATCAACATCAACACTTATGACGAGTACGGGGTCCCGGGGATCAACACAGGCCGCTTCCAGTATACCGGACAGATCTGGCTGCCGGAGGTGGGGCTCTATCACTACAAGGCCCGGGCCTATTCGCCGACCCTGGGGCGGTTCCTCCAGACTGATCCCATCGGTTATAGCGACGGGCTCAACTGGTATGCCTATGTGGGCAATGACCCGCTGAATCGGAGCGATGCGCTCGGACTTAACGCCAAAACTCCCGATAGGACACAGTCGCTAGGTCCTTGCGAGAGTGATTTCGATCTACCGGGCACGTGCAGTGTGCTCGTGGACAATGGCGAAAGAGGACCGCCGAAATCTGATGAATCCAATCAGTCCACCCAGACAGGTGACGCCAGTCAGATTGAGGGCGAAGACGAGGATGAGGTGACCGAGGTCGCCGAAAACAACTACGTTCTTCCGCCATGCGTGAGGGCCGATATACAATGCAGGGCCAGTAGGGCGTGGACAGGTATACCGCGCAACGAGAACTCCAGCCCCCCGGGGGGGCGTCCTACAAATTGTGCTCAAGCTAAGATGGCCTGTGACGCCCTCGAAGCTGTGCATAGAGAGGATCCGATCTGGCATATGGGAACAGTATACTTTCCAGACGGATCTCAGGTGTTCTTCAGGCCGGGAGGGCTTCCAACGGACGTGTGGATTCAGCCTTTACCGAAGCCTATGCGAACGCCGAAGCTAGGCGTGAGGTAGATCGTTGTGTCGCGGCGAGCGGGCATTTTGGCTTTGACGGTCGTCGTGGTCTCGCTTCAGCTGAATGGAACTTTAGCCATGGATCAGAAGCCCTTTCCAGATGGGTCAGGCGAGAAGAAAATGTCGGGTGAAGAGCTTGGATTTTCGCGCTGTAAGGTCATCGTAGAGCGATATTTGCACCACGCCCAAGCTAATCCGAAAAGCATTTCGTACAGCGCCAGTGCTGTGTGGGGAAATATAATTCGTATGACCTATATCCAGAAGGATGAATCTGGAGAAGGTTCAGAGATATCGTTTATGTGCTGGCAAAGGCCGGGGCAGGAGGTGGTGGAATCGCGCATCGACACTAGGCCGCAGTGATGCGAGAGCGAATTCCTGTCTGACGTTCCAGAACGGCTTGTCGACGCCCCTAACCGTTGCCGACCTTCAATGTGTCCAGTTCAGGCGCAAGCATCTCAAAGGGCCATTGCTTAGGCGTAGTTCTCAGTTTCTACCGCCTCAGCGCACCTACGCCCAAGTGCGCAACGACCCCGGGAAGGTACCGTTTGACCGCGCTCAGTACGCCGCGAGCCGCGTGCCCCTGGGTCCGGCGCTCACTTCGCAACCGGGCCGTCGCAACGTCTGCAAAGGGTGGTTTACAGACCTTTCGCTCGCCAATTTAGACGAAGCGCGGCGCACTCTGAGAGGTCACGGACAGATGTCCCTCCACCAGATAGAGGTGCGATGTGCCGGGCCCGTTCGCGAGCTTTGCGTGATTGACATGGCCCGCGAAGGTGTTCGCCGTCAGCTCGACCATGTCGGCGACCGTGGTGACGGTATTCACGTCTACGAATAGGATAGTGAAAGGGCTGCGGGCAGCCGCTTCTGGCCCCGCGTACGACGCCCCTCGTATCGAGACCCTGCGATTAGGGACGTCGATCATCACCTCCTCAATCAGAGCATCGTGATCGTACCAGTCGTCGGGTGTCATAGCTGTCAGCCGCATTCCGTTGATTGATTGCGTCTCACATCACACAGCGTCAAAGAGTCCGACAAGGGTCGTAAGCAGCCCATCACCCTCTTCCGTTCTCTGCTCGTTGCGGCTTCGTGCGATAAGACGGTCGATAAGCCGACGCCGCGAACTTCAGAAGTGGGTGGAAACCCGACCTTAAGCTCGCGAGCGTCAACCTTCTCCATAACCACCGATTGAAGTCACTTCGGACCGTCGATGCCCGCCTTGCAACCCAGCCAGATGCGTAACCAAGTGCAGCGACTATGCGAGGCCGAGCCGGCCGAGGCCCTGAAGATCGCCCGACATATCTCGGACCCATGGTTCTGCAGCCAGGCCCTATCTTGGGTGGGACGATACTGGAGGGACGCGAAATTCGCCGAGATCCTCCAAGAAGCAGCCGACGTCGCGTTGCGCGCCAGCGACCCGTATCAAACGGTCGGCGCCAGCGCGTGGCCTGTCCGCGCTTTGCTGGAAAGAGGCGCCACGGCGACCGCCATCGCTCGGCGGACGCTTCCGCTCGCGCGCCGGATCGAAAACCTAGGCAGCCGGTCAGAGGCGCTGATGCTGCTCTTTCAGGCCGCACTTCCCTACGACAAGGTGGTTTGGGCGCCGGTCCTGGACGAACTGGTCATAGCATCCGAGCCAGTGCTGAACTGGCGGCAGAGGCGCAATTTCCAAGGTGTCATTCGGCTTTTGCTGGGAAGAGATGCCAACCTCGCCGCCGACCTCGCGGGAAAGGTTTCCGACGAAACACTCCGCAGGAGCGCCGAGAAGGCGCTGAAAGGCGGGGCCATATCGTCCAGACCGTTTTTCCAGGGCAATGGGCAGACTTGATGACAGATTGATTCGTTCATCGCCGGGAGCATCGCGCCAGCATTTCGACATTCGGCGCGTTGCCGCCCTACGGACCTTCCCAACTTCGGTTCGGGGTGGTTAGCGGAAGTTCGGGCGGACAATGCTCGCTACAGTGAGCTTGCGATCAGGTCGTGTGATCGTAGCGCCCACTCCTTCGCGCCGACAGAGCTCAGCCACCTCTGAGACGGCGGCCTCGTCATCGTTGAAGATCAACGTGCCAAGTCGGACTTTCTGGTCACCGAAGTCCCATTCGACTTTGTACTTCGGCATGACGTCCGCCCTGTGCAATTCGTCCACCTGACCCTAGAGCTCGACGGCCGCGCGGCCGTCGCTGGATCCTAGATATCCGAACCAGTGATTGTTCATTTCGCGCAGGAAGTCGGGATCTTCTACGGGAAGGCCAGATGCCGATCCGAGCACTGAGTCGATTTGGCAGTGCGGGCAAATGGCTGTGCCAGTGCCTTCGTTGAGCCAACGTTCAATCTCCGCTGGCCCGAACGTCTCCAGGCAATAAAAACAGCCGCAAACGTCACTGGCTTCAATGACCCGTCGATGCTTGGACGAGTGTCGATGTGCCGTGCGCAAGACTTCAGCGCTGGTGGAAAGCGGCGCGCACGACCAACGTGTCAGCCGCCGACGCAGGGCGAACTTGAGGCTTTCGCGGTTTCCCAGCATCCTGGTTCGCCGTGGCTGACTGTCAGTCCCGATTGGCGATGTCCTGTCTGCGACCGGGATCGCCAAGCCGTGCTGCGAAAATCCAACAAGGGCAAATGGACCGGCAAGTTGCAGGCCTATGCCGTGTTCGAGCGCGAGACCGATATTTGGACCCTGATGTTTCACGACGTTTGGGACGAGGGCACGGTCGTCTTTCGCGATCACCACACCGTCTGGCTGTGCGGCGACTGCAGGCATGTCATCACCGACCTCAAGGCGACCCGCGCCACGGTCTCCGACTATCCGATCTCGGTCGAGGATCTGCGGTCTGTGGTCACCAAGGTTCAGGCCAACGCCCGGCCTGAGGTCGATCTTGCCGCCGCCGCCGCTCTCTGTCGTGAGCGCCTTGGCTTTCAGGACGGGGCGGCGCGCTACTTTGCCCATCACAGCCGCTGTATCGCGCTTGCCAGTCGGTTCGAAGGGCTCGTGACCAAAGCAGGGTGGCCGCCAGTCGACGCATTCAACCTGGTGTTCTGTGAGGCGCTGGACGCGGAGCCGTCCGCCCCGCACTCCGATGAGCGCGTCCAATGGCAGTTGGAGGAGGGCAGGCGGTTCTTGCAAGCGCGTGACCATCAATCCGCCCTACACGCGATCCAGATGCGCGCGCTTGTTCAGACGGGGGGCGTCGCCGCCGCCAACGCGGACTAATTGGCGGCCCATGGGCACAAAGCCGGTTCACATGGGCCGTTTGTTCTGACTGAGCGTCGTGTTGCTGGAGGTGCGTCAATGGCCGCAATTGGCGCATATCGGCGTGACCGCCTGTAGCGGCGCCATGCCGATCTTGCTCGGCTCAGTTCAGCCCCAGCTTCCGGGGGATCGTGGACCACGGGACCAGCTTGAAGTTCTGGTTCTCGGGCGGGGAGACGTTGCGGCCGTCCTGGGCGATGAAGGCGCCGCCCTCCAGGCCCGCGCCCAGCGAGGGGCTGGTGACGTCCAGGCCGTCCGTCTCGGATATCCCGTCGATGCCGGTCGCGCCGTCGGCGATCACGGCGAAGCTGCCGACATAGGCGTTGTCGCCCTCACGCCGGAACAGGGCGTAGCTGTTGTTGCCTTGGCTGGAGACCACCAGATAGCCCTTGCCGCCGGACTGGGCGTAGAGGCCCACGCCCTCCAGGTCGTCCTTCAGGGCGGGATTGTCGGCCACGCGGGCGACGGCCTTGCGGGCCGTGCCCGTGGCCGGCTCGGCGCCCAGCTTCCACAGCGCAACGTCCTCCTCGGCGACATACAGCGCGCCGGTCTCGTCGTCGGCGACGCAGCCTTCGGTCTGGGTGTCGAACTTCACGTCGCGCACGGCCTCGGCGCGGACCTTGCCGGCCGGGGTGGCGATCAGCTTCCACTGACGGACCAGGCCGTCGGGATCGCTGATGAACACGAAGGTCGCGCCCTTCCTGTTGCGGTACATGCACAGGCCATAGGGATCCGACAGGCCGGTGGCCTGGACGCCGTCGGCGACGCTGGCCAGCTGCCGGGTGTCGGGATCGATCGTGTAGATCGCGATGGCCTTGTGCGTCCGGTCGCTGGCGGTGACCAGGGTGACGCTCTTGCCGCCCAGCTTGAAGCCATGGCGCAGGTCGACATTGTTCATCTTGCCGTCGGGCAGGTACTGCAGCGGCTTGCCCGCCAGATCGTAGACCAGCATGCCGCCCTTCTTGTCGGTGGCGATGATGGCGCTTTTGCCAGGATCGGTCGGGTGAACATAGATGGCCGGGTCGTCGGCCGCGTCGCCGCCGTGCTCGACCGGCTGGGTCTCCATGGTGGCCGTCACCAGGGCCAGCTTGCTGGGCGCGACCGTCGGAGCGTCGGCGCCGGGCGAGACGTTCAGGGCGGCGGCGACGTCCTTCCACGACAGCACCTGGGTGTTGGCCCCGGCCTTGCGATCATCGGTGACCAGCAGGGCGCCGGCCGGAAGGCCCGCGCCGACGGGCGCTCGCAGGCCGAACAGGCCCGACGGGCCTTGCAGCACGTCCGCGCCATTGGCCTGGATGCGGAAGGCGCCCAGGAAGCGGTCGTCGGCGTTGCGGTCATAGACATTGTAGTCGCCGGCGTCGGCGTTGGCGGCCACCAGGTAGTTCCCTGCCGCGCCGCCGTTCAGGACAGCCAGGCCGCCGACCTCGCCCTTGATTCGGCCCAGACGGTTGATGTCGACCACGGTCGCCACGGCCTCGGCCTCGGGATCGGCGTCGTAGCGCCAGATGCCGACCGCCTGCTGGGCGACATACAGCGTGCCGGCGGCGTCGTCGGCGACGCAGTACTTGGCCTCGGACGACAGGTGCAGGCGGCGCACGATGCGGCCGTCCAGCTTGCCGTCGGCGGCCTGGAACAGCAGCCACTGGTCCAGCTGGCCCTCGCCGCCCAGGGTGAAGGCGTAGAGCGCGCCGTCGCGGGCGCTTCTGTGCAGGCACAGGCCTTCGCCGGCGTAGCCCAGGGTCAGGGGGCGGGCGTCGAGGCTGGCGGCGGTCCCGCCGGCGAAGTCGTAGCGCGACAGGCGCATGCGGCCGTCCTTGCGGTCCAGCACCGCGATCAGGTCGCCGCGCACGTCGACGCCGTAGGTCTCGCCGCCGGGCAGGGCCGAGCGCCGCTGGCCGTCCAGGCCGTAGAACTCCAGCCCGCCCAATTCTCCGGTGGCGGCGATGACGCTTTTGGCCGGATCGGCGGCGTTGTAGAGCAGGGCGGAGGCGTTGGCGCCGCCCTGAGCGGTCGGGACGGTCGCGCCGACCGGGGCCACTCCCGCGGTCTGGGCCAGGGCCGGGGCGGCGATCAGCAGGGCCAGGACGCTGGCGGCGGCGAAGGTGGTGCGGCGATGGATCATGTGGTCCCCCTGATGTCGCATCTGTGTCGTGCGACCTGGCTAGAGCGGTCGCCCTGACGCCCCGCTGACGAAATCGGGCTGGGCGACAAAAATTGCACTAAAAATTCTAACTGAGTTGCAAAATAGAATATCCATTCGTACAACTCGGTCAACAAGCAAGCCGCCGACCGTGAGCGGCGAGGGAGGCGTTATGGCGAGACTTCGATACGCACTGATGACGGCCGCGATGATCGCCGCGCCCCTAGCCGCGGCCATGGTCACGAGCCCGGCGGCCGCCGCCTCGAACGGCGGTCCGACCGGCGATCTGAAGCTGGACCGCATGGTCATGGTCATGCGCCACAGCGTCCGCCCGCCGACCAAGTCGCCCGCCACGCCGGAAGGCACGACCGCCCAGCCCTGGTCGACCTGGACCACGCCGTTCGGCGAGCTGACGCCGCATGGGATCGAAGGCGCGCGGCTGATGGGCGCCTATAACCGCACCTTCCTGGGCGCGCGCGGCCTGATCCCGCGCGACGGCTGCGCGCCCAAGGGCGAGATCGTGGTCTGGGCCAGCGGCAAGTCGCGCGCCATCAAAACCGCCGAGTCGTTCGTCGAGGGCCTGCAGCCGGGCTGCGGCATCGTGGTCGACCATCCCGAGACCGAGGACAACGACCCGGTCTTCCATCCGGCCGAGGGCATCGACGGCGACATCGCGCTGAAGGCCGCCCAGCGGCAGAAGCCCGGCGTCGCCGCCGAGGCGCGCGTCCACGCGGCGGACTTCGCGGTGCTGCAACGCGTGCTGGGCTGCGATCCGACCACCAAGGCCGGCTGCGACATCGCCAAGCGTCCGTCCGAGCTGAAGGGCAACAAGGGCGACAGTCCCGACCTGGAAGGCGCGCTGTCGATCGCCTCGACCGGCGGCCAGACCGTCCTGCTGGAATATGTCGAGGGCAAGCCGATGGACCAGGTCGGCTGGGGCCGCGCCTCCAAGGCCGACATCCACGCCATGCTTCGCTTCCATCCGGTGAAGTTCAACTACGAGGTCGGCGCGCCCTACATCGCCGAACGCTACGCCGCCCCGATCGCCAAGCGTCTGCTGTCGGCCCTGAACGGCGAGGCCGATACCGGCCGCCTGACCCTGCTGGTCGGCCACGACACCAACATCGCCGCCCTGCGCGGCTTCTTCGGCGCCCACTTCACCGCCGCCGACTATCCCCGGGACGATCCGCCCCCCGGCGGCGCCATGGGCTTCGAGCTGCTGAAGGACAGCGGCGGCCACGCCTTCGTCCGCGCCTTCTACACGGCCCAGAGCATGGACCAGCTGCGCGAGCTGCAGCCGCTGACCGCCAGCAATCCGCCGGCCTTCTCGTACTTCCCGATCCCCGGCTGCGGCGTGAAGGGCGACGCCACGGTGTGCCCGCTGGAGACCTTCCAGAAGATCGTCGGCGGCAAGCTGGCCAATCCGGCGAAGAACTGAACCAACCTGCTAGGTGAGACTGGAAGCGGCGGCCTTCGCGAGAGGGCCGCCGTTCTTTTTGCGTCCTTCTCCCCTTGCGGGAGAAGGTGGCCCGAAGGGCCGGATGAAGGGTCTCTCAAACGCCGGACGAAGAAGGGGCCGCGCGGCTCTCGCCGGTGCGACCCCTCATCCGTCGGCCTTCGGCCGCCACCTTCTCCCGCAGGGGGAGAAGGGTCTTACAGCTTCACGACCTGTCCGGTCTTCGCCGACTGGCCCGCCGCCTCGGCCAGGGCCAGGGCCTCGACGCCGTCGACATAGCCGACCGACGGCAGTTCATCCCCGCGCAGGATCCCCGCGAAGTGCGCCATCTCGCGGCGGTAGGCCTCGGCGTAGCGGTCGAGGAAGAAGTTCTGGAAGCTGTCGCTGGCCGCGCCGGCCTCGCCCCAGACGCTGACGGTGCTTTCCATGACGTTGTCGGCCCGCACCAGGCCCTTGGCGCCGAAGGCCTCGATGCGCTGGTCGTGGCCGTAGCCGCTGCGACGGCTGTT
>Ga0102590_1003671_pt1 | contig 14684 bp, 16 predicted proteins | sample AraplaMF_Col_mMF_FD_76859 | JGI IMG/M metagenome (GOLD analysis project Ga0102590, IMG submission 76859) | Arabidopsis root microbial communities from the University of North Carolina, USA - plate scrape MF_Col_mMF | ecosystem: Host-associated > Plants > Roots > Endosphere | place: USA...
CCGATGCGCGTGCTCGTGACCCGTCCTCGACATTCGGGCGAGCGCACCGCCAGGCGTCTTCGCGACCTGGGACACGAACCGATATTGCTGCCCCTGTCACGACCGGTTCACGATGCAAATGCGGCGTTGCGCGGTTTGCGTATGACCAAGGGCACTATCGCGATCACCAGCGCCGAAGCGATCAGGGCACTCGCAAAGCCTGACGTCGAGCTAGCTACCCATCTCAAACGCCCGGTCTTTGCGGTCGGGGATGCGACGGCCGAAGAAGCGCGAGCGATCGGTTTTATCTCCGTCACAGCATCGGGCGGAAGCGGCACTGAGCTTGCCGAGACGATCGCGAAAAAGGCAGGCGGCCCGGTTCTCTATCTCGCCGGCTCGCCGAGAGCGGAGACCTTCGAGAAGCGCGCGCACGAAATCGGCCTGAAGATCACCGTCTCGGAATGCTACCGGATGGAGCCGACACCGATCGCCCCACAAACGCTGGACACGATCTTTGAGCAGCAACCGCCGGATGCAATCCTCTTTTATTCACGCCAAACAGCCGAAAATTTCTTCCGCGCGGCCGAAGTGCGGATGCGGTCAGGCCGGACAGATGGAATACGTCTTCTCTGCCTCAGCAAATCGGTTGCCGAAGGGGTCCCGGCATCGCTGCGGGGCACCGTCAGCATCGCTGTGATGCCGGAGGAGCGCAGCCTTTTGTCGCTCCTTTGAACGCCTTGTGCGCCCAAATTTTATCTAACCTCTTTTCTTGACTGGCATCACTGACTAGTTTCGTTGCAATGCATAAGTAAGAGGATCTCATGGCACCAGGAAATCCGCCTCGCCACTCGAAGAACACCGAAGAGCCGGTCACAATCGATCTGGATACGCAGGAATTTGCTTCTGCCAAGGATACCGAAACGAAAGCCGAGGAGCCGACTGGCGCATCGGATGTGAGCCCTGCGGATGAGCCTCCGGCGCAACCCGAATTGACCAGCGAGCCGTTGCCTAACGAAACGCCAAAGGCTGCTGCCGAACCCGAGCTCGCGACGAATGAGTCGGTTTTGCCAGCGTCGCCCGCCCCGCAGCGCAGCAACACATCGGGCCTGATCGCCGCCGGTATTGTCGGCGGCTTGATCGCGCTTGTCGGTGCAGGCGCCATTCAATATGCGGGCTACCTGCCGGGTTCGTCCACGCCCGAGACACCATCCGCCGAGATCGCCAATTTCTCCGCCGAGATCGACGGCCTCAAGCAATCGGTCGCCAATCTCGCCGCTACCCCCGCTACGTCCGATAACGGTGCGCTGGAACAGCGCATTGCAGCGTTGGAGGCGACGGCAAAGACCTCGCCCGCTGTGCCCGCCGACACAACCTCGGTCGACGCTCTCAATCAGAAGATTGCCGACCTGACCGCCCAGATCGATCAGTTGCGTGGCGCCGTCACGCAAGCCTCGGAGCAAAAAACCTCCAATAACGCGGATATCGAGCAACGTCTGGCTGAAGCGGAAAAGAAGCTCAACGAACCGCGGCAGGACGTCGCCGTCGCCAAGGCCATCGCCGCCGCCGCGTTGAAGGCAGCGATCGATCGCGGCGGGCCGTTCGTTGCCGAGCTCGACACCTTTGCGGGGGTCTCGCCCGATGATCCTGCCACCGCGGATCTGCGCAATTTCGCGGAGACCGGCGTTCCCTCGCGCGCCGAGCTTGTCCGACAGGTGCCGGACGTCGCAACGGCTATCGTCGATTCCATCAATCAGACCGATGCCAACCAGAGTTGGTCCGACCGGTTGATGGCGAGCGCCAAGTCGCTGGTGACGGTCCGCCCCGTTGGTAACATTGAGGGTGAGAGCGTCGAGGCGATCGCCGCACGCATGGAAGACAAGGTGAAGAATGGCGACTTGCCGGGCGCCGCAGCCGAATGGGCCGATCTGCCGGCTCAGGCGAAACAGGCATCCGCCGCCTTCAAGCAATCGCTGGAAGCCCGCATCCGCGTCGAGGATCTCGTGGGCAGTGCCCTATCCAAGGCCGTTTCCAATGCCGGCAAGGAGGGCTGAGGCATGATCAGGCTCGTCATATTCGCCGTCCTCGTCCTCGTACTCGGCTATGGATTTTCTTGGCTGGCCGATCGCCCGGGCGATCTTTCATTGATCTGGGAAGGGCAACTCTACCAGACCCGTCTGATCGTTGCGGCAAGCGCCCTGATCGCACTCATTGCGGTCGTGATGATCCTGTGGTGGCTGCTGCGGACAATCTGGAATTCGCCCTATTCGGTTAGCCGCTATTTTCGTGCCCGCAAGCGCGATCGCGGCTATCAGGCGCTGTCGACCGGCCTGATTGCAGCAGGCGCCGGCAATGCACTGTTGGCCCGCAAGATGGCCGCCCGCTCGCGCGGCTTGATTCGCGCCGACCAGGAGCCACTGATCGCGCTCCTCGAGGCACAGGCCGCGTTGATCGAGGGCCGTCACGACGAAGCCCGCGCCAAGTTCGAAGAGATGACCAACGATCCGGAAACTCGTGAACTGGGTTTGCGCGGCCTGTATCTCGAAGCCAAGCGGCTGGGCGCCAATGAGGCCGCGCGCCAATATGCGGAAAAGGCCGCGGACAACGCACCCTATTTGCCGTGGGCCGCCCAGGCAACGCTCGAGTATCGCAGTCAGGCCGGTCGCTGGGATGATGCGATCCGCCTGCTGGAGCAGCAAAAGGCGGGTCGTGTCATCGAAAAGGCCGAGGCTGACAGGCTTCGTGCCGTTTTGCTGACGGCTCGCGCCACCGAGAAACTCGAGAGCGATCCGGCAGGCGCGCGCGATGATGCCACGTATGCCCTCAAGCTCGCCGCCGACTTCGAACCCGCCGCAATCATCGCCGCCAAGGCGCTGTTCCGCGAAGACAAGCTGCGCAAGGCGGCATCCGTCCTTGAACAGGCGTGGAAGTCCGCGCCGCACCCGGACATCGGCCGCACCTATGTTCGCGCCCGCAGCGGCGATTCTGCTGCCGACCGCCTCAAGCGCGCCGAGCGTCTGGAGGGAATGCGGCCAAACAACGTCGAATCCCTGCTTCTCGTGGCGCAGGCCGCTCTCGACACTCAGGATTTTGCCAAGGCCCGCGCCAAGGCGGAAGCCGCTGCCCGTATCGAGCCACGCGAAGCCGCCTTCCTGCTGCTGGCCGATATCGAGGAGGCCGAAACCGGCGATCAGGGCCGCATTCGCCATTGGCTAGCGCAGGCGCTCAAGGCGCCGCGCGATCCGGCATGGGTGGCGGATGGCTTCGTTTCCGACAAATGGTTACCGCTCTCGCCGGTCACCGGTCGATTGGATGCCTTTGTCTGGAAGGCACCGTTCGACCATGTCGATAAGACGGTCGATGAGAGCACAACGATCTCCATCGACAGCGCATTGAAAACACTGCCGCCCGTCCGCGATGGTCGCACCGAACGCATGGCCAGCGATCACCGCATCATCGAACTGGAGCGAGCTGCCACGATAGCCGAGGCAGTGCGTCCATCTTCGAAACCGCCGGCGCCCAGCAAGCAAGCGGCGGACGCAGCAACTTCACCCGAACCGCGCCCCTTCTTTGGCGGCCTGCCGGACGATCCCGGTGTTCGCAATCCAGCGGCAGAGCCAGAACCCAAGACACGGCTTCGCCTTTTCTAGACAAACAGGATCTAAATGTTCGAACGCTTCCAGGAATTCTTTCAGAATCTGACTTCCGACAATGCAAAGAAAGGTTTCGCGCCCGACGATCCACGCATCGCGGTGGCCGCGCTCTGCATGCAGGTCATGGAGGCGGACGGGCAGGTCAAGGACAGCGAGACAAAGCGGCTTCGCAAGCTGCTGAAAGACCAGTACGGGCTCGACCGCAAGCAACTCGATGCACTGATGGCCGCTGGCCAGGAGGCGGAAAGCGACGCTGTCGACTACTACCGCTTCACCTCGGATCTCAAGCGCCACCTCAACACGGAACAGAGGCTCGAACTGATCGGGATCCTCTGGGACATCGTGTATGCCGATGGCGAGCGCAGCGAGATGGAGGATGACGCGATCTGGCGCATCGCCGAACTTCTCGGTGTTTCCGCGCGCGAGCGGATCCAGAAGCGGCAGGAAGCAGCCCGCCGAGTCACAGACGTCGAGGTGGTACAGGACGATGCCGACTGACCGCTTGCCAGAGCCCGGCCAACCTCCGGTCCTGATTGTTCTGCATCAGGAGCACTCGAGCCCTGGCCGGGTCGGTCAACTGCTGGTCGAGAAGGGGTATCGGCTCGATATCCGGCGCCCGGTTCTTGGCGATAAGCTTCCCTCGACGCTTGCCGAACATGCGGGCGCCGTCGTCTTCGGCGGACCAATGAGCGCCAATGATACGGATGATTTCGTCAAGACGGAGATCAATTGGCTCGATGTGCCGCTAAGGGAAAAACGCCCGCTGCTCGGCATCTGCCTTGGCGCACAGATGCTGGTCAGGCAACTCGGCGGCAAGGTTCAGGCGAATGCCGATGGTTCCACCGAGATCGGTTGGTATCCGCTACGCCCGACCGAGAAAGGCCGTCTGCTGATGCACTGGCCGAGGATGGTTTATCATTTTCACCGCGAAGGCTTTGACCTGCCGCATGGCGCGGAGTTGCTGGCGGAAGGCGACACCTATCCCAATCAGGCCTTTCGCTATGACGGCCATGCCTGGGGTCTGCAGTTCCATGCCGAGCTGACACGCGCGATGATGCACCGCTGGGTGGTTCATGGCGCGCATCGCTTCATCCTTCCGAACGCGCAGCAGGGTCGCGAACATCTGGAAGGGCGCATGCTATTCGACGCGCCGCTGAAAGCATGGTTGAACGAGTTCCTCGATATTGTTTTCGAGGGCAAGACGTCCAAATCCTTCGCAACATCCAAAGCCGCCCTTCCCGCTTAGCAACGTGCGCCCTGCACCGCGTCGTGCTAGAATCGCGTGCACTGCCACTCTGGCGATACTCACCAGCAAGAATGCGTTCCGATCCGAGATGAGATCTTGGAATTGCCGTGCCCGAACAGTGACGACCAAAGCTATTTCCGGAGGAGTTCCATGGCCAACTACGAGCAGAGACTTGCCGCGATGGGATTGGTTCTACCGCAACCCCTGAAACTGCCTTCCAACATGGTCCTTCCATTTCCCTGGGTGAATGTGCGCGGCAATCGCGCATTCGTGTCTGGCCATGGTCCGCAGAATACCGATGGCACGCCCGCCGGCCCGTTTGGAGCCGTCGGCGAGAACATCTCCATTGAGGAGGCCAAGGCATCTGCTCGGAAAGTAGCCCTTTCCATGTTGGGCAGCCTGAAGCGGGAGTTGGGCAGTCTCGATCGCATTACCGGTTGGTGCCGCGTGTTCGGTATGGTGAATTGCGCGCCGCGCTTTGCCAATCCGCCAGCCGTAATCAACGGTTTCACCGAACTGATCATTGAGGTGTTCGGACCGGAGGTTGGCAGTCACTCCCGATCCGCGATCGGCGTTGCCGGTCTGCCGCTGAACTTTCCAGTCGAAATCGAAGCGGAGCTCATCGTCTCTACCTGAAGGCCGTTACACCGGCTCTCGGCGCTCCGGCGCAGCAAGCGTGTCGATTCTGCGCAGCTTCGGGAAGCTCGTTGCCCAGATCGCCGCCACGGCAAGTGTTCCGATGCCGCCAATGACAACAGCAGGCACGGCACCGAAAATGGAAGCCATCGTGCCCGCTCGAAATTCGCCGAGTTCGTTGGAGGCACCCACGAAGACCATGTTGACGGCATTGACCCGGCCACGCAATTCGTCCGGCGTCCAAAGGGCGATCAGGCTCTCCCGCACATAGACGGATATCATATCGGCCGCACCCATGATGGCCAGAGCTGCGATTGACAGTTCCGTGCTGGTCGAGAACCCGAATACGATCGTGCCGATGCCGAACAGGGCGACGCCGATGAACATCGCAATGCCCGCACTATGCTTGAGGGGATAGGCAGCGAGAAAAATCGCCATGGCGATCGCGCCGACGCCCGGCGCCGAGCGTAGTAGGCCGAGCCCCCAGGGGCCGAGCGTCAGGATATCCCGCGCAAAGATCGGCATCAGTGCCGTCGCCCCACCAAGCAGCACCGCGAAGAGATCGAGCGAGATGGCGCCGAGCACGACTTTTTCGACACGGATGAAGCGGAAGCCACCGAGGATCATATCCCAGCTCTTGGCTTCGCCGGTCGTCTTCTGCGGCGGCTTGGGGATCATATAGAGCAGTGCGGCGCCAAGGGCGGCGAAGACGACAGCGACGGTGTAAGCCGCATGCGGGCTGACGCCATAGAGGAGACCACCAAGAACGGGCCCTGTGATCGCCGCGAGCTGCCACGAAGACGAATTCCAGGCGATGGCATTCGACAAATCCTGCGGCGGCACCAGGTTCGGCGCCAGCGATTGCACTGCGGGCGACATGAAGGCGCGCTCGATGCCGAAAACCAGCAGAACGGCAAATACAGGTAACGGCGAGAACGTGCCCGTTATCGTCATCAACAGCAGGGCCAGCGTACACAAGGCGCTGACGAGCGAGCAGATGGCGGCGATCACACGTCGGTTATGCCGGTCGGCAACGGACCCCGTGACAAGAATCAGGACCAGCGACGGCAGAAATTGCACGAGGCCAATCAGGCCGAGATAGATCGCGCTGCCAGTCTGGTCGTACATCTGCCAGCCAACCGCGACACTGACGATCTGCTGCGAAAAGGATAGGAGAAATCGCGCGAAAAAGAACCGGGTGTAAGACGGATGCCGGAACGCGGCAAAACGATCTCCGGTTGGCGAAAAGGACATGGAAGTTTTCCAGGACAACAAGCCAGACGCCAACGCACGACGCCGCTGTTAAACATGATTTACAATGCGTTTCGAGAGAGCACTTGCCCGTTTAGTCGCCAATGTCTACATGTCTGTCAACAACGAACTGGAGACGGCAATGCTTGCGCTTTTTCAAACCATTGATTTGGCGTTGAATCTCTACACTTGGGTGCTGATCGCCAGCGCCATCTTTTCTTGGCTGTACGCGTTCAACGTAATCAACTCCAGCAATCAGTTCGTCAATTCGGTCGGCATGTTCCTCTACAACGTGACCGAACCGCTGCTGCGACCGATCCGCCGCGTGCTGCCGAACCTCGGCGGCATCGATATCTCGCCAATCATCCTGCTGCTGATCATCTTCTTCGTGCGCTCGCTGATGTGGAATTCGATCTTCCCGCTGGTGGCATGAACTGGCCCTGGGCCGCATTCACCGACCATATAGCGCTGACGGTTCGTCTGACGCCAAATGGCGGACGCGATGCAATCGACAGCGTGGAGACGGACGCCGAGGGCAAGCCCCACCTCAAAGTCAGAGTGACTGCCGTTCCTGAGAAGGGCAAGGCGAACAAGGCGTTGGTAACACTGCTGGCCAAGTCGCTTGCCGTCGCAAAGTCGTCGGTCAGCCTCGCCTCAGGCGAAACCTCGCGTAAAAAAATCCTCCGGATCGATGGCGACCCGGAGGATTTGATCAGGAAACTGAAAGCCCTTATCGAGAACTGATCAGGCCTTGTCCTTCTTGTAGCGTTCGATCGCCTCAAGGATCAGCTGTCCGGCTTCCTTTGAGTCACCCCAACCGTAGATCTTCACCCACTTGCCGGGCTCGAGATCCTTATAGTGTTCGAAGAAGTGCTCGATCTGCTTCAGCGTGATCTCCGGAAGATCGGTGTGGTCCTTCACCTTCTCATAGCGCAGCGTCAGCTTTGGCGACGGCACGGCGATGATCTTCTCGTCCTTGCCGGAATTGTCTTCCATCTTGAGAACGCCGATCGGGCGCACGTTGATAACGCAGCCCGGAACCAGCGGACGCGTGCTGGCGATCAGGACGTCGATCGGATCGCCGTCTTCGGAAAGCGTGTGCGGCACGAAGCCGTAATTGCCCGGATAGGTCATCGGCGTATAGAGGAAACGATCGACAACGAGCGTACCGGCTTCCTTGTCCATCTCGTACTTGATCGGGTGGCCGCCAACGGGCACCTCAACGATTACGTTGACATCTTCCGGCGGGTTCTTGCCGATGGAAATCGCGTCAATGCGCATAGAGCTTCCCTCTAAGGTTAAGTCGATGGTTGCCAGATACTGGGAATCATCCCGCAACGCAACACGCCAGTGCGGATTTCAGGTCCGTCTGCGGGCGTCGACAAGCCACCCCTCAAGACGACACACGACTTCCGTGTTGGTCGTGAGCAAGGGTCGTGCCGGACCCGAGCAGCGTCACTTGTTGGCTCAAGGGAATGTGGCGGAGGTGACGACCGAGTTGCCTCAGCCCTTTCCACAAGTGGTGGCCAAGCATCATTCGACGCTGCAGCCGGTAGGTAAGTATGCCGGTCACCAAGCCGGATGCTACCGAGATCGCGACCGGCAGCGGCGCCGTGAAGGTCTCGGGATTACCGGTATCAAACAAGGCTTCAGGCAGGATGCGATGCAGCAGGTAGATGTGATAGCTCGCGGTTGCGATCGAAACGAGGACGGCAGCCAGCGGCGCCGGCAGCCTCACCCGAGGCAGATAGAGAAGTACCGCAAGCACCGGCACCTGCATGCTGTAAAGGATCCATGAACCCGCCCAGTTTCCGCCTGTATAGGCCATGAGCGGCATCACCACGCATCCAGCGGCGATTACGGCAAGCCGTCTTCCCGCGGAATTCGCAAAAGCCGTGCACCATCCGAAAACCGCAAGGTGCAGCACCCAGGCAAGAGTGAATATCTGCCTTTGGCCAACTGGCCAAAGCGCTGGGATAACAAAGTGTGCGAGCACTGCAAGAGCCAGCAGCAGCATGCCGAAGCGGAACGGATCCTTCCCGGCGAAACGCCGAACGGGCGGCACGACAAACAGAGCGCCCCAAAGCAGCAACAACTGCGCAAAGGCTTCCACGAACCAGTAAAGATAAGGCAGCATCTCGTGCCGCTCTGGCTGCGCGAAGCCGAGGTTTCCAACAAGAAACACGGAGGCCCACGGCATTGCGCCCCAGGCAACACTGAAACCGAAAATGACCAGGTAGTAGGGCCAGAGAACGAGACCAAGCGGTCGCAAAAAGCGCCTGAGGTCACCGGCGAAAAGCGCACGGGATTGAAAGCGTGCGAGCCCGTATCCGCACAGCACGAGCATTGTTCCGGCACCACCCGGAATGGGCCACGGCGTCGCATGGTGCAGCACGACCAATAGAATGGCGATCGATTTCAAGAGAATATCGCTGGCGATCGTTCGCTGGGCGCTCGTCGAATGCGATCGAGCCGAAAGAGCACCGACACTCATCTTTTCCCAACCATCCGGTACCGTGCCGAGCAGCCGCTCGAGACCGACCGTAAGCTCGAGATAACGCAGCGAATCTCCGCCAAGCTCTGCAAAGCTGTCCTGGGGCGACACTTGCTGGGGGAAAAACACCTCGCGAAACAGGCTGATGACCGTTGCTTTCGCGCGCGCCGGCTCCTCTTCCATGCGCAAGCGGAGTTGTTCGTAGTCGATCTTGCCGTTGGTCAGCCGTGGCAGTTCCTTAGGGCGTCGACTCATAAACTTTGACACCAAATTCTCGTGGCGACGAGCTTTACGGCGGCAAGGTAGTTTTCCGGGCGCTTGTCGTATCGTGTTGCGATGCCCCGGAACTGCTTGATCCTGTTGAAGAAACGCTCCACGAGGTTGCGCTGCCGGTAAACCCAGCGCGAGAAGACGAAGGACCCCTTGCGGTTTGTCTTCGGCGGGATATTGGCCCAAGCCTTTCGCTCGGCGGCCTTGGCCCGAATGGCATTGTTATCATAACCCTTGTCGGCCAATAGAATATCTCCCTCGCCGAGTTCGTCCGTCAGCGCGTCAGCCTCGGTGCAGTCGGCGACCTGGCCGCCGGTCAGACGGAGGTTGACGGGACGACCTTCGGCGTCGACGAGCGCGTGAATTTTGCTCGTAAGCCCGCCGCGGGAACGTCCCATGCCTCCATCGTCTCCATCCCCCTTTTTCCCGTGGCCGCATGCTGGTGAACGCGGACACAGGTCGAGTCGATCATGACGATATCGCCATCATAAGCCTCGGAAACGGCCTCAAGAAGCCTGTCCCAGACACCGGCCTTCCGCCAACGGACGAAGCGGTTGTAGCAGGTGGTCGGCGGACCGTAGCGCTCTGGGATTTCCGCCCAGGGTGAGCCGGTCCGGAACCGCCAGAGGATACCATTGAGAACCCGCCGGTCATCCACCCGCGCAACGCCGCGGGGTTTGTTGGGCAACAGCGGCGACAGGATCGACCATTCGTGATCAGTGAGTTCGTAGCGGCGACGCGTCATAGAGGCTCCCTTATTCGGAAGCCTTGAATCACGACACGCGAACAATACCAAGCAATTTTATGAGTTTACGGCCTAGTCGGACCAAAGTCCCAACAAGGTGTGTCCTAACTGGCCGCCCCGCAGCGTCTCATGCAATAAATCGCGCGGGAAAATAGCCGGAGGACGGCGATTCGTGCGGATGTTGGGGGAATGCTTTTTCGCGGTTTGGCAGTGGGTGGCGGTGCGGCTGATGGCGGCTGGCGTCATGATCTCCTTTGCCGGCTGGATGCTCATGCTTTCGACTTGCGTTTGCCTGATGGCAGTGCAGTCTGTTCATTCAACTATTCGAGGCCGGCGCCTGCGTTGCCTGGCGGCAGACGCGTAAAAAAGTCCCCGCAGTCGCGGTTGCGGGGAGGATAGCGAGAGTCGCTTTGAGGGGTTTCGCTTCTCAAAGCATTGTACAAATCGTCGTGGATCACATTTGTTCCCTCCTGATTTCAAAAAAGCCCCGCATGGGCACAAGCGGGGCGAAAAACAGGGACGTGGAATAGCTAACGCGAACGTCGCTGCACCTTGGTTCCCAAAAAGAGGCCCCACGGTCAGTGGGGCAAGTTGGCGTGCACCTTCGGGTGGGTCTTCCCGAGGCATATGGTCAACACCAGTCCGCCTCAAAGGTTCCGCGCCCCTAGCACACTTTGGCACAGGAGCGGCTCGCCACATCAACACTGGGTTCCATCGATGAGCAGTGTGCCACGCGCAGCGTCTACCAGTTGCTTCAATTGTTGCTCGTCATGGACGCCTTGCTGGTAGAGTTCGATGATGATCGCGGCCGCTCGCTCGGCCTCCTTAGATGAGGCCTCCAGATGGCTCTCCTGGCAGAACTGCTCAAGAGCCGCTCGGCATTTCGATAAGTCCTCCGACGTCAACGGCTCATCATGCCGATGAAATCTCCGGGTCATTTCAGTTTTCCTCCTCTGTTATTCAGGCGGAAAAAGAGATGGTTTGGCGATTTCAAGGTTTCAAGAGCTCAATAAGGGGAGAGGGGGAGAACCGGACCGAGGGTACGTCTTACTTAATAGACGACTAACAATGCCGTCCAGTAAGCTCTTACGATTGAGTTAGCGCCGGAGCAGATCGCTGCCTCGACAACACCGCTAACTCAGCGGCCCGATGCGAGGGGTTAGGCGTCGGGCCGCACCTTGCCGAAAAGGCAGCCTGGCCGTCAATCCTTCAGCGCCTGGCGCTTCTTCTTCGGCTTACGTCGCGGCGGTGGTCGTTCTTCCGGGTTGGCGTCCACGCTGATGCCAGCGGCGTCAGCCGCCATGATGAAGGCGGCTCTGGCTGCCTCGCCATTCGTCTTCGTCTCCAGCGCGCTGATGCAGGCATCACAGGCAGCGAGCCACGTATCCCTCCTCTGATCGTGTGGCCATTGCTTGGATAGGATTTCGCCCATATCTTCGACTGAATGCACGATGCGGCGGATGCCTGGTTGGCCGTCGATATCGATGACCAGCGGTCGAATCTCCATTTGTGACGGCTCGAGCATGGCGGCTGCCTCGGAATTTTTCCGCCGCTAATGGTGTCACCTATCCAAAAGCGCACAAGCGACCATTTCGGCGTAGCCTTCTCCCCCCGCGACGTGGCCACGGATCGGCTTGCTCCGCTCCGATCTGCTAAACCTCTGGCTGCAGCGCATTGGCGAGCGCGATCGACAAGTTCTCGCGTGTCGTGAAGCCGGCTTCCATCAGCTCAATCGCTACTGCAGTCACTGCCCGAGCACACTCACACTCGGGATCTATATGCTTTGTCTTGCACCACTCCGCGATGACGGAGGTGAGGACTTCGAGCTCTCCGTTTTCCAGTTTGGGAAATGTGGGGATTTGCATGGTAGTGCTCCCGCATAATGGCAAGAGCGCGTAGGGGTCTCTCAATTGGATCGTGCCGTGCACCTGGTCCAACGCCACATTGTAGGCCTCATTTGCAAGCCGGTCACCAGAAAAACCTGAGTGTCGCAGCAAGGAAAAGACCGCAACGAACACCCGTGGCCGGCGTCGCTGCTTTTCGGCAAGTTGAATGAGACCCTTCCACTGCTCAGGGAGCCGCGCCGGCGACCCACGAGCCAAGCGCGAAAAAGACGATGCCGACTTGGTCGTGTTTGAAACCACGACGGACGCTATGCTTCTTTCGACCATTTCGCTTCAGGGCGGAAGCTTTGACACTTTCAGTTGGCGCAAAATCCTTCCCGAAATAGATCCGGTGTAGGCACTAGAAATCCATTCCAGCGCCTGTGGAAGTTGGCACCGCGACGTCCTTCCTGGGCTTCTCGGCAATCATGGCCTCCGTCGTGACGAGAAGACCAGCAATGGACGCCGCATCCTGCAGAGCGGTGCGAACGACCTTGGCCGGATCGATGACGCCCTGCGCATAGAGGTCACCATATTCACCTGTCTGAGCGTTCCATCCGTAAGAGAACTCGCTCTTTGCGCGCAGTTTGCCGACGACGACGGAACCTTCCGAGCCAGCGTTTTCGGCAATCTGGCGAGCCGGCGCCTCGAGCGAGCGGCGAACGATGTCGATCCCTACGCGCTGGTCATCATTGGCTGTCTGGATGTTGTCAAGCGCCGTCGCGCAGCGTAGCAGCGCGACGCCGCCACCCGGCAGAATACCTTCCTCGACTGCCGCGCGGGTCGCGTGAAGCGCGTCGTCAACCCGATCCTTCTTCTCCTTCACCTCCACTTCCGTCGAACCACCGACACGGATGACCGCGACGCCGCCAGCCAGCTTCGCAAGGCGTTCCTGCAGCTTCTCGCGATCGTAGTCCGAGGTCGTCTCTTCGATCTGGGCCTTGATCTGGGCGATGCGGCTTGAGATGTCCGTTTTCGGGCCGAGACCCTCGACAATCGTCGTAGTTTCTTTCTCGATCAACACCTTCTTAGCCCGGCCGAGCATGTCGAGGGTGACGGATTCGAGCTTGATGCCGAGGTCTTCGGAAATGACCGTGCCGGCGGTCAGGATGGCGATGTCTTCGAGCATGGCCTTGCGGCGATCGCCGAAGCCTGGAGCCTTGACAGCAGCAACTTTCAGGCCACCGCGCAGCTTGTTGACGACGAGAGTTGCAAGCGCTTCGCCTTCGACATCTTCAGCGATGATGAGGAGCGGCTTGCCCGCCTGGACAACGGCTTCGAGAACCGGCAGCATGGACTGCAGGCTCGAAAGCTTCTTCTCATGGATGAGGATATAAGCGTCCTCGAACTCGACCCGCATCTTTTCCGCGTTGGTGACGAAGTATGGGCTGAGATAACCGCGGTCGAACTGCATGCCTTCGACGACTTCAAGTTCGGTTTCAGCCGTCTTGGCTTCCTCAACCGTGATCACGCCGTCGTTGCCGACCTTTTCCATAGCCTCCGCCAGAAAACGGCCGATTTCAACATCACCATTGGCCGAGATCGTTCCGACCTGAGCGATCTCGGAGTTGTTGGAGATCCTGCGGGCGTTGGCCTTGAGTTCCGCGACGATCGCGCCAACCGCGAGATCGATGCCGCGCTTCAGATCCATCGGGTTCATCCCTGAGGTCACGGCCTTTGCGCCTTCCCTGACGATGGCCTGAGCAAGGACCGTCGCTGTTGTTGTTCCATCGCCGGCGATGTCGCTGGTCTTCGAAGCAACTTCGCGGACCATCTGGGCGCCCATATTTTCGAACCTGTCTTCCAGTTCGATTTCCTTGGCGACGGAAACGCCGTCCTTGGTGATGCGCGGAGCGCCGAAGGATTTGTCGATCACGACATTGCGGCCTTTCGGGCCGAGCGTCACCTTCACCGCCTCAGCGAGAATGTCGACACCGCGCAACATCTTCTCGCGGGCTTCGGTGTTGAATTTGACTTCTTTCGCAGCCATGTCCTCACTCCTTCACAGGCAGCTGATTGACGCCCCGCAGAGTTTCAAGCGGCTTGTCTCCGTTCGTTCTGCACTACGATGATGCCGTTTGCGCCGGTTCCTCAATGACGAGCAAGCCTTCGCCATCGATCTTGATCTCGGCACCGGGACCACTTCAAACAGAATACGATCGCCGCGCTTGAATTCAAGCGCTTCGACGCATGCCTGATGTGAGCTTTCACTCGATTTTCCTTGCCTTGCTGTGCGATCTGCACCGGCATAGCCCAATCATCGCTCCGGCGATTGAAACGTTGATCTGCCCCGCCGCTTCCAGCTCCGCACGGATGCCGCCATATTCGATGTCGGTGGAGCTATCCATCGGCAATATGGGAAGCGTTCCAAGCACGCTTTCGACCTTGGCTAGTAGCTTCGCCGCCCCCTTTTTGCGCAGCCATATCTCAACTCTGCGGCGACGATGATGGTGCAAATTTCTTTGGGATTGATCCTTTCGATGCGGCTTGCCGCCGGTCCGAAGGGATTGCCTATGATATCGTTGATGAT
>Ga0102590_1003672_pt1 | contig 14641 bp, 13 predicted proteins | sample AraplaMF_Col_mMF_FD_76859 | JGI IMG/M metagenome (GOLD analysis project Ga0102590, IMG submission 76859) | Arabidopsis root microbial communities from the University of North Carolina, USA - plate scrape MF_Col_mMF | ecosystem: Host-associated > Plants > Roots > Endosphere | place: USA...
CTGCGCCTGCGGCTCGCGCTGATGCCGCTGGTGCTGATGCTGGTCCTGCTCAATGTCGGCTACACCATCAGCGCGATCCCGCTGTACGAACAGCCCGAGGTGGTGAGCTGGATCGCGACGTCCTGGTACATGGCGGTGACCGTGGTGTTCTTCGCCATGGTCACGTCCGAAGACACGACGGCCCGGCTCGACATGCTCCGCCGCGGTCTCGTGGTCGGCGCGATGGTCGCCTCGCTGGCGGCCGTCGCCGGCTACTTCCACCTGGTCCCAGGCGGAGACGATCTCCTCACGCTCTACGGACGCGCGCGCGGCACGTTCAAGGACCCGAACGTGCTCGGCGCCTTCCTGATCCTGCCGGCGCTGTTCGCGCTCCAGAGCGTGGTCTCAGACAGGCTCGGCAAGGCGCTGCGCAATGTCGTCGCGTTCGGCATCATGTCGCTGGCGATCCTGCTCGCGTTTTCCCGCGCGGCCTGGGGCGGGCTGGTGCTGACCTCCGTATGCATGCTGGCGCTGATGGTGCTGACCAGCCGCACCAACGCGCAGCGTTCGCGCATCATCATCATGGCGATCGTCGCCGCGGTGCTGGGCCTCGCGCTGATTGCGGTGCTGATGTCGTTCGATTCCACCGCCGAGATGTTCAAGCAGCGCGCGAGCTTCGACCAGAGCTACGACGAAGGCCGCTTCGGGCGGTTCGGCCGGCACATCCTGGGTGCGGAGATGGCGCTCGACCTGCCGTTCGGCATCGGCCCGCTGCAATTCCACCGCTTCTTCCCCGAGGATACCCACAACTCCTACCTCAACGCCTTCATGTCCGGCGGCTGGATCTCCGGTGTCTGCTATCCCGCGCTGGTCTTCACCACCGTGATCACAGGCATCAGGCACATCTTCGTCCGTGTGCCCTGGCAGCGCGCCTATCTCGCCGTCTTCTCCGCCTTCATCGGCACCGTCGGCGAAAGCTTTGTGATCGACACCGACCACTGGCGGCATTTCTGGATGATGCTCGGCGCCATGTGGGGCATGATCGCGGCCGCACAGGCCTACAGGAAGACTAGCGACGAAGCTTCTTCAGCTTGAGGTCGGGCCGCTTCTCCGGCGGCGTGTCGAGCAATCCCTTGAGCGCTTCGGTCGCCGCAAGCACGCCCTTGTAGCCCTCGACCGCGAAACGCAGCAGCAGGCGCAGCTCGTCGTCGGAATAGGCGCCAAAAACCTTCTCCATCGCCTGCTGCATCGGCACGTAGAGCTGGCCGATCTTCATCGCCTGCTCCGGCACGACCGCGATGAAGACCTTGCGGCGGTCTTTCTCGTCCCGCTCGCGGCGCACCAGCCCCGCCTTCTCGAGTCGGTCGACGACCCCGGTGATGGCGCCGGTCGTCAGCCCCGTGACCTCGGCCAGCCGGCCTGCGGTGACGCGGCCCTCGAGATAGAGAATGTCCATGCATTCGAGGTCGGAATTGGCAATTCCGGCAACATTCGCAACGGTCTGGCCATAGAGCACGCCCTGCGCCGACGACCGGCGCATCGCCTCCTCGAGCTCCTGCAACAGCGCAGCGCGCGCCTTCGTCCTTGACAAGGTCGGCCTCATATCTTAGGCGATATATATCTTAGTCGCTAAGAGATTTAGCGACCGTAATTTCTCCTAGCACCACGGAAACGTCGGGAGCAAGCCATGTCCTACCGTCCTCGCAAGGCCCTGATCATCGGCGCCGGCATCGCCGGGCCCGTCACCGCGATCTTGCTGCGCCGCGCCGGCATCGACTCTGCGATCTACGAAGCGTGGCCCTACGCCAAGGGAACTGGCGGCGGCCTTCAGATCGCGCCGAACGGCATGCACGTACTGGACGAGATCGGGCTTGCGGACCAGGTGATTGGCCGCGGCTCGATCGCGGAATCCTTCGACTTCTATTCGCAAGGCGGCGAGAGGCTCGGCTCGATCAACCGCGACATGGCGCGGCGCTTCGGCCAGCCGGCGGTCAACGTGTGCCGCGCCACGCTGAACGAAATCCTGATCGACAAGGCCTGGAGCGCGTGCGTCTCGCTGTATTTCGACAAACGCCTGATCAAGATCGAGGACCGCGGCGACCAGCCGATCATCGCTTACTTCGCCGACGGCACCACCGCCGAGGGCGACTTCCTGATCGGTGCCGACGGCGTGCACTCGATCACGCGGCGCCAGGTCGTGCCGGACGGGCCGCAACCGTTCAACACCGGCCTGATCGGATTCGGCGGCTTCGTGCCGCATGCCGTGCTCGACGGCAGGCCGATCGGCCCGAACGTCGAGACCACGTTCGGCCAGAGCGGCTTCTTCGGCTACGGCTATTGCAGCCCGGATCCGAGCGACGGCGTGATGTGGTGGAGCACTCAGCCCGCGCACGGCATGGACGCGGCGATGTTCCGCGCGCTGGACCGGGCGACGCTGAAGCAGCATCTGCGCGGCTTCCACCGCGGCTGGCACGATCCGATCCCCGCCATGATCGAGGCCGCCGAGAACATCGTTGTCACCGACACGCTCGACGTCGCGACCCTGCCGACCTGGTCGCGCAAGCGTTCGCTGCTGATCGGCGACGCCGCGCATGCGACCAGCCCCCATGCCGGTCAAGGCGCCTCGCTCGCGCTCGAGGATGCGATGCGGTTCGCCCGCCTGATGCAGCAGGGCCAGGAACTCGGCGCCACCTTCCAGGCCTTCGAAGCCGAGCGGCGCCCGCGCACCGAAAAGATCGTCGCCATCGCCCGCCGCAACGGCAACAGCAAGCGCGAGTTCAGCGCCACCGGCGCCTGGGTCCGCAATCAAATGATGAAATGGCTGCTGCCGCTGGGATCGAAGAGCATGGAGTTCATGTACGCGTATGATGCGCGGGCGGTGTAATTTCTTTCTCTCCCTCCGTTCTTACGGGGAGAGGGGCTGCTTCCGATAGTGGACTCGCGGAGAGTCCCCCCTCACCGGCCGCGCTCTGGCGCGCAATTGCGCTGCCGAGCGCGTCGGCCTTTCCCCGCAAGCGGGGCGAGGCGAAGAAAGCGCCTTACGCTTCCACCTCAAACGTCAGCCCGGCATTCTCCACCAGCCGCTTGATCAGCTTGTGCTGCATCGCCGCGCCTGGTGTCCAGAAGCCGGCCGGAACGTCCGTCGCGTCGCGCAGCATGCACATCGCGCATTCGGAGATCATTTTCGAGGTCGAGCCGTAGCCGGGATCGCGGTCGCCGGTGACACCGGCGCGGACCATGCGGCCGTCGGGGGCGATCGCGACGTAGAGCAGATCGAAGCGGCCGTTCTCGCGCTCTTCCTTCGAAGGCCCCTCGCCCGGCTTCGGTGCGTCCGGGCCGGTCTTGCCCGCATTGGCGGCCATCACGCGCCTGGCGTTGTCCTCGCCCTTCTCGCCCGGACCGGTCAGGACCATTTCGTCGTAGACGAACTCGCGGCCGTAGGGAAAGCCCATCAGCATGTTGGAGCGGTGAACGTTGCGGGTGTTGATCAGCGCCATCATGAACGGCGCGGCCCAGGATTGCAGGTCTTCCTCGAAGAAGGGCTTATTGCCCTTCGGCTGCTTCGGACCGGTGAAGCCGGGCGTCAGCGCGAACGGATCGTTCAGGATCGCAACGAGGCTGAGATCCTTGGCCACGGCATCGAAAGTCGCCTTCGCGCTCGCGGCGGTGCCGCCGGAGAGCGTGCCGCGCATGTCGCGCACGCGCCCCTTCACGCGCGCGGCCGGCGCGCCGAAGACCCGCTTGGCCTCTTCCTGCACGAAGAACGTGCCAAGCTCGAACGGCACGGAATCGTAGCCGCAGGAGAACACGATGCGCGCGCCGCTCTCCTTGGCTTCCGCCTCGTATTTGTCGATCATCTGCCGCATCCAGATCGGCTCGCCGCACAGATCGAAATAATCCGTGCCGGTGGTGACGCAGGCAGCCAGCAGTTCCTCACCATAGAGCTGGTACGGGCCGACGGTGGTGATCACCGACATCGTCTGTTCCGCCATCGCCTTCAGCGAGGCCGCGTCCGACGCATCCGCAACGACCAGCGGCGTATTCCCGGGAGCGCCGACCGCATCGCGGACGGATTTGAGCTTGCCGAGGCTGCGGCCTGCCATCGCCCATTTGAGTGCGTTGTCGCCCTTGTAACGCTGAGTGAGATATTCGGCGACGAGTTGGCCGGTGAAACCGGTCGCACCGTAGACGACGATGTCGAATTTCGCAGAGCTCATGATCGGCCTTTACTTCTTCGCGTAGCTCACGCCCATACCGGCACGGACGTCGCTTTGAATACCATAGGGTGGGATCGGATAGCGCAGGCCGTTCCTTGCGAGCGCCTTCATGCCCTCGACCGCCTTGGCGAGATGTTCCGGCTTCAAGGCCATCAGCATCTCCTCGTCCGGCACGCCGCCATAGCGCCGTTCCGCATAGCATGGCAAGGACAGGCTGGGCTCGCCGGATTTGAGGGCCCGTCCCCAGGAATCCGCGCAGGCGGTCTCGCCGACCACGCCCCATTCGAACTTCTTGTAGCCGGTGTATTGAAGCCCGTTGATCAGGATGATCATCTGCCCCGGCGTCGCATAGACGAGGCAGATGTCGGGCGGATCGAGCCGGCCGCTGGCGAGCGGGCTGACCGCGAGCGCTTGATACTGCCCGAACGGAACCACATCGAGCGCCTCCTGGCGCTTGCGCGCGTCTTCCGCCGTGCCGTGCCAGACGCCGACATAGTTTTCGCCGGCAAGCCATTTTTCGTCCTGGGGGCTGAGGCCGATCACCGCGCGGCACTGCGCACCGACGAGATCGTCGCCGGTGATGCCGACGGTCCAGCCGAGCCGCGAGGCCATGCTGACGATCTGGTCGGTGGTGTGAACCGCATTGGGCCGCCGGATCTTCGGGATCGCCTCCATCTCCGAGACGCGCGCAAACAGCTTCATGCCTGTTACCGTTGTCTTCAGCCGCAGCAGGCTATTGAGATCGGCGACGAGGCCGGCGAGATCGATCTTCTCTGCACTCTGCTGCTGCATGGCGTCCTCCCGCCGGCGGTCGGGCGCCGGTGCTGTGTTCTTGTTATGCGGCTCTCGTTCTAGTCCTTGCCCGGTCCCGGAAGCAACTCGTCGGTCCGGCCCATCAGATGGTACACCAGAAGACCGATCCATTCGCGCACGGCGACCTCGGTCTTTTCGAGACCATCCTTGCCGGCATTGGTGAACGTGAAGAGCTCGTCGCGGCCTCCCATCCGCCAGTCGACGGGATAGGGCTCGACGTTAAATCCGGCCTTGCGGAAGATTCCCATCGAGCGTGGCATGTGGAAGGCCGAGGTGACGAGCAGCCAGCGCTCTCCCGGCTTCGGCGTCACCAATTGCTTCGTGAACACCGCGTTCTCCCAGGTGTTGCGGGAATCGCGTTCGAGGATCAGCCGCTCCTTCGGGATGCCCAGGTTTTCCAGGATCGGTGCGGAGTAGTCGGCTTCCTTCGCATCCGTCGAGACCAGGTTCGCCGAGCCTCCGGTGAAGACGATGCGCGCGTTCGGATAGCGGCGCGCGAGCTCGGCCGGCGCGAGCAGGCGATCGGCCGCGTACGCGACCACCGGCGTACGATGCGCCGCCGACAGATCGGTGTCGACGGAGCCGCCGAGCACGATGATGCCGTCCGGCGCGCCGCGCGAGGGATCCCACGCAGGAAAGCGCGACTCCAGCGGGTACAGCAGGAGATTTCCGAGGGGCGAGAACGCGGACAATGCCAGCAGGACCAGCGTGGTCACGGCCAGCTTGCGGCCGAGAGCCGCGTAGCGCGTCAGCATCAGCAGCAGCGACAGGATTCCGAGCTCGACCAGCAGATTGATCGGCAGCAGTGCACTGCCAAGGGTCTTGGAAAGAACGAAATACAGGGGCGCCTCGCTGGAATGATCGTACCGGGCTTGACCGGCCGGTCCATCTTCAGAAATCCTTTGAAAGAGGATCGATCGTCCGGTCAAGCCCGGGCATAACAGGTTCTCATGACGAGTTCTGATGAAACCGATTGGACGCGGCAAATGACCCACCACCACCTGCATTCCAGCCCCGAGACCTGCCATTGGGGCTTCTTCGAAGCCGCGCTCAAGCCCGTCCTCACCGTCAAGAGCGGCGACGAGGTAACGGTCGACACCATCAGCGGCGGCCCGGACATGCTGCCTGACCGCAACAGGTTTCACATTCCGCCGGAGATGCACGAGGTTCATGCCAAGAACGAGCGCATGCTGCCCGGCCACATCCTCACCGGCCCGATCGCGGTCGAGGGTGCCGAGCCCGGCGACGTGCTCGCGGTCGAGATCCTCGATGTCCAGCTCCGTCAGGATTGGGGCTGGAACATGATCAAGCCGCTCTCGGGCACGCTGCCCGACGATTTCCACGAGACGCGCATCCTCAACATCCCGCTCGACCGCACGCGCATGGTCGGCCGCATGCCGTGGGGTTTGGACCTGCCGCTCAAGCCGTTCTTCGGCGTGATGGGCGTGTCACCGCCCCCTGGCTGGGGCCGCATCTCCTCGCTGGTTCCGCGCGCGATGGGCGGCAATCTCGACAACAAGGAGCTCGGCGCCGGTGCGACCCTGTACCTGCCGGTGTTCGTCCCGGGCGCGCTCTTCTCCTGCGGCGACGGCCACGGCGTACAGGGCGACGGCGAGGTCTGCGTCACCGCGATCGAGACCGCGCTCCAGGGCCGCTTCCGCCTGACGCTGCGCAAGGACCTGCGCTTCGACTATCCCCGCGCCGAGACGGCGACGCACTACATGACCATGGCCATGGACCCCGACCTCGACCAATGCGCGGTGCGCGCGCTGCGCGACATGATCGTGCTGCTCGGCGAGAGGCGAAACCTGTCGCGCGAAGACGCCTACACGCTGTGCAGCCTCGCGGCCGATCTGCGGGTGACCCAGACCGTCAACGGCTCCAAGGGCATCCATTGCATGATCGGAAAGGCGATCGTGCACGGCTGAGCCAGCCCGCCTTCCCTGACCTGACGACGCCACGCCGCCGCCCGGACTCCCGGGCGGCGCGCGGCGTCGTGTCTAATTTTATGTGTAATTCCAACGGGATGAGCGTCGATCCCGGCCGGCATTTGACTTCTGCCCTCAAACCTAAATAGAGTCTTAATCGTTACTTTTATGTACCTGAGTATGAGGCTAGCGTTCGGACCATGGCCACCGAAAAAGCCGAGACTGACCGCATTCCCGTAACCCTGGCGCTCTCGACCATCACCTACCTGGAGAAGTTGGTGAGACAGGGCACCCACGGCACCAGCGTTCCCGGCGTCGCACGTACCTTGATCGAGGAAGGCATCCGTCTCGCCATCAAGGACGGGCTTTTGTCGATTCGCGACAACGGCAGGACGTGAGCGCGCGCCGGACGTGAGGCGGACGGATCTCGCAAGGCGGATGGCCGACATCTGCAACCTGGGACCGTTACAATGCCTGTTCTCTCACCGACCTGGACCAACGAACGAATCGAGCTTTTGAAGCAGCACTTCGAGGCCGGCCTCTCCTGCCGCGAGATCGCCGCCGACATCGGCGTCAGCCGCAACGCCGTAATCGGCAAGCTGTCGCGGCTGAACCTCACGCGCGGCCGGACCGTCGACGACCGCAAGGTTCAGGACAGAGGCACCGCGCCGGCGCGCGCGATGCGCGCCGTGCCGCGACTGCAATACCAGATGCTCGCCACGATCTACGGCGAGACCGATGCGCCGGTGGTCGCAGGTCCCATCGACGACGCCAATCGCTGCTCGCTGCTGGAGCTGTCCGAGAACCGCTGCCGCTGGCCGATCTCGACACCGGGCGCGGAGGATTTCTGCTTCTGCGGCAATAGCGCACCCGACAGTCAGCCCTACTGCGCCGGCCACAGCCGCCTCGCCTATCGGCCGAACTCCCGCGTTCGCGTGATGCGCGGTTGAAGAATTCTTTCCGCAAACAGAAAAACCTCCGGCAGGGCACTACCGGAGGTTTCTGGAGGTCATAGCATCAAGCTAAGAGCCGCAACTTTCGTAATCGGCTGACAAGATATATAGCTGATCAACTCAGGTAAGTAAATAAGTTTGCAGGCGATCGGACTCGCATGGCTCGTCTTCGCCGCCTGCAACGCCTGCCGGATTTTCCGAACGGGGGCATCTGAAAAAGGCCCCGGCGGTGTCCCGCCGGGGCCTGGTCAGATCCGAAAGAACTTCGGGCTTACCAGTTGCGCTGGGCGCGCAGCAGCAGGCTGTAGGTGTCCTGATCCTTCAGCTCGTAGGTCGCCGCAGGCTTGGCGACGCCCGTCAGTGCACCGGTCGTGATCACGCCGGAATACTTCTGGTCGAGGTGGCTGTAGGTGAAGTCAGCCGAGAAGGTCAGGTTCTTCACCGGGGTCCAGCGGGTGATGACGCCCACCTGGCCGATGTTGAAGTCCGGGTTGCAGGTGCCGGTCAGGGTCGCGAACGCGGCGCTGCCGCAGATCATGTTCTTGGCCGTACCGCTGTAGTTGACCGCGGCCCACGCGCCGTAGAGCGCCGTGTTCCAGTACGGGCTCCAGTTGTGGGTGTAGGCACCACGGAAGCCGTAGGTCTTGGTCAGCTCGAGGTTGCCGCCGGGGCCGAACACCGCGTCAGACACGCCGGCAAAGCCGATGCTCTGATACGCGCCGCTCGAACTGCCGAACATCGAGTAGCTGGTCGCAGCCAGCTCCTGGAAGTTGTAGCGGCTCGCGCCCTCGGTGTAGACGCCCGAGACGTTGATCACGTCGCCGGCACCAGTCGGGATGTTCTTGATCTGCAGAGCGAGCTGAACGGCCCAGCCCCACTTGTCTTCCGGATGCCCCGTGACTTCGGTCGCGCCGTAATAGGCGACATGGTTGTCATGCGCGGCAACCGACGCCTGGAACAGGCCCCAGGCCTGGTCGACGCGAACCGCACCGACGATGTCGGGCGCGCGGGTGCCGCCGAGATCGTTGGAGCCATAGGCACCGCCGAGAACGCCGGTGGTGGACATGCCCGCGGTGTTCCAGATGTTGGTCTGGAAGACCTGCGTCTGGTCCTGCGCCGAGATCGTCGCCGTCACGCCCTGACCGAAGTCAGCGGTGTAGGTGGCCTGGACGACGCCGTTGGTGGTGCCGCTGCCGCCGACCAGCTGGTCGAAGTTGTTGCCGGGATAGTTGATCCAGGGCGCGTCGAACTGCGACACGGCCTTACCCAGGGTGAAGCCGGCGAACTGGATGAAGGCGTAGTAGACGCCGAGCGAGCCGCCCGAGAGGTTGCCGTCGGTGCCGTTGACGTTGCCGCCGCTGGACCCGGTGAGGCCGTTGCCGGCCGCGTTGAGGCCGATCGTGCCGCTGTACTGGGTCCCGCCGGTGCCCGAACCGGTGCCGCCGTAGTTGCCGGTCGTCCAGGTGAAGACCGCGTCGAAGTAGGTGCGGACGACGCCGTACTCGGTCGCGGTGCGCGTGTCGATGTTGAGATCTTCACGAGCGCGCATCGAGTAGTAATTCGTCAGGCGGTTGTTGGCCGCGAATACGCCGTTGTACTGGGCACTGTAGTTGCCGCCGGCATTGAGCGCGACTTCAGCGCGCAGATAGCCGCCCAGCTTGATGCAGGTGTCGCTGCCCGGGATGTAGTAGAAGCCCGCGCCATACAGCGTGCAGATCTTGACGTACTCGACCGCCTTGGCCTTGACCGGAAGATCGGCCGCCTGGGCTCCACCGACGGCGATCAGACCCGCCGCAGTGCCGAGCAAAAGGCTCTTCACCACTTTCATTTAAAACCTCCAAGTTGCTCATTTTGCGGAGACTGGACCGTGAGGCCCCCCAGATCCCCGTCTCTTCAAATCCGCTCGGCCGCTGTGCGCTTTCGGACACACCCGCTTGAACGCGAGGGACGTGAGCGAACCACCTGCAACGGGACGATCGAGAACCCCCCACCGTCGCGAGCAATATGCCTGCGCCGTTCCGCTAATCAAAATAGTTTATTAAGTCAGCTATGTGGTTTCACTAAAGCTGTGCCCCCCGCGCAACACTGCGGGTCGAGGCAGTATGCTGAGCAAATCATCTTTGTAGTTTTAGTGACAAAATTACCCTGCTCTGCACTTGCGTCAGAGCAGACTTGCGTGGACTATGACCTTGCACGACGCCGGCCGGAATGAATCTGTTGACGGGAGTGACGCTGTGTCAGCGACGAGGAAAGAAGGGGCGCGCCTCCGCTCCATCGGCAATCTGGATATCATCAGGCGTTTCACCTGGGAGATATCGTCGATTAACATGCATCTGGAGGAGCTGCGTCAGTTCTGGGCGAGGACGCTGGGCATCAGCGGTCCGCAATGGCTGATCCTGATGGCGATTTCCGACCTCGACAAGGATGACGGCGTGCCCGTCAACGTGGTCTCCAAGCTGCTCCACGTCGATCCGTCCTTCGTCACCACCCAGTCCAAGCTGCTGGAGAAGAAGGCCCTGCTGCGCCGGCGGCCCTCGCCGACTGACGCCCGCGTGGTGCGCCTGTCGCTGGCCGACAAGACCCAGAAGCACATCGCGAGCCTCAACGAGCAGTACAAGTCGATTCGCGAATTCGTCTTCCAGGAGTTCGACGAGGAAGAGCTCGCGGAATTCACCACCAAGCTCGCGACGCTGAAGACCCGGCTCGAAAAAGCCTGCGTCAGGATATCCCTGGACTACTAAAGCGGCAGGCGGCGGTCAGCTCCGCCGCCCCATGCCGCCCAGCTGCGATTCCAGCCAGTCGAAGATGTATTCGTTGGCAAGGCTCGGATTGTCCGCGTGAGCCTGCGCCGCGCCGGTCTCCGCCGCGGTGAACACCTTCAGCACGATATCCGAGCTGCCGGGCCGCGACTTCTGCACGATCTGGCGCGCCCGGTCGGCCTTGAGCCAGCCGTCCTCGCCGAGGGTGATCAGCACCGGACAGTCGACACTCGAGGCCATCAGCGGCGCCGACGGCACCGGGACGATGCTGAGGTCGCTCATGGCAAAGCGGCTGGCGAAGAAGGACCGCTCATGCAGGTCCCAGAGGCCGCCGTCGCAGACCGCTGCGGCGAGCCGCGGTTCCTGCAACACCGCACGTGCGACGAAGGAGGAGCCCCACCCGTCCGCGACAATCCCGATGCGATTGAAATCGACGTCGTCGCGCGTTTCCAGGTAATCCATGACGCTGCCGATCGAGCTCTCGAGATCGCGGCGCTGCAGCAGCGTGTCGGTATAATCGTCGCGCTGGTCGCCGAGCAGGTCCAGCGCCAGCATCGACAAGCCGCGCTCGCGCGCATGCGGCGCGAGCTTGAACAGGAATTCCTCCTTGCGATGCCCGGGCTCGCCGATGCAGATCACGGTCGGAGCCCTCTTGCTCGCCGAAGGCGCGGGCAGGAAATAGCCTTGCAGGGCGTGTCCGTCGTCGGACCAGGGAATCGTGACGACATCGCCGGCCGGATCGCGCGCGGACAGGAAGCGGCGGGCGCATTCCTGCATCGCCAGCACCGCAACCCAGCGGCGCTCGTCGGCCTGGTCGAGCGGCATCGCGGCCGCGCCGTAGTAGTTCATCGCCCGCAGCCAGTTGCGCTGCGCGGTCGCCATATGGCCTTCCGCGAACGCCGCCTCGGCGCGCTGCCGGTTGGCCCGCGCCAGCTTCTTCCACTCGCGGTGCCAGGAATGCTCGTCGCCCCGCTTGAGCTGCCGCGCGATCATCAGGCATTCTGCGATCGTGGCGCCGCCCTCCTGGGCCGCGGTGAGGAGCCGCGTGAACTCAGCGGAGATATCCTCTCTCTCCGGGCAGATGGTCCAGTCGTCGGAGAGGCATGCGGGTATCATCGGGACTACGCTCTATGATGGCGTTACCCCTGACTGACTAAACTATTTCAGTTCGCCAACCAAGCGACCGTGCGCCCAATGAGACCCGTTTAACATCACCATCGCTTGAACAATGCTGGAGCGCTGGTGATGTCGCATGCGTGACATTCCAATTCGTCATAAGGCCTTGAAGACTGGCAAGAGGTGGCACGCAAAAATACCGCTCCGCCTCTTGCCATGATGATCGTCATACCTATGTCAGCGCACTGTCATTGGCAGTCTCAGCCAAACCGGTTCAACCGAGTCGCCAGCCGACCTCCTGCGTAAAGCTTTCGTAGAAGGAACGTTCATAGGCCTGCTCCGGCGTAGCACGAACGCGCTCGTCGAGGCGCTTGGCGTCCTCGCCGACGAGAATGCGCCAGCGCTCCGCCTTGACGCCGTCGAGGATGATCTTCGCGGCCTGCGCCGCGGTGGTCGGCGCATCCTCAAGGAAGCTGCGGGCGCGCTCGGCGAACACCGCCTGGATGTCCTCGTCCGACATCTTGTCGGCATCCGGCACGCCGGCCGCGACCATGCGCTTGCGGGTCAGCGCGACCTCGTCGGCATTGAGGCGCTCCGATCCGTCGGCACTCTGCACCTTGCGCGAATTCGAGACGATCGAGGTGCCGATGTGCCCCGGCATCACCACCGAGCATTTGACATGCGGCGCGTGCAGGCGAAGGTCGTTGATCAGCGCCTCGGTAAATCCCTTCACCGCGAACTTGGCCGAGCTGTAGGCGGTGTGCGCCTGCCCCATGCCGATCGAGGCCCAGAAGCCGTTGACGCTGGCCGTGTTGACGATGTGAGCCTCGTCGGCCGCCACCAGCATCGGCAGGAAGGTGCGCACGCCGAGATAGACGCCGCCCCAGCAGATGTTGAAGGTGCGCTCCCACTGCTCGCGCGTGTTGGTGAACAGGCTGCCGCCGCCGCCGATGCCGGCATTGTTGAACAACAGATGGATCCTGTCGGTCTTCTGCTGCTCGGCAAGCTCGTCGCGGAAGCGCTTGAGGTGATCCTCGATCGAGACGTCGGCGACATGGGTCGTGACGCGCAGGCCCTGCGGCAGCTTCTCGACCTCGCAGAGCCGCTTGGTCTCGGCCATCGCGGCTTCCGAGACGTCGCACATCGCGACGTTGCAGCCCTCGGCAACGAGCTGTCGTGCGAGCTCGCGGCCCATTCCCGTGCCGCCGCCGGTGATGACGGCGATCTTTCCTGCAAAATCCTTCATGGGACTTTCGGCCCCTCCCCTTGTCGGTATGTTTCTTCAGAGCTGGCGCCGCTGGCGCGAGCGCGCGCAAAATGTAGCAGCGCCGCATCCGCAGGTAAAAGCGGATCGGCGCTGCTGTTCGACATCGGTTATTTCGGCGCGCGGACTATTCCGCCGCTTCGACGCGTTGTCCGCTCAAGGCGCCGAGCGCTTCCAGCGCCTTGCGGGTTGCGGCCTGCTGCGCGGGTGATGCCTCCGGCATCGGCGCGCGCGGATACGTCTTCGGCAAGCCCTGGAGCGTCTGGGCGTAGCGCGTGCAGGCCGGCAGATTGTCGGCAATGATCGCGTTCCACAGTGTCAGCAGCTTCTTGTGCAGGTCGAGCGCGCGCGGATGATCGCCCGCCTTCACCGCATCCCACAGCGCGACGGACGCATGCGGCGCCGCGGTCAGGATCGCGGCGATCGAGCCATGGGCGCCGAGCGTGTAGGACGGATACATCAGCGCATCGACGGCGCTGTAGATCAGCTTGTCCGGCGCCATCATCATCAGGTCGGCGAACAGCTTGAGATCGCCCGCGCTCTGCTTGACGCCGACCACCAGCGGCACCTCGGTCATGATGCGCGTCAGCAGCGCCGGCGACAAATACGACCACGGCACCACGTTGTAGATGATGATGGGCATGCCGGTCTCGTCGGCCATGGCGCGGAAATGCGCCACCATCGCCTCGTCGTCCGGCTTGAACAGATAGTGCACCGGCGTGACCTGGAGCGCCGCGACGTTCATGTCGCGCACCAGCCTGCCGCGGCGGATCGCATCGCGCGTGGAGTCCACGATGATGCCGGCGATGACGGGGATACGCCCGTTCACCGCCTCCACCGTCGCGGCCATCAGGTCGCGATATTCCGCGTGATCGAGCGTGTGGCCCTCGCCGGTCGAGCCGCCGGCGGCGACACCGTGCGCGCCCGCGCCGATCATCCAGTCGACCTGGGGCGCCACGAGCTTGTAATCGATCTCGCCGTCTTTCCGGAACGGCGTCGTCATCGGCGGGATCACGCCGGTCGGTCGTGTCTTCATGGTCTGCCCTCGCGTTTCCTTTGGTCCTGCGGCGGTCCCGCTCTTTTGACGAGTATCCGCACGTCAGCGAGCGTATCGGCTGCGCAGGCGTTGTGAAGGGGCCGTTCGCGCGGCGCAGCCCCCCACATTGCTCATCTCTGCGCTCGTTGCCCGTGATTTCCTGGGAGTTCCCCGTAGTTGCCCGGCTTCGGTTTAGGGGCAATTTTTTTACAATCCGAATCGTCAAATGGGGTTGGACGCCGGGCCGAGTCGGATAGGACGGCGCGTTGTTCGCGTCACAGACTCTGGCACTCCGCTTGCATCTTCTTCGTGGTCAGAAACTACCAATGAGGTGACTGGAATGTTCGTGACCGTCGTTGCCGTGCTCTGCCGGCTAAGCGCAGCCAGCTCAGGCAGTTGCGTCGAGGAAATCGTGACCGACAGCAACATGACGCCCGAGATTTCGATGATGCAGTGTGCGGTCGGCGCACAGGCACCGCTTGCGAAATGGATGGGCGAGCATCCGATCTATCACGCCAACTGGCGCCTCGAGCGCTACAAATGCGTGCCGGGTCACTACGAGATCAAGGGCCACGC
>Ga0102590_1003673_pt1 | contig 14638 bp, 12 predicted proteins | sample AraplaMF_Col_mMF_FD_76859 | JGI IMG/M metagenome (GOLD analysis project Ga0102590, IMG submission 76859) | Arabidopsis root microbial communities from the University of North Carolina, USA - plate scrape MF_Col_mMF | ecosystem: Host-associated > Plants > Roots > Endosphere | place: USA...
CATCGAGGATGGTCCGCCGGATCTCCTGATGCAGGGGCAGGGTCCGTACCGCGAATTGGTGACGCGGGAGATGAGCCGCCTCGCCAGAGCGGCATGACAACAGCCCGCCCCACAGCGCCGGTCGATCCGCGCAAGCCGGCGGTTGATCAGCTCGAAAGGGCTGCGTGTCCTCAAGTGTCCTAATACCGCCCCGAACAGCTGCGAGAAAGTATCCTGATTGTGCTCAAGCCCTGATTCGTAGTGCTGATTTGCGTCGCATCGCGCGGGACGTCACCGCGCCGCCCAGGCAAAACCGGTTGAGGTCAACCTATGGCAGTCGAAGCCGCTTCTCAGGTCACCGCCCTTCACGCAGTCATACCGATTGCGGAATCACCGTTCTACATACCGATGACCGGCCCCGCCGCACGGCCGCGGCGCGCGTTGAAGCACGACGATACGTTCGTCGTGCTCGACAGTCACGGTGATATCGGCGCTTCCGCCGGCGGGCCCGATGGACTGTTCAATGCCGATACGCGGTTTCTGGCGCGGCTCGAGCTGGTGCTGGACGACGTGCAGCCGCTGTTGCTCGGCTCGAATCTGCGCGACGACAATTCGGCGCTCACCGTCGACCTCACCAATCCGGACATCTACCGGGGCGGCCGCATCGTGCTGCAGAAGGACATGCTGCACATCGTGCGCACCGTCTTTCTGTGGCGGGGCACCGCCTACCAGCGCATCGGCTTGCAAAATCACGGCGAGGCTGCCGCCAGCATCGACCTGACCCTGCTGTTCGATAACGATTTCGCCGATCTGTTCGAGGTGCGCGGTGAACGCCGGCCGCGCCGCGGCGTCGGCGCCAGCCGTCTGCTGAGCCCGACCGATGTCGTCCTCGAATATAACGGCCTCGACGGCGCCGCGCGCAGCACGATGCTGCACTTCGATCCGCGCCCGACCGGGCTGACGGTGAATTCGGCCACCTACCATCTCGATCTCGAGCCCCAGGGCGTCACCTCGCTGTTCGTGGCGGTGGCTTGCAACAAGCCTTTGTCGTATCGCCCGGCGCCGTTCTTCCGCGGGCTGCTGGCGCATCGCCGCGAGATGCGGCGCTCGACCGCGGGCGCCACCAGCATCGAAACCTCCAACAACATCTTCAACGAAGTGGTCTGCCAGGCGATGGCCGACCTCAACATGCTGATGACGGAAACCCCGCAGGGGCGTTATCCCTATGCCGGCATTCCCTGGTACTCGACCACTTTCGGCCGCGACGGCCTGATCACCGCGCTGCAGATGCTGTGGATCGATCCACGGGTGGCGCGCGGCGTGCTGCGGCGGCTCGCCTTTCATCAGGCCAGGACGGTCGATCCGCTGGCCGACGCCGAGCCCGGAAAGATTCTCCACGAGATGCGGGGCGGCGAGATGGCGGCGCTGCGCGAGGTTCCGTTCGCGCATTATTACGGCAGCGTCGATTCGACGCCGTTGTTCGTGATGCTCGCCGGCCGTTATGTCGAGCGCACCGGCGACGACGAAACGCTGAAGGAGTTGTGGCCGGCGATCGAGGCCGCGCTGGACTGGATCGATGGCCCCGGCGATCCGGACCGCGACGGCTTTGTCGAATATCGCCGCGCCTCCGAACAGGGCCTCGCCAACCAGGGCTGGAAGGACTCCTTCGACGCGATCTTTCATGCCGACGGCCGGCTGGCCGAAGGCTATATCGCGCTGGCGGAAGTCCAGGGTTATGTGTTTGCCGCCAAGCAACTGGCGGCGCGCTGTGCGCGGCGGCTCGGTCTGGACGACAAGGCGGCAAAACTCGACGCCGAGGCCAATCGCCTTGCCGAGCGCTTCGAGGCGGCGTTCTGGTGTGAGGAGCTCGGCACCTACGCGCTGGCGCTCGACGGCGCGAAACAGCCTTGCCGGGTGCGGACCTCGAACGCCGGGCAGTTGCTGTTCACCGGCATGATCCGCGAGGATCGCGCCCGCATGGTCGCCGCCGATCTGATGCGGCCGCATTTCTTCAGCGGTTGGGGCATCCGCACCGTGGCGCGCGGCGAGGCGCGCTACAATCCGATGTCCTATCATGACGGCTCGATCTGGCCGCACGACAACGCGCTGATCGCGCTCGGGCTGGCGCGCTACGGCCTGAAACACGCGGTCGAACATGTCTTCAAGGGACTGTTCGATACCGCGAGCTACATGGATCTGCGGCGGCTGCCGGAACTGTTCTGCGGCTTCCAGCGCGACCGCCGGCGCGGACCGACGCTGTATCCGGTCGCCTGCGCGCCGCAGGCCTGGGCCAGCGCCACGCCGTTCACACTGCTGGAAGCCGCGCTCGGCATCGAGTTCGACCCCGAGCGCGGCGAGATCCGATTTCGCAATCCGCGGCTGCCGGCCTTCCTCAACCAGGTCGACTTGCGCGACCTGTGTCTCGGCGAGTCCTGCGTCGACCTGCGGCTGCGCCGGCACGGCGAGGACGTCGCCCTCGAAGTGCTGCGCACCCGCGGCCGGATTCAGGTCTCGATCATATTGGCGCATTGAGGTTGGCGCCGCGGCTGGGTCAGAGCCCCAGGCCGCGGCGAGGTCAGCGTATCAGGAAGGAGTCCGCATGCGCGCAATCCGTCTGACGATGGCGCTCGCCATGGTATCGTTTGCGCTGGGTGGCACGCTCGCCGCGGCCGACGACAAGGCCGCGCAGGCGGCGGCTCCGCCGTCGCCGCCGGCGGCCACGACACCGTCGCCATCCACAGCGAAACCGGAGACGCCGGTTCCGGACGTGCCGACCGACAAGGCGGCGCCGCCCTCGGTCACGGTGATCGAGCCGGTCGACGCCCACGGCATTCTCGGCCGTGACGTGCGCAGCGCCGCCAATGAAAACATGGGCCGCATCGCCGACGTCATCGTCGATCGCGGCGGCGCGGTGCGCGGCGCGGTGATCGACTTCGGCGGCTTCCTCGGCGTCGGCAGCCGCAAGATCGTGGTGGAGTGGAACGCGCTGCATTTCTGGAACGTTGCCGACAAGACCGCCAGCATCGGGCTCGAGTTGACCCGCGACCAGGTCAAGGCGGCGCCCGAATACAAGGAAGACCAGCCGATTGTGGTGCTCGGTGCGTCGGGCACCCTCGAGCCGCTTCGTTTCCGGCCCATGCCCAATACAGCGGGTAAGACGACGGACAAGACGACGGAGAAGTGAGTGATTAGCCAGGCGCCGGCGCGGACAGTGCGGCCTTTCGGCCCCGATCCTCCGAATACGCCGGAGCCCGCGGTTGTGCCTGTGCCGACGCCGCGGGCCTCCGAACCGGAACCGCCGCGCTCCGGGCCGTCGAAACAGAGTCTGCGCGGCCTCGACTGGTTCATCTTTTTCCTCGCCGATGTGCAGACCGGTTTCGGTCCCTTCGTGGCGGTGTACCTGACCACGCAGAAATGGAGCCAGGTCGAGATCGGGCTGGTGCTGTCGATCGGTGGCATCGTCGGCTTGATCGGCCAGATGCCGGGCGGGGCCATCGTCGATGCGGCGCGCTCGGAGCGCCTGGTTGCCGGCCTTGCGGTGGCCACCATAGGCGTCAGCGCTTTGGGTTATGTAGTTTGGCCGATCCTGCCGGTGGTGATGGGCGCCGCCGCGCTGCACGCCGCCGCCAGTTGCGTGCTCGGTCCGGCGATTGCGGCGATCAGCCTCGGGCTGGTCGGTCCCTACAAGATCAGCGAACGCCTCGGACGCAACGCGCGCTTCGCCTCGCTTGGCAACGGCGTTGCCGCCGCGGTGATGGGCACCTGCGGCTATTATCTGTCGAGCCAGTCGGTGTTCATCGTCACCTTCCTCTTGGCCATTCCCACCTTGATCGCGCTGTCGCGGATCCGGGAAAGCGAGGTCGACGTCATCAGCGCCCACGGCGCCGTGCGCGAGGTGCCGGACCCCGCGACCACCAGCGTGTTCCGGCTGATCAGGCAGCGCCCGCTGTTGATTTTCGCCGCCAGCGTCCTTTTGTTGCAGCTCGCCAATGCCGCCATGCTGCCGCTGATGGCCGGCGTGGTGACCACCCGGTCGACCGAATGGGCGCCGGTGCTGATCGCGGGCTGCATCATCGTGCCCCAGGCGATCGTGGCGCTGAGCTCGCCCTCGGTCGGGCGCCTCGCACAGAAATGGGGCCGGCGCCCGCTCTTGATGGCCGGCTTCACCGCGCTCACCATCCGCGGCCTGCTGTTCGCCACCGTGCACGATCCCTATCTCCTGGTCGTGGTGCAGGCGTTCGACGGCATCACCGCCGCGGTGTTCGCGGTAATGATTCCCCTTGTCGTCGCCGACATCGCCTTCGGCAGCGGACACTTCAATTTCGCCCAGGGCATCGTCGGCACCGCCACCGGCATCGGCGCCTCGCTGAGCACGGTGATCGCCGGTTTCGCCGCCGACCGCTTCGGCCCGAGCGTGGCCTTCATCGGCCTCGGCTCGATCGGCGCGCTGGCGCTATTGATGGTGTGGACGATCATGCCGGAAACGCGGCGGGTCGAGGCGGGGCGGCGAGAGCTGCCGTAACTCGATCTTATTCATGTCCTTGCGATCTGAGGTGTTTCGCCACATAGAGCAAGGCCCGCTTCTCGTCGTCGTCCAGCAGCGGCTTGGCTTCATCCTCCTCCAGCCTTGTTTTTCGGTCGATTCCCAGGATGATATTGTGGATATCGACGGGGAGCGGCAGCGTGGACAGAATCGTGCACGGAGTCCGTTGATCGCCCCACACTGCAATCCCGGCTCCGGTCTGTCGGTCAAATTCAAAGTGTTGCTCGCTCGTTACACTTCGCGCCCGTATAAGGTTCTCGTCCACGAAAACAATTAGACAAATAGGTCGGGCGCCGTTGGGGAATCCCACATGAAAGATGTCTCCAACGGCAAGCTTGTGCGGCAACATCGCGAGTGCTTCCTGCTTTCCGCCGCCTATGAAATAGGGGCGCAACAATTCGGTTTGCTCAGTGCCTGGCAGAAGTTCGCCGCCCGCCTTCTTGACAGCGCAGGACCGGCATAGGGTTGACGGCTCATACGATACATTTCCCCATGGCCGAAGCTAACACCGCTTTGACATCCATTCCAGCCTACCCCCGCCGCAGTCGGGCCGCGCCCGACTTGGCGATGGTTCTCGTGATCTGCATCACCGTCTGGCACGCCAGCGTCAGTTGCGCGTGACGCGATATCGCCAGCGCGATGTGACGAGTCAAAACCGGATTGACCAGCTTCGATGATTGCAGCCGGAGGTCCTTGACCGCGGCTGCGGCCGCATAAGGTCCGAGCAGGGCATAGATGCCGCCTTTGGAGACGACGTGGGCCTGCAGGCTCAGCGAATCCGCCTCCAGCGCGACGTTGAGCGAGAAGCCGCGCTCGCTGCTGATCTGGTCGAGATGGTTGCGCCAGCTGTTCGGGCGGCAGAACAGCACCAGCGGCAGCTTGTCCAGTGCCGAGAACGGCACCGTCGGCCGCGCCGTCAACGGATCGCCGGCCGCGCTGACCAGGTAGGTCGATGTCTCGGCGAGATAGACGTCGCCGTTCTTCGGTGATGCGCTGGTTCGGTACAGCAGCGCCAGATCGACACTGCCGTCCTCGAGCCAGGTCTCGAGTTGCGCGCCTTGTCCTTCCCGCACCGCGAGCTGCACAAGGGGATAGCGCTCCTGCAGCCGCTTGTGGAGCGTGCTGACCAGCGGATGCGCGGTCGAGGGCAGGCTGCCGATCCGCACCTTGCCGATCGGCGTGCCGGCCGAGGCCCGCACGTCGTTCGACAGCTGCTCGGTGCTGGCCATCCACGCCCGTACCTTGGGGACGATGCGCTGGCCGAGTTCGGTCAGCACCACGCCGCGGCCGGTGCGCTGAAACAGCCGGCCGCCGCATTGCTGCTCGAGTTCGCCGATCTGGCGGCTGATATGCGGCTGGCTGGTGCCATAGGCCAGCGCCACCTTGCTGAGGCTGCCGAGCTCGGCGGCGTCGATGAACAGCTTCCATGCGGCGTAATCCACGCGTTCCTCCACCTATGCCCAGATGGTTATATCTGAAATGTACGCCTTGTGTCTTCTGGCATGGAAGCGCGGCCGCTAGTTTCCTCCCACGCGATCGGCACGGGCCCTGAAACACCCCTTGCGGTCCCCACAACCAACCCAACGGAGGAATAGCCATGGAAGCTCTTGATCTCAGAGGTCTCGTTCCCGCGCCGGTCACGCCCTTTACCCGCGACGGCGAGGTCGACCACGCCGCGATCCAGCGGCTCGGCAGCTGGCTCGGCAGCTTCAAGGAGGTGAAAGGCCTCGTCGTGCTCGGCCACGCCGGCGAAGGCACCTTCCTCACCGCCGACGAGCAGACCGCGGTGATCCAGAGTTTTGTCAAGTCGGTCGACGGCAAGATTCCGGTGATCGCCGGCATCACCATGGAAGGCACCAAGGTTGCAACCCTGGAAGCCAAGCGCGCCGTCAAGGCCGGCGCCGAGGCGGGCCTGGTCTATCCGTCGCACGGCTGGCTGCGCTTCGGCTACCAGAAAGGCGCGCCGCAGGATCGCTACCGTGCCATCTATCAGGAAAGCGGTCTGCCGCTGATCCTGTTCCAGTATCCGGACGCCACCAAGGCGACCTACAATCTCGAGACCCAGCTCGACATCGCGGCACTTCCGGGTGTCTTCGCCATGAAGAACGGCGTCCGCAACATGCGCCGCTGGGACACCGAAATTCCGGTGGTCCGTCGCGAGCGGCCCAATCTGCAGATCCTGACCTGCCACGACGAATACCTGCTGCACACCATGTTCGACGTCGACGGCGCCCTGGTTGGTTACGGCGGCCTCGCCCCCGAGCCGCTGATCGAGCTGATCGCCGCCGGCAAGGCCAAGGATTACGCCAGGGCCCGCGCCATCCACGATCGGCTGCTCCCGGTGACGCGCACCGTGTATCACCGCGGTTCGCACATGGAAGGCACGGTCGCGCTCAAGCACGGCCTGGTCGCCCGCGGCATTCTTGAGCACGCGACGATCCGCTCGCCGCTGCTGCCGCTCGAGCCGGGCGCCGACGTCGAGATCGCCAACGCGCTGCGTTCGGCGGGCCTCGCCGGCCGGGCGACCGGATCGCAAGCGGCCTAGCACGCGCAAACGCGGCTAACGGCGGAGCGGATATCCGCTCCGCCGACCAAAATAAAACAGGGGAGGATTATCATGTCTGTGCTTGCTGCAGATGGTGCGGTCGCGCATACCGCGACGGCCACGCCTTTCAACGCCGCCGCCAATGCCCAACTGGTGGCGCGGCTGGAGCGGCTTCCGGTGACGCCGCGGCTGCTGCTGCTGCGGGTCATCGTCGGCATCGCCACCTTCTTCGATGCCTACACGGTGCTGGCGATCGCCTTCGCGATGCCGCAGCTGGTGTCGGAGTGGAAGCTGACGCCGGCCGAGGTCGGCCTGATCATTTCGGCGGGTTACGTCGGCCAGTTGGTCGGCGCGGTGCTGTTCGGATCGCTCGCCGAGAAATTCGGCCGCCTCAAGATCCTGTTCGTCACCATCGTGCTGTTCACGTCGATGGACGTGCTCTGCCTGTTTGCCTGGAGCGGCGCCTCGATGATGCTGTTCCGCTTCCTGCAGGGCATCGGCACCGGCGGCGAGGTGCCGGTGGCGAGCGCCTATATCAACGAGTTCATCGGCGCCGAAAAGCGCGGCCGCTTCTTCCTGCTCTACGAGGTGATCTTTCCGATCGGGCTGATGTTCGCCGGCATGGCGGGCTTCTTCCTGGTGCCGGTCTATGGCTGGAAGGCGATGTTCATCGTCGGCCTCGTGCCATCGCTGCTGACCATTCCGCTGCGCTGGTTCATGCCGGAATCACCGCGCTGGCTGATGGCGAAAGGCCGTAGCGCCGAAGCCAATGCCGTGGTGAAGCTGCTTGAGGACAGCGCGACGCGGCGCGGCGCCGTGCTGCGCGAGCCGGTGGTGCGCCCGGTCGATGCCGGCGCCGCCAGCCGGGCCGGCTGGCGCGAACTTTTCAAGGGCATCTATCTGAAGCGGACGCTGATGATCTGGGGGCTGTGGGTCTGCGCCTACATGATCAACAACGGCCTGGTGACCTGGCTGCCGACGCTCTACACAAAAATCTTCCATCTGCCGCTGCAGACCAGCCTGGCCTACAGCTGGACCACTTCGGGCGTCGGCGTCATTGCCTCGATCGCCTGCGCGCTATGGATCGACAAGGTCGGCCGCAAGCCGTGGTACGCCACCGCGTTCCTGCTCGCCACCGTGCCGCTGCTGACGCTGAGTTGGCTCGGCGCCACCTCCGCCGTCGAAGTGCTGATCCTGGCGACGGTGACCTACGCGATCCTTCAGACCATCGCGTTCTCGCTCTATCTGTACTCGGCCGAGCTGTATCCGACCCGGCTGCGCGCCGTCGGCACCGGCTTCGGCAGCGCCTGGCTGCGGGCGGGATCGTCGATCGGGCCGATCCTGGTCGGCACCATCGTGGCGGATCTGGGCATCCGCTACGTGTTCGCGGCGTTTGCCGCGGTGGCGCTGGTCGGCGGCCTGGTCACGCTGTTGTTCGCGATCGAGACGAGAGGGCGGGTGCTGGAGGAGTTGTCACCGTAAGCCGCTCGCCAGCATCTGCCGCCGCTGCCGTGTCTCCTGATTGCCGTGTGCTCCGCATTTTTATCAGCCGATATAAGGCCAGTCCGCGCCGGCCCAACTAGGCAGGGCGGCCTGCTGTTGCGCGCCACGGCCGTCATTCGTGGGGCCTTGAAACGGCGCGAGTGACGGGGGCTCTTCGCCGAAATGTCGAGAGTCGGCCCAATCACAACGGGTTTGCTGCGTAGTGCGGACCTGCATACGTCCCCAGAGCCTTGATCTCGGCGTCGGTCAATCTTCCCTGCTCCGGAGATTGCTGCAGTCTGTACCTTCGATCCAATTCCAATAGGGTGTTGAGGACGAGGAGCGGTAAGGGTGCCACGGAATCGATCCTGCTCGGCCTGTCACCGCATTCCACGCCGGTTTCTCGATCAAATTCCAAAGTCTCCTGCGTCGTAATCCTTCTTGCTTGAATGGTGGTTTGAGTGATGGCGACAGTGAGGCAAATCAAGCTTGCCCCGGTCTGTCCCGTGGCATGAAACAAGTCTCCAACCACCAATCTGCCGAGCAATATTTTGCGGTCACTCATGAAGAACGCTCAGCGGTTACTTCTTCTCGAAGTTTCGCAGGACTTGTATCTGTATAGCGTTCGGTTCATTTTCGATTCCCAAATATCTAATAGCGCATTTCCGACAGAGGTCCCGGCCGCCGCCAAAGTGGGTGGCAGTCGTGCCATAGTCGCCACCAAATTGGCAGCCGGCTGGAAAGCCTTGGCATTCGAAGCCCGCCAGCTGGGTTAGGGGTGAGCGTCGAGTTAAGTCGGGGTTCGATTCTTGTAACGATCCGTCGAAGAACTGGCTTGGATCATAGAGCTGAGCTTGACCCTCCGCAACAGGGCCATAAAGGACTGGCGGTCGTACAGAACCGGCGCCAAAATGTTGAACGATGAGCGACTTGATGCGCTCCGGATTTCCGATTGCGGCAGTGATGTCAGATTCAGGAACACCCTTCGTCCGCAGCACCTGCGTGGTCAGATTGACTGCCGTGGGCGCGGGCAGTTGCCTCAGTCGGGAGTCGAACGGGCGACCGGCCGCCAGCAATGGGGGGTCCGCCGCAGGAGAGCGGCGCGACGCCGGCGAATAGGCTATGTCGGCGGGGGCATCAGGTCCGGCTAAACTAAGTGGTGGTCGCTGCTGTAGTTGCAGTGGCCAAGAGGGCCAATTGCTCGCGACGCCCGGACCATAGTCGGTCTTCGAGCTGTGAGCTTCGTTTTGGATGAGGTTGAGCAAACCGAGAGGAAACCCATTAAGCAAACCCATGACAAAAATCTCCATGATCACGCGCGTGCAAAGCGTGGGAGGTTAAGTTTCACTTGCTTGGAGGTTGAGAGGGCCGCCACTGGCGGCCTAACAGTGTTCTGTTCGCCGAGGTTGCGTCGTGATCGCCAATGATACGGGCTCTAACGAGCTCCGGATCGCGGCAAAATCCAAACGCAAAAACCCGCCGCGCATCGCTGCGGGCGGGTTTTGGCGTAACAACTGACTTTAATGATTACACCACTTCAGACCGGACCAGTCAATTGCAGTTTGGATTACTTCTGCACAGGCAGTCCAGCTTGTCGCGCCTTGCCTCCAAAGGTCGAAGATCCGTTTCCAGGCAGTGATCATTCCGGCTCGCGCGCTGCGGTCGTTTTCAAAACGGGAGCCTGCCGCCAGTAACGCAATTGCTGCCAAATCTTTAAGCATGTGCGATGATGTCACGGTGCGCTATCCTTGTCATGCGATAACAGGAGTCCAGCATGAGCACGCTCGATGCAGCACGGGTCTCGCGCGCCAGCCTGCCGATCATCGATATCTCCGGTCTTGCCTCGCCTGACTTCGCCGACCGCCAGGCGGTCGGGGCGAGATTGCGGGCGGCCTGCCTGGACAACGGGTTCTTCTACATCAGCAATCACGGTCTCTCCGAGACCGCCGTCGCCGATGTTTTTTCCGAAGCCGCGGCATTCTTCGATCTGCCGGCCGAACAGAAGGCCGAGGTCGACAAGTCCAGGTCGAAGGCCAATCGTGGCTATGAGCCGCTGCAGGGCCAGACCCTCGAGCCGGGCGCGCCGCCGGATCTCAAGGAGGGTTACTATATCGGTCCCGAGCATGCCGCCGACGATCCGCGGGTTAAGGCCGGCATGTTCAATCATGGCGCCAACCAGTGGCCTTCGTCACGGCCGCGCTTCAAGCCGGTGATGCAGGCCTATCTCGACACCATGCTGGCGCTGTCGGCGCGGATGATGGGCGGCATCGCACTGTCGCTGGATCTGCCGGAGGATTATTTCGCCGGCTACTGCACCGACGCGATGGCGACGGTGCGGCTGCTGCACTACCCGCCGCAATCGGCCCGCACCAGCCCGGACCAGAAGGGCGCCGGCGCCCACACCGATTTCGGCGGCCTCACCCTGCTGCGCCAGGGCGACGTCGGCGGCCTTCAGGTCTGGGACCAGGGATCCGGCGGCTGGATTCACGCCGATCCGGTGCCCGGAACCTTCGTGGTCAATCTTGGCGACATGATCGCGCGCTGGACCAATGATCGCTATCGCTCGACCCTGCACCGCGTGGTCAACGCCTCCGGCCAGCAGCGCTATTCGGTGCCGTTCTTCTACACCGGCAATTATGCCCACACCGTCGCCTGCATCCCGACCTGCCTCGCGCCGGGCGAGCAGCCGAAATATCCGCCGATCACGGTCGAGCAGCACATGCGCGCGATGTATCAGCGGACCTACAAATAGGCTGGACCACATTGTCCACGCGCACCACCTTCATTCTCATTCACGGCGCCTGGCAGGGCGCATGGGCGTGGGACACCATCGTTCCGCGCCTGCGGGCGGCCGGTCACGACGCCATCGCCGTGGATCTGCCCGGCAACGGCCACAACCCGATGCCGCCGGCCGAGGTCGATCTCGCGCGCTATGCCGCGCATGTCGCCGGCATCGTCGACGCCACCGACGGTCCCATCGTCATGGTCGGCCACAGCATGGGCGGCATCACCGCGGCGCAGGTGTGTGAGTTGCGCCCGGAGCGGATCGCGCTGGCGATCTTCCTTGCGGCGTTCCTGCTGCCGGACGGCATGTCGGTGGCGGAGTTCTATCAGCAGAATCTTGAGCCGTGGATGCAGGGCGCCGTCAGGCGCGTCACCTATGATGAATCCGGGCTGCTTTCCAGCATCGATCCGGCGTCTGCGGTGGAGGTGTTTTATCACAAGGCCGATCGCGCCACGGCCGAGGCCGCCGCGCGGCGACTGACGCCGCAGCCCGAGGGCCCCCGGCATTCGAAACTTCAGCTTTCCGCGGCGCGGTCGGGAACGGTCCCGCGGGTCTATATCGAGGCGCAAGCCGATCGTTCGGTGCACCTGCCGCTGCAGCGCAAGATGCAGGCGATGTCGCCGTGTCTGGAAGTCTATGGCCTCGACAGCGATCACGCGCCGCAGCTGTCCGATCCCGATGCGCTGGTCGCCCTGTTTCTCCGGGCCGTCGCCGCGCATGCGCGGACGCTGTAAGATTTCCGGTTGCATGTTTTGCAGGCAAACGGTCGGGCAATTGCCCATTTCAATCCAATTGACAGGTCCGGCGGCCAACCTATCCTGATGCGTAGTCCGGCGACCTGAAGAGATGCAATGAAGCCCTCGATCTTCGGCTACAAGGCGCCCGCGACCATCGAGGAAGCGGTCCAGCTTCTGGCTGCCGATGCCGATGCCGTGGTGCTGGCCGGCGGACAGACCTTGCTCCCGGCGATGAATTTCCGCGCCGCCAATCCGTCGCTGCTGGTCGATATCCAGCATATCCCGGGCCTGCGCGGCATCGCCGTCGGCGAGGGCGGCATCGTCGTCAAGGCGATGACCCGTCACCGCGAATTCGAGCTCGACGCCGATGTGGTGCGCGTCAATCCGCTCATCGCCGAAGCCATGCAGCACGTGGCCCACGTGCCGATCCGCAACCGCGGCACCGTGGTCGGCAGCCTGTGTCACGCCGATCCCTCGGCGGAAATGCCGTTGATCCTGCTGCTGCTCGGCGGCTCGGTGATCGCGCATGGCCCTGCCGGCACCCGCGAGATCGCGGCGGTGGATTTCTTCCGTTCATTTCTCACCACGGCGCGCCACCGCGACGAGATCGTCGTCGAAGCGCGATTCCCCGCGCTGCCGCCGGGCGCCGGCTGGGCGTTCGACGAAGTCACGCGCCGGCACGGCGATTACGCGGTGGTCGGCGTCGGTTGCGTGCTCAACATCGACGGCGAAGGCCGCGCATCGGGGCTGCGGCTTGCCGCCTGCGGCATCGCCGACCGGCCCGTCAGGCTGTCGGCCGCCGAGGCGATGCTCGACGGCAAGGCGCTTGGCGGCTCCGATCTGGATGCGGCGGTCGCCGCCTCGCTGTCCGCCGTGACCCAGCCCGACGAGATGACGGTGTCGGCGAGCTATCGCCGCCGCGCGCTTGGCACCCTGATCCGCCGGACCGTCACCGACGCCGCGCGGCGCGCACGGCAACGGACGGCACCATGAAGCGCGCGATGAAACCCGCGATCCCCGATCGCTCCGACGACCCGCTGGTCGCGGTCTCGCTGACCGTCAATGGCGAACAGGTGTCCCGCAATGTCAGCGTGCGCATGCTGCTCAGCGACTTCCTGCGCCACGAACTCGGACTGACCGGCACCCATGTCGGCTGCGAACACGGCGTCTGCGGCGCCTGCACGGTCCTGATCGACGGCAAGGCCGGCCGTTCCTGCCTGACCCTGGCGGCGCAGGCCGGCGGTTACGATATTCGGACCATCGAATCCGTCGCCGCGCCCGACGGCACCCTGCATCCCATCCAGCAGGCGTTCAAGGAATGCCACGGCCTGCAATGCGGCTACTGCACGCCGGGCATGGTGATGAATATCGTCGGACGTTTCGAGGAGGCGCGCCCGCTCGATCTCTCCGATGCCGGGATTCGGGATCTGTTGTCCGGCAATCTCTGCCGCTGCACCGGCTATGGCAACATCGTCACCGCGGTCCGTCGGGCCGCCGAGCTTCTCGGACGGAAATAGGAAGCGCTGATGTCGACGCGCAATTTCGGCCAGCGGGTGGAGCGCAACGTCGATCCCAAACTGCTGCGCGGCGAGGGCGCCTTCGTCGACGACATTCCGCTGCCCGATGCCCTGCACGTGGCGTTCCTGCGCAGCCCGCACGCCCGCGCGCGCATCGTTCATCTGGATGCGTCCGCGGCGCGGCGCCATCCGGGCGTGGTGGCTGTCTACGGCTGCGACGACATCGGCGCGCTCGATGTCGAGATGCCGCTGCTGATTCCGCATTCATCGATGAAAAATCCGCAGACCCAGCGCCCGCTGGCCCGCGGCGACGTCTATTACGTCGGTCAGACCATCGCCATGGTGGTTGCGGTGGATCGCTACACCGCGGAAGACGCCGCCGCCATGATCGATGTCGATTATGCGCCACTGCCGGTGGAGATGGATCTCGAAAAGGCTTTGTCCGACGGCGCGCCGCTGGTCCACTCGAGTGTGCCGAACAATCTCGCGGCGCATTTCGTCCAGACCTGCGGCAAGCCCGACGAGGCGTTCGCCCGGGCCGAGCACGTCACCAGGATCACGGTGCAGGTCGACCGCTCGACGGCGGCGCCGATGGAATGCCGTGCCGTCGCGGCGCGCTTCGATGCGGTCTCCGGCGAATTGACGGTGTGGGACGCCACCCAGGCACCGATCTCGGTGCGCGGCGGCCTCGCCTCGATGTTCCGGCTCGATGAAGACAAGGTCCGAGTCGTCGCGCCCGACGTCGGCGGCGGCTTTGGCCAGAAGGTGCTGCTGTTCTATCCCGACGAACTGCTGGTGCCGATGGCGGCGATGCAGCTCGGCCGGCCGGTGAAATATATCGAGGACCGCCGCGAGAATTTCATCGGCTCATCGCAGGAACGCACCCAGATCCACACCATCGAGCTGGCGGCACTCAAGACCGGCGAGGTGATCGGCCTGCGCGATTTCTTCCTGCACGATACCGGCGCGTTCATTCCCTATGGCATCGCGGTGGCGCAGGTCGCCTCGACTTCGATCGCCGGACCGTACCGGATCCCCAATATCGCGGTG
>Ga0102590_1003678_pt1 | contig 14613 bp, 14 predicted proteins | sample AraplaMF_Col_mMF_FD_76859 | JGI IMG/M metagenome (GOLD analysis project Ga0102590, IMG submission 76859) | Arabidopsis root microbial communities from the University of North Carolina, USA - plate scrape MF_Col_mMF | ecosystem: Host-associated > Plants > Roots > Endosphere | place: USA...
GCCTTCACCAGGCCGCCGAAGCCGACCCAGGCCTGGCGCGGAAAGCCTTCGCGTTTGGCGACGAGCGCGACCATGATCATCAGCGACACGCCCATCAGGATGCCGGGGATGACGCCGGCCATGAACAGGCGGCCGATCGAGACGTCGGCGGTGACGCCGAAAATCACCATCGGCAGGCTCGGCGGGATGATCGGCCCGATGGTCGCTGCCGCGGCGGTGATGGCGGCGGCGGTCTCGGGGCGATAGCCGGCCTTGCGCATCGCCCGGATCTCGACACCGCCGGTGCCGGCGGCGTCCGCCACCGCCGATCCGACCATGCCGGCGAAGATCATGCTGGAGAGGATGCTGGCATGGGCGTAGCCGCCGCGCACCGTGCCGATCACCGCCGTGGCGAAAGAGACGATGCGGTCGGTGATCTTCGCTGCGCTGAGAATGTTGCCCATCAGGATGAACAGCGGGGCGGCGACGATCGGAAACGAGTTCATCGCCTGCGCCATCTTCTGCGGCACGATCGAGGGCGACAGCCCGCCGAGCGCGACGAAGGCGAAGGCGGCGAGCCCCATCGAGGCGAACAGCGGAAACCCGCCGAGCAGCGCGACCAGCCAGACGGCGCCAACCTCGAACATCAGCGCGGTCATTCGACGGCGCCTTCGTTGAGCGGCGACGCGCCCGGCGGACGGCGGCCGATGGCGATGACTTCGCCCAGCGCCTGTCCGGCGGTGACGACGCCGGCGAGAATCATCGGCGCGTACATCCAGGCAAAGGAGATCGGCACCGTGGTGGCTTCGAGATCGAAATTCCGGAGGGTGAGGCCGACGCTGTAGACCGCGACACCGACGCCGAAGATCACCAGCGCGAGCTGGATGATCATCTCCGCCGCCTTCCACGCAGGTTGCGGCAGCAGGTCCTGGAAGAACCGGATGCGGACGTGGGTGCGGCGGCGGCTCGCCAGGATCCAGCCGAACACCGCCAGCCAGACCATCAGGAAACGCGAGATCTCATCGGTCCAGATCAAGGGTTCGCCCGCCGCGCGGGTGATCACGCCGAGCGCCACCGTCGCCAAGAGCGCGGTGAGGATGACGCAGGCGAGCACTTCGATGGTGCGATCGAGGGTGGGCAGGACACGCGGCATGGCGTCTTGTTTCGCTGGCGCGCGCTACATCGCCGCGATGCGCTCCCAGAGGCCCTTGCCCCATTTCGCTTCGAACTTGGCCGGCACGCTGGCCAGCACCGGCTTGCGAAAACTTTCGAGGTCGGGCTCGACCACGGTCATGCCGCCGCTCTTGAAGGTGTCGACCAGTTTCGATTCCTGGCCGACGATCTCGTTGTCCTGCCACAGGCCATGCTCGGCGACCGCCTTGCGCAGGCTGGCGCGCTCCTTGTCGGTGAGGCCGCTCCAGCTCGCCTCGTTCACCGCGATCAGCCGCGGCGTGATGATGTGCCCGGTCAGCACCAGGTATTTCTGCACTTCGTAGAGCTTCGCGCTCTGGATCGTCGGCAGCGGATTTTCCTGGCCGTCGACCGCGCCCTGGCTCAGCGCCAGATAGAGTTCGCTGAAGTTGAGCGGAGTCGGGCGCGCGCCCCAGGCCTCGGTCATGGCACGGAACGTATCGACCTCGGGGATGCGCAGCTTGAAGCCCTTCATGTCCTCGACGGTCTTGATCGCCTTGGAGCCGGAGGTGACGTGGCGCTTGCCGTAATAGGTCGAGCCGATGATCCGCATGCCGCGCTTGTCGACCAGCTGCTTGTTGACCTCGTCCAGCAGCGGCGACGACAGCGCGGTGCGGACATGCGCCGGATCGCGCCAGATATAGGGCGCCTCCAGAATCGAGAACTGCGGCACGAACTGCCCGAACTGCGCGGCGCCTTCGTCCACCAATTGGATTGCGCCGGTCGAGGTGGCCTCGATGACGTCGCGCGACGAGCCGAGCTGGCCGCCGGGAAACAGCTGGATCTCCACCGAGCCGCCGGTCTCGTCCTTCACCTGCCTGGCGACCCGCTCCATCATGGTGACGAACGGATGGGTGGTTGCCAGCACCGTGGCCCAGCGGATCACGGTGGCGGCCCGCGCCGGGCGGATGATGCCGAACAGGCCCAGCGCTGCGGTGCCGGCCAGCACGTGCCGGCGCGTGATCGTTCGATTGGTCATTTGCACTCTCCCCTGTACCGGCATTTCGGGCGCCGTCTTTGTTTCTGTTCATTCCGCCGTCGCGGCGCTCGTGGCCGCGACACTCAGCAGTCTTTTTCGGTCAGCGCAAGCCGATGGCGCGGTCGCGGGCGCTCACGATGTGACGCATCATCGCCTCGGAGGCCCGCTGCGGGTCGCGCGTTGCGATCGCCTCGATCACGGCCAGATGCTCCCGCATGGTCGGAATGACCACGCCGTCATTGAGCCGGGTCTGCTGCTGCTTGATCAGCCGGATCTTGATCGCATTGACGCGGTAGGCGTCGGAGATGATGGCGTTGCCGAGCGCATCGACGATGGTGGCGTGCAGGTCCCAGTCGATGTCCTGCGCCTCCGCGATCAGTTTTGCGGTAATGCCGGCGGCGGTCGCTTCCGCTTTCACGCAGCGGGCGAAAATGCTGTCGTGACGCTGCTTCAGCGCGGCGATGGCCGGGGCAGGAGCGTCGGTGGCGAAGATCGCCACCGCCTGGCACTCCAGAAACAGCCGGAACTGGAAAGCATCCTTGATCAGGTGCAGATCGACATGGGCGACCTGCATGCCGCGCTGCGGCACCGTGCGCACCAAGCCTTCCGCCTCCAGCCGCGGGATCAGCTCGCGGATGGCGCCGAGCGGCAGGCCGGTGATCTCGACCAGCTCGCGCTGCGAGATGAACTGCCCGGCGCGGATGTCGCGCGACAACAGGTGGCGGGTAAAACTATCATAGGCCTTTTCGCGCAGATTATGCGGCGGGCGATCCTCGAGCGCGTGTTCGACGAACGCGCCCATGTCAGGCCGCCTTGTCGGTGAAAGCAGCGGCATAGGCGCCGGTGAGCGCCGCAACATCCGCAGGCGCCAGCGCCAGCACCGGCGGCCGTGCGCGCAGCCAGCTTTGGTCGGCGGCCTTGTGCGCGACCAGCGCCTTCACCGCCGGGGTCACCGGATACTTCAGCAGTTCGTCGACCAGCCGCACGATGTCGGCGTCATCGCGGCCCTCGCGCACCAGCGGCAGCAGCCGAGGGGCGATGACGTTGGCGAGGCCGGAGATCGCGCCTTGTGCGCCGAGCCGCACGCCGTGCGCCAGGTGCCGCTCGTCGCCGATCAGGATGGTGAGATCGGAATGCGCCTTGAGCAATGCCTGCGTGTAGGGCCAGTCACCGGAGGAGTCCTTCACGCCGCTGACGATGTCGGGAAAGGCCGTTCGAAGGCGGCCGATCAGCGCCACCGACAGCGTCACCGCGGTGACCGAGGGGATGTTGTACAGGATGACGTCGCGGGCGCGGCCGCCGAGCTTCTCGAACAGGCTTGCGAACCACGCGAACAGGCCGTCGTCGCTGACACCCTTGAAATAGAACGGCGGCGCCAGCAGCACCGCCTTGCAGTCGGCATCGACCAGCATCGTGGTCTGCTCCACCGCATCGCCCAGCGCGGCGGACGCAACGCCGCCGATCAAGGTGCGACGGCAATCGAACCCGGCATCCTTGAAGGCGGCGATGGTCCTGGCGCGCTCGGCCATTCCGAACGACGCGCCTTCGCCCGTGGTGCCGAACACCGTGACGCTGCCGCAGCCCTCGCGCAGGCAATTCCGCGCATGCCCGGTCAGCCGCGCATCATCGACATCGCCATTTGGCAGAAACGGCGTCGTCAGGGCGCAGGAGAGGCCGAAAGCATCTTTTGTCGTCACTGCGAATCCCCGCTTGCCCATTCAGGTCTGATATCGAGCTAACATGTTAGTCTGACAACAGGGAAATGCAAGCGTCTATCGCCTTCCATCCCGGGCGACGCAGAACAGGTCCGGACCACCGACCTGACCACCTTTCAACGCGATCTCGATCGCCGAGCGCACCCGGTCCGAAGAGGCGCGGCACAGCGGCGCGCCCGACGCCAGCGGCGCCACCGCGGTGAGGGCGTAGATCCCCATTGCGCGCACGGCGTGTCCCGACGTGTCGCCGCCGGCGACGACGACGCGTTCGAGCCGTGCCGATTGCAGGATCTGGTCGAGCGCATGACCGAGGCCGGCGCCGATACGGTCATTGACGGCAGCCATCGCAACGCCACTGGCCTCGACAGCCGCTTTCAGCGCGCCGATCGCGGGATCGTCGGGGCCGCTTGCCGTGACCAGCAGCGGATCGCGCCCGGCCGACAGCGCGTCGAGCGCGACACCGAAACTGCGCGCGACCTCCTTGGCCCACTCCGCCGCATCGACCGCGCGCGTGGCATCGAGCCGGACGATCTCAAAGCCGTGCTGCGCGGCGTATGCAATCTGTTCCGCGGTGACTGGCGAGCACGAGCCCGAGACGCAGGCAATCCGCTTCACCGCCGACAGCGACGCCGCCGGCGCGGTGTCGGCAACGAGGCCGGCCGATTGCCAGTAGGCGACCAGTGCCTGTTCGACGCCTTGCGAGCCAACCGCGAACAGCCGCTTGCCGCGATGCTGCCAGATCAGCCGGCCGGCCTCGATCAGCGACGGCTGGTCCATCACATCGAGCGAGATGATCTCGGCGCCGCTGGCGCGCGCTCTGTCGAGCGCGGCGTCGGCGTTGCCGGTGGTCATCGCGACAAAGTCGACGAGGCCGATCGGCCTTGCGGTTTGGCGCGCGAGATGGAGGCTGAGATCGGCCTCGTCCATCGGGGTCACCGGATGGCGCGACATCGTCGGATGGCGATCCAGCCGATGCGCGGTGCCGTGCACGCTGGCGAACAGGTTGCCGAAGGCCTGGAAACGTCCCATCGCCGGAGAGGCGACGAGCATCGGATGCCAGTCGCCGCCGAGCAGCGGCACGGCGAGATCGATAGCGTGTCCGATCGAGCCGACATGCGGTGCCGAATCGAAGGTCGAGCACACCTTGTAGTGCGCGATCGGCGCGCCGATGCCGGCGAGAGTTGAGAACACCTCGGGCAGATGGCGATCCATCCAGTCGTTGTCCTGTGACCGTGCCACGCCGGCAATGCCGATGCCGCGAAAGTGCGCCGCGGCGGCGAGCCGCTCTCGCGTCGGCGGTTCGAGAAACAGCATGGTCGGCAGGCCGGCAAAGGCCAGGGCTTCCATTGCGGCGGACGAGCCGGTGTAGTCGTCGCCGGTGAACGCCACCAGGGGACCGTCGGGAAGGCGGCTGTCAGTCACGGCGCGTTGCCCGCGATCGCCGCGTCCCAGGCGGCGCGCAACGCCGCGACGCCGGCCGCGGGGCCATCCGCATGGGCCAGGATGCCGCCGCCGGCGGCGAAGATCAGGTCGGTCGAGCCCAGCGCGGCATAGGTCTGATAGGCCTGCTTGGCCGACTGGCCCGATGAAAACACCGGCATGACAGCGCAGGGCTTGTCGGCGAACATCGGCGCCAGGCAGGTTTTTGCCGAGGCGATGACGCTGGCGTCGGTCTCACTGAACTTGTTGCCGATGCCGTTGACGTGCAGGTGGTCGGCGCCGGCCAGCCGCCAGATCTTCTGCCAGGCTGAAAATTCCCAGCCGAGCGCGGGATGCCGGTTCAGCGCTCCCCAGCCGTTGCGATGGGCGTGGATCGGCAGCTGCGCATGACGGCCAAGCTCGATCATTCCGACCAGGCCGATGGAGTGGATGCTCGCCATGACGCAGGTGCCGCCGACCGCGAACACCAGATCCTGGCGCCGGCGCATCTGGTCGAGCTCGCCGGTCAGGTTGAAGGCGAACATCACCTTCCTGCCGGTCTTGTCGGCATGGCGGTTGATGACGCGCATCACCGCGCGCACCCGCTCGTCGAACGGACAATAGGCGCCGTCGGATTGCAGCTCGTCGTCCTTGATGAAATCGATACCGGCATCGCACAGCGTCGTGACCAGGTCCGCGGTGTCGGCCGGACTGAGGCCGATGCTCGGCTTGATGATGGTGCCGATCAGCGGACGGTCATGGACCCCGGCCAGCCGGCGTGTTCCGGCAATGCCGAACTTCGGGCCGCCATAGGCCGCCGCGAAGGCGGACGGCAGACGGAGGTCGAGCAGCCGCAGTCCGGTCAGCTGGCGCAGCTCCCAGAGATTGCCGGCCACCGTGGCGAGCAGGTTCGGCAGCGATGGCCCGATGTTGTCGAGCGGCCAGGACAAGGTCACGCGCGCCCGGCGCCACGGTCCGTCCTCGCTGATCGGCCGTGCCACCGGCAGCGATGGTCCGGGCGCATCGTCGAGCAGCTCGATGTTCTCGACCCGCGCCGCGGCGCGCTGCTTCAGCTCCGCCGTTTCGCCGGGCACCGGCACGAAGGTGCCGCTGGATTGCTCGCCCGCCATGGTTTCCGCGGCGGAGCGCGGATCGACCGGCGTCTCGATCAGATAATCCGCCTCGATGCGGGCAGGGGCCGCCATGATGCGCGCCTACAGTTTCGTCAGATCGGGAAACGGGCGGACATGATCGCGGCCGTCCCAGTCCTTGGCGGCCTCCCGGATCAGGTCGAACATCCTGCCCTTCGGTCCCGCGACCTCGGAGAGTTCGATCACCGTTCCCGGATGATACTCGGTATCGAAATAGACGAAGCGGCCGCGGGCACCGACCTCGCCGCTCATCACAGCCTTGAAGCCCTGCGCCTCGAGGCGTGCCAGATCGGCATTGTAATTCTCGGTCCAGTAGGCGACGTGCTGCAAGCCGGTATTGCCGGCCTTGAGAAAGTCGCGGTACATCGACGGCGCGTCGTTGCGGGTCTGGATCAGCTCCATCTGCAGCGGGCCCGAATTGGCAAGCGCCACCGAATTGTGCGGCTCATAGGCCTCGCCGCGATAGCGATAATTCACGATCGGCACTTTCGGGTTATAGAACCATGGGCCGATGCCGAGTTCGCGGCTCCAGTAGTCCATGGCCTTTTCGATGTCGTTGACGACATATCCGGCCTGACGAATCGCGCCGAAGAAGCGGCTCATGATGCATGTCTCACTGTTTTGGAATTTGAGGAAGCCGGCCCCAGATCTGCCTCAAGCTTTGTCGACATCAGGCCAGCTTGCCGACGGCGTTTTCGAGCAGGCCCCAGGCCTCATCGCCGAACTTGGCCTTCCATTCGCCGTAGAAGCCGGAATCCCGCAGCTTGGCGCGGAAACTGTCCGGCGCGGGCTTGGAGAAGGTCAGTCCCTTGGACTTCAGGTCGGCCTGGACGGTTTCGTTGAATGCCTTGATGTCGTCGCGCTGCTTCATGCCGGCGTCGTTGATGGCGTTGGCGACGATGGTCTTGATGTCTGATGGCAGCGATTCCCAGGCGCGACCATTGGCGATGAACCAGAAACCGTCCCAGATGTGGTTGCTGATGGCGCAGTATTTCTGCACTTCGAAAAGCTTGGCGACCTGGATGATCGGCAGCGGATTCTCCTGCGCGTCGACGATGCGGGTCTGCAGCGACGAATAGACTTCGCTGAACTGCAGGCTGGTCGGCGACGAGCCCAGTGCCTTGAACATCGAGATGCTGAGCGGTGAGACCGGGACGCGGATCTTCAGGCCGTCCATGTCCTTGGCGCTCTCGATCGGCTTGTTGCCGCTGGTGATCTGGCGGAAGCCGTTGTCCCAGATTTTTTCGAACGTGTAGATGCCGACCTTGGCCATGGCGCCGCGCACGTGGGCGCCGAGCTTGCCGTCCATCGCCTTCCAGACCTGACCGTAATCGGCGAAGGCAAAGCCGACCGCGTTGATCGCCGCCACCGGCACCAGCGTCGCGACCACCAGCGCCGAGGGCGTGAAGAAGGTGATGCCGCCGTTGCGCACCTGCGCCAGCATGTCGGTGTCGCCGCCGAGCTGGTTGTTCGGGAAGATGGTGATCTCGACGCGACCGTTGGTTTCCTTGGCGATACGGTCGGCCGCCTCCTGCGCCCGGATGTTGAGCGGGTGGGTCAGCGGCAGGTTGTTGCCGTACTTCAGCGAGAATTCGGCGGCGCGGGCGATGCGTGGCGCGCCGATCAGGCCGGCGGCGGGAATGATCGACAGGGCTTGCAGGGCGCGGCGGCGGGACAGCATGGTTTCCTCCGGTTGTTTTTGATGTTATTTGATGGTCGGTGATCGTTGTGGCCCAGCAAATAGGGACATCGCATGAGGTGTCAAACGAGAAAGATGATTGTTTTTGATGTGTTTCCGCAGCGGGGCTGAGCTCTGATGGACACGCTCTCCGCCCCCGGCCCGAGCCGTATTGTCGACGTGGCCCGTCGCGCCGGGGTCTCGACGGCGACGGTCGACCGCGTGCTCAATCGCCGCCCCGGCGTTCGTGCCATCACGGTGCAGCGGGTGCTGCAGGCCGCCACCGAATTGAACTACATGCCCGCCGAAGAGTTGCAGGCGGCGATGACGCCGAAGCCGATGCGGCTGCTGTTCCTGTTGCCCGACGGCACCAACCGCTTCCTCACCATGCTCGGGCAGTTGATCGCGCATTCCGAGACAAGACTAAAACCCTTCAACGTCCGCTGCCAAGTCGAGACCATCAAGAGCTTCAACCCCGAACTGCTGGCCCGGCGGCTGTGGCACGCCCGCGACAAGGTCGACGGCATCGCCTTCATGGCGCTCGAGCATCCGGCGGTGCGCGAAGCCGTCAACATGCTCGCCGAACAGGGCGTGCCGACGGTGACCCTGATTTCCGACATTCTCAACGCGCGGCGCGCCGCCTATGTCGGGCTGGATAACCGGTCCGCCGGACGGACCGCCGGCTATCTCATCGCCCGCTTCATCGGGCCGCGGCCGGCGAAAGTGGCGATGATCGCCGGCAGCCTCAGCTATCGCGCCCACGAAGAGCGCGAGATGGGATTTCTGCATCTGTTCGAAGAGCTGTTTCCGGCGATCAAGGTGGTCGGGCTGCGCGAAGGCCATGACGACGCCGAACGCAACTACCGGCAGACCCGCACGCTGCTCGGCCGGCATCCCGACCTGGCCGGCATCTACAATATCGGCGGCGGCGCCGACGGCGTCGGGCGGGCGCTCAAGGAGATGGGCCGCGAGCGCGACGTGGTGTTCGTCGGCCACGGCCTGTCGGCGGACACCCGCAGCCTGCTGATTGACGGCACCATGGATGCCGTCATCACCCAGAACCCGCTGAACGCGATGATGAGCTGCGTTGCGATCTTCGACAATCTGCGCGCCGGCAGGGACGCCATGAACGGCGTCGAGGCACCGCGCAGCGAGATCATCTTTCGCGAGAATATTCCGGAGCGGAATAGCTAGGGCGGGGTGATTTGAAATTGAATGGGCGACACTAGCCCCGTCATTGCGAGGAGCCCTTGCGACGAAGCAATCCAGTGCTTGCTCTGGGGCACTGGATTGCTTCGCTTCGCTCGCAATGACGGGGCTGATGTCATTGACTGAACCTCATATTCATCATGCTCCATCTATCGAAGCGACGCCACGCTTGCGGAAATATCTTCGGCCAGGGTCTGCACCAGGGGAGCGTAGCGCTCGATGACGTCGCGCCGGTCGATCGCCGAAATAAAGTAGGTCATGCCGACGGTGGCGAGCACCTTGCCGTTGCCGACGATCGGGACGGCCACCGTCCCGGAGGAGCGGGGCTCCACCATCGGGTCGCGCTCGGCAAAGCCCTGTTTGCGCACGGCGGCCAGCAGCAGCTGGGTGCGCCGGCGGTCGCCGATCAACTGGTCTTCGGGTTCGTGCGATCGCGCCAACAGGTCGAGCAGCATCGAGCGTTCCTCGGCAGGGCAGAACGCAAGATAGGCCCGGCCGAGCGCGCGGCGCAGCAGGCTGAGCCGCATGTTGAGAGTACCGTGAAACGGCGACACCGGGCTGTCCGGAATGGTGCTGAAGCGGACCATGACCGAGGTGCCGTCGAGCACGGCGATGGCGAGCGGCCAGCGGTATTGCGCGGTGAAGGCCAGTGCCCATGGACGCGCCGCCTCGACCACCAGCGGATCGCCGTGAAAGCCGTTGCTCAGCGATTTGACCCGCGACGCCACCGCATAGCCGCCCTGACGCCGGTCATTGGCGGCGTAACCCATGGCGCAGAGCGATTTCATCAGCCGCACAACGGTCGACTTCGGCAGTCCGGTGGCCTGATGCAGCATCTGCACCGAGGCGACCCGGTGCCGGTTCAATTCCTCGAGCAGGATCAGCGTACGGGCGGCGGCTTCGACCTTGACCGAGCGGAGCGGCATGGCTGGAAATTCCACTATGCGGAACATTTGCGAATAGCTATGGCCGAAAGCCGGCCTCGCTGCAATGTATCCTTCAAGCGCCGCACAGCCGTCGTTCGCGACCGGATTCCCTCGCGGACTTCAAGAAGCTCGCTTAAGCAAAAACCGGGAGAAACCCATGTATCACAGCTCCGATCCTCGCGCCGCACTGGCGGCGAAGCCGGCAGGTGCAGCACCCGCCGCAACCCATTATGCCGGCGCCGATTACGCCAAGTTCTACGAGTTGCCGCCTTCCGAACAAAAGGACGGCGCGAAGACCTGGTATGCGCGCGGCCAGAATTTCATCATCGGCTACAGCGAGGCCGAGAAGGGCGCGGTGCTGAGCCGCAGCGGCCAGGTCGACGAATACGTCGTGCTGCTGCCCGATCCCGGCCCCGGCGCCGAGATCACCTGGGGCGGCAAGACGGTCACCGTATCGGGACATACCGTCAGCTTCATTCCGGCCGGCGACAGTTCGGTAAAACTGCTCGGCGCGGCCAAGATCATCCGCATGGTGACGACGAAATCCAAGGATCTCGCCGCGCTGTGCTCGAACGCCGACTCCTATGCGACGGCGCACCCGAACATTCCGCCGTTCGAGCCCTGGCCCGAGCCGACTGGTGGCCCGAAGGTGCGGACCTACGATCTCGAGGTGCCGCCGACGCCGGGCCGGTTCGGCCGGATCTGGCGCGGTTCGACCTTCATGGTCAACTACCTCGATCCCCGGAACGGTCCGCGCGACCCCAGCAAGATGTCGCCGCATCATCACGACGACTTTGAGCAGTGCTCGCTGTCGCTGGCCGGCACCTTCGTCCACCATCTGCGCTGGCCGTGGACGACGGACATGGCGCAGTGGCGCCAGGACGATCATGAGAGCTGCGGCTCGCCGTCGATCGCGGTGATCCCGCCGCCGTCGATCCACACCTCGCAGGCGATGGACCCGAAGCTCAACCAGCTGGTCGACATCTTCTGTCCGCCGCGGGTGGACTTTTCCAACAAGCCCGGCTGGGTGCTGAACGCGGATGAATATCCGATGCCGAAGGCTTGATCGGCGCGATTGGTCTGCATTGAGAGAATGTCGCTGCCCTCACACATGAAAACCGTCAGGATCACCAAGCCAGGTGGTCCTGAAGTCCTCTCGTTGCAGCAGGAACCTCGGCCGGAGGCAGAGGCCGGCGAGGTGTTGCTGCGCGTGATCGCCGCGGGCGTCAACCGTCCGGATGTCCAGCAGCGGCGGGGGCTTTATCCGCCGCCGCCGGGGGCGTCGGACATTCCAGGCCTGGATGTTGCCGGCATCGTCGAGCAGGTATCGCCCGATGTGACGTGGCCACGGGTCGGCGACGCCGTGTGCGCGCTGGTGACCGGCGGTGGTTACGCGGAATACTGCCGGGTGCCTGCGTTGCAGTGCATGCCGATTCCGCGGGGCTACGATTTCGTGCGGGCGGCAGCACTTCCGGAAGTGCTGTTCACCAGCTGGAACAACATCATTCTGTTGGCGCGGCTTGCCGATGGCGAGAGCATTCTGGTGCAGGGCGGCACCAGCGGCGTCGGCATGGCAACCATCCAGATTGCAAGACTGCTGCGCCGGGCGCGTGTGTTTGCCACGGCGGGCTCGGAAGAGAAGCGCCAGATCTGCCGCGATCTCGGCGCCGAAATCGCGCTCGACTACAAGGCGGATTGGGTGGAGCCGCTGCTCGAGGCGACCGACAAGGGCGGCGTCGACGTCATCCTCGACGCGCAAGCCGGCCCCTATACCGACCGCGAACTGCAACTGCTAGCGTTCGACGGTCGCCTGGTGCTGATCGCCAGCCATCTCGGGGAACGCGCCGACATCAACGTCAGGCAGATCGTGCGCCGCCGTTTGACGCTCACCGGATCGACCATCCGGCCGCGGCCACCCGAGTACAAGGGCAAGATCGCCCAGGCGCTGGTGCGCGAGGTGTGGCCGCTATTGGAAGACGGCCGGATGCGGCTCGACGTCTGCGCGACGTTCCCGCTGGCCGAGGTGGCCCGCGCCCATGCGCTGCTGGATGCCAACCAGCAGATCGGCAAGGTGGTCCTGATCATCGATCCGAAGCTGGCCGAAGTCATTCCAGGCGCGGCATGAACGACAAGGTTTCGCTTGCCACGGAACGGACGGCCAGCTTCATGGCCGGCCTGTTCGCGCGCGCCGGCCTGTCGGAAGCGGCCGCCGCGCGGATGGGACAGGCGATGGTCGACGCCGATGTCGCCGGCCTGCCATCCCATGGGCTCTCCCAGGCCGAGATGTATGTCCGGCGGCTGCTGCTCGGCAGCGTGTCGAAGGCGGACACGCCCGTTTTGATCGAGAGCCGCGAGGCAACCGCGGTTCTGGACGCGCAGGGCATGTTCGGTCATCTGGCTGGCGACCATGCCATGCAGCTTGCCATCGCGCGCGCCAAGCAATTCGGCGTCGCCGTCGTCGCGGTTCGCAACAGTTTTCATTTCGGGCCGGCCGGCCGTTACGCCCAGCAGGCCAGCGATCACGGCTGCATCGGAATGGCGATGTGCAACACCAAGCCGATGATGCCGGCGCCCGGCGGGGTCGAAAAGCTGGTCGGCAACAATCCGCTGTCGATCGGCATGCCCGCCGCCGAGGATCCAGACTTCCTGCTCGACATGGCGTTGAGCGAAGCCGCGCTTGGCAAGATCCGCGTCGCCGAGCGGGAGGGCAAGGCCATCCCGTCGACCTGGGCGGTCGATCGCGACGGCCTGCCGACCACCGATGCCAAGGCCGCCATCGACGGCCTGCTGCTGCCCTCGGGCGGACCTAAGGGTTTTGGGCTGTCGCTGGCCATCAATCTGATGGCGAGCCTGCTGTCGCAAGGACCGGGCGGCGAGGACGTCGCGCCGCTCTATGGCGACCTGTCAAAACCGTTCCTGTGTTCGCTGCTGTTCATCGCCGTCGACATCGGGCATTTCCGCCCGGAGGGTGATTTCCGCGCCGGCGTATCGCGCGAACTGGCCAGGGTGCGCAACGCGAGATCGCGCGACGGCGTGCTGCGCACGCCGGGCGAACGCAGCTGGACGCTGCGTCAGACCGGCGCTGGTCAGATCGAGGTCCCCGCCGCCCTGGCGCAGACACTGCAGCGATTGGCGGACGAAGTCGGACTGGCCGAACGGATTCTCGCTTAGCCGAGGCCTGATGAGTTTATGCTCAATCCGCGACATCAACCCCGTCATTGCGAGCGCGAGCGAAGCAATCCAGCGCCGCAAGTAAGAACTGGATTGCTTCGTCGCAAGAGCTCCTCGCAATGACGGGACTAGCTGATCGGATTCAACTTTAAGCCATCGTGCTTTAGCGGATCATTCCGCTGCCGCGGCGTTGATCCCGGCAAGTCCCGCGGTTGTCATCCATTCCCGCCCGATCGTCAGGTCGGCCTGCGACAGCTGGTGACCGACCGGCAACGTCATATGCTTCACCGCAGCACCTGCATCGGTGAGCAATGCAGCCAGCCTGGCCGAGTTGCTCGCCGGGATGATCGGATCGTGCTGTCCTGAAACGATCAGGACCGGCTTGCCCGACAAGTCGGCGTGCGGCGGGTTCGACAGCGGCACCATGGCACGCAGCAGCAGCGCGCCGGCCAGCACGTCCGGCCGCAGCAACAGCATCGCCGCGGCGATGTTGGCGCCGTTGGAATAGCCGACCGCGACCGGTGCGCCGATGCCGTAATGCTTAGCCGCGGCCTCGACGAAATCGGCCAGCTCATCGGCGCGGCGACGGACATCGTCTTCGTCGAACACGCCTTCCGAAAGTCTCCGGAAGAACCGCGGCATGCCATGCTCGAGCACTTTGCCACGCGGCGACAGCAATGGCGCGCCCGGCGCCAGCGCCTCGCCCAGCGGCAGCAGATCGTTCTCGTCGCCGCCGGTGCCGTGCAACAGCAGCAGCGGCGTAGCTTCGCGCCGGTTGCCCGGCGCGAAGCGATGAACGAAGGAGAGCACGTCGCTCATCATGCTGCCCTCTCCAGTGCCGGCAGGACCTTTTCGATGTCCTTGCGATGCGGCTCGAGGAAACTCGGCAATTTCAGATGTTCGCCGAGGGATTCCACCGGTTCATCGACGGCGAAGCCGGGACTATCGGTGGCGATCTCGAACAGGATGCCGCCGGGCTCGCGGAAGTAGACCGAGCGGAAGTAGTTGCGGTCCTTCTGCTCGGTCGGCCGCTGGCCGTGGCTCTCGATCAGCTTCTTCGCCATCGCGGCCTGGTCCGCATCGTCGACGGCGCGGAACGCGACGTGATGAACGGAGCCGCTGCCCTGGCGTCCCGGCAGAAAACCCTTGGCCTCATAGATGTCGACGATGCCACCGGCCGCGTTGTCGGCGGACA
>Ga0102590_1003682_pt1 | contig 14596 bp, 20 predicted proteins | sample AraplaMF_Col_mMF_FD_76859 | JGI IMG/M metagenome (GOLD analysis project Ga0102590, IMG submission 76859) | Arabidopsis root microbial communities from the University of North Carolina, USA - plate scrape MF_Col_mMF | ecosystem: Host-associated > Plants > Roots > Endosphere | place: USA...
GCGATGGTGGCTGAAGGCTTCACGCGGGAAAGGGCATCGGCAAGGAAGGCCATGATATCGGTCCTACAAGGTTGAAACGGGCAGAAGGCCGGGACCGGAGTTCTGCGCTAAGCTCTATGTCCAATGTATGACATCATTTCAAGCGCAAAGGCATGATGGCCGCGATGATTCTTATTGATCAATTGCCGCACCTGCGTCCGGAAATTTGAATGGAGCTTTGAAGTGGCGCCGCGGGTGGCCGATCCACGCACACGGGAAGTTGATTCAATTTCTGAGGTCGGCCCTAATTTATTACTAAAAATCAAGGTTATCGCCCGTTTACCATTTGCCATGAATAAGCCGCAACAAATGCCGTGGCGCGCCGCAATTCGGTCGTGAGAGTGCCGAGATCGAAACGATATTCTCCACCATCCGACACTGGTTATTGAGGGCATACCATGTTTCTGGAAGACGAACGCGCGGCAGAACGCCTGCGTGCAATCCGGGTTTCCCTATCGCTGATGGTGGCAGTCATTGCTTTTGCAAGCTGCATCGTCGCGACGTTCTGCCTGTTTTCGGCCGCCGAAGCAGGGCCGGCCATGGCTTCCAGCTCCCTCAAAACGTCTTATGCCGATCAGAAGATCATCGATGGCGTAGCCGTACTTGTCGCCGCGTTCGTCGCCGCAAACGGACTTGCCATATGGCTGCGCCGCATTAAGGGCCGTCTCTCGGAGGGGCCGCGCCATGTCCGTTAAGCCGCAGCGGTCCGGCTGGACCAAGGAAACGGGCTCGTTCGAGCCGCTGCCGACGTACCTCGAACTGGCAATGGCCGCGGCGTCTGCCCATGAGCCACCGCCTGCACCGCCGAGGCCCCGCCTCCCCGGGCTTTCTATCGTCGAAAAACTGGTCGCCGTCGGCATCGTTTGCCTCGCCTTCTACGGCATGGCCCTGATCGGCTGCGGCCTCTTCCTGAAAGCGGAAGCAAAGCGCACCGGCTTCATCACACAGCGGATGATGAGTGCGGAGCTGCAGGATGCCGATTTCGATATCCGCTTCTCTCCCCGCATAATCAACTGACCCGCACTCGTTCAACCCGAGAACACAAAACCGTTATGAGCAGCGATTGCGGTTGAAGCGCCCCATGCCCCGCGCCAACTTCACCTCAAAATGACGACGGGGAATATGATGGATACGATCTCGCCATTCCGTTTTATCCTGCTCCTCGGCGGGGCCATGGCTTTTGCAGGCCCAGCCCTTGCCCAGATTGGAGACATTGTCAGGACAAAGGAAGTTTCGGTTCGAGTCGAAAAGCTCGCCGAAGGGCTCGAGCATCCGTGGGCGGTCGAGGTCCTGCCCGATGGCAGCTATATCGTCACGGAGCGACCGGGGCGGCTCCGCATCATCCGTGACGGCAGGGTTTCCGATCCGATCCGCGGCGTGCCGGAAGTCAGCGCCCAGGGCCAGGGCGGCCTGATGGATGTCGCCCTCGCCCCGGATTTCGCGACCAGCCGAAAGCTTTATCTGACCGCTGCAACCGCCAGCGACCGGGGTTCGGGCACAGAGGCGTTCAGCGCAACACTTTCCCCGGATGAAAAGAGCCTCGAGAACGTCACGCCGATCTTCACCATGCGGCGCTTTACCCGCGGCAACATCCAGTATGGCTCGCGCATCGCGATCGCCCCGGATGGCTCGCTGTTCATCAGCGTCGGCGACCGCGGCAACCGTAACCGCTCGCAGGATTGGAAGGATGATGCCGGCTCGATCGTCCATCTCAACGCCGATGGCAGCATTCCCGCCGACAATCCCTTCAAGGATAGCAATAAGGCCCTGCCGGAAATCTGGTCCAAGGGTCATCGCAACCCGCAGGGCATCACTTTCGACAGCGCCGACGGCAAGCTCTACACCGTCGAACATGGCGCGCGTGGCGGTGACGAGATCAACAATCCCGAACCCGGCAAGAATTACGGCTGGCCTGTCATCACCTATGGCCGAGACTATTCCGGTGCCAAGATCGGCGAAGGAACAGCCAAGGAGGGCCTCGAACAGCCTCTGCACTACTGGGACCCGTCGATCGCCCCTGGCGCCCTCGTCGTCTATCGCGGCAAGATGTTTCCGGAATGGAACGGCAATTTCATCGTAGCAGCGCTGAAGTTCCAGTTGCTGTCCCGCATGCAGCGGGATTCGAGCGGCGCCTTCGCCGCTGAGGAGCGCTTGTTTGAGGGTGACTATGGCCGCATCCGGGACGTCATCGTCGCCCCCGACGGCGCATTGCTGATGGTGACCGACGAGGATGACGGCGAACTGCTCCGGGTTTCCCGCGCCGAAAGCCGGGCCGGCTAGAGCGCGTTCCGCAACTCGTTGCGGATCATGAATTTTAGCCCGGACCAGACATCATCGACAGCGCAGACTTTGACGTCGACGAGACCGGTCGGCAACAGGACCTCCCTAAGTGCGTCCTCCGTGATGCTGGTCGGGACTTTCGAACTCTTCTTCGGCCAGGATACCCAGACCATGCCATCCGGCTTGATCGCGGAAAACAGAGCCGCTGCCATGTCTTCCAGCACCGCGCGCTGCGTCTCAAAGATATGGACATAGTCGAATTGCCGATGAGACCCTTGCGTTAAGATACGTGCGACCGAAACGAAGCCCTCGAACTCGTCGATCTCCTTCAGCCCATCGGGAACATTGACGAGCAAAGCCGCCTGCCCCGCCTTAAGCCCCAGCTTCTTTGCGAGCGGCGTGCCGGAATAGCCTGTCGTCATTGGCGCTTCCACACAAGCGGCCATGTTGCCGGACCGCCGTCGGCCCTGGCATCACATTTTTCCTTGATGCGCACTTCCTCGAGAACGAGAAAATCCGTGCTATCGAGCCCGGCGGCACGCCACGCATAATAGCTGCCGCAATCGCCCAGGCCGCGCCCCTTCAGCAAAGAGGTGAAGCGTCCTTCCGCAGCGTCGTAGCGTATATTGACGGCCGTATCGCCGGTCGTTTCCGAAAACTTCAGCGGAAAGACCGTTCGAGAAATCCGGTCGCCGTAACCGCCATAGATCGCGAAAGGCATGTTGTAGGCGCCGGACTGGCCGCAAGGCACGATGATCAGTCTCTTCCCGTTCTCGCCGGTGACTTCGAAGGCATCGCCATAGGCTAGCCGCTGCTCTTCGATGTGGCAGTCGCCGTCATCAGGCTCGACATCCGCGCGCACCACATCGGGCAAATCGGCAAAGTGTGCAATCGGCCGGACGGGTGATGAAGCCTCGGCCGAAACAGTCCCGGGCCCGGCCAGAACAGCTGCCGTAACGGCCGCAATCAGTTGCCGCTTCATCCGTGCCTCCGAACCATTTGAGGAATTCCCATCCTTGTCGAAAAGAGATGCGCCTGCTAACCCGGCAGCACAACTCTTAAATGCTTCCCGAACATCGAGGGCGAGATGACGCGCGTTCAGGCGAACCTCCTTCTATTGCTTGCAGCTGCCATCTGGGGCGGCGGCTTCGTCGCGCAGTCGACGGCAATGAAGGCGATCGGCCCCTTCTGGTTCATCGGCCTGCGCTTCGCCATCGCCGCATTTGCCACCCTGCCTTTCACACTGATCGAAGCGCGCAAGGCGAAGGTCGCAACCAGCCGCCGGCATCTCGGCCTCTATCTGATGATCGGGCTGGCGCTCTTCGGCGGTGCTTCGACACAGCAGATCGGCCTGCAGACGACGACCGTCACCAATTCCAGCTTCATTACCGGGCTCTATGTAATCTTTGTGCCACTGATCGCAGTCTTCTTCCTTCGTCGCTCGCCGCACTGGATCATCTGGCCGGGCGCCATCATGGCCGTGTCGGGCATCTACATGCTGTCGGGCGGCCAGCTTTCGGCCCTGACGGTCGGAGATCTGCTGACGGTCGTCTGCGCCGTCTTCTGGTCGATCCAGATCACGCTTGCCGGAACGACGGTCGGCGAAACGGGACGGCCGCTTGCACTGTCCAGCGCCCAGTTTGCGGTCACGGCAGCCTGTGCGCTCATCATCGCCGCCCTTTTCGAACCGGTGAGCCCGGCAGATATCCGCTTGGCTGCACCCGAAATCCTCTATGTCGGTATCTTCTCCTCGGGCGTCGCCTTCGTGCTGCAGGTCGTCGCCCAGCGCTACACCACGCCGTCACAAGCGGCGATCTTCCTCTCCGCCGAAGCGCTGTTCGGCGCCACGCTTGCCGCACTTCTTTTGGGCGAGAGCATGCCGCCACTCGGTTATATAGGTTGTGCACTGATGTTTATCGCTATGCTTGTAGTCGAGCTCGTGCCCGAAATGACCCGCCGCCGCTCCCCGACGGCCTGAACACGCGTCCATTTGTGGGGCGTTTAGTACCATCTGAAATTTTTTTTAAGCGAGCGAGAAGACGCGCTAGCGTTGCATTTTTGGTAAAATCTGCCCGGAACTTATATTGCAGACGATATAAAACGTTAATCAATTGCTCTCGACGAGGATTTTTTGGCGTTATTGCGAAAACAGGCCATATTTGCGGGGGTCTTCTTAGGAACCCGTTAAAAAACTTTTGCTTGCCAAAATCCTTCAAACGCAGCACTCTTCGCGCGTTCGGGCATTTTGCGAGCATGGGAAGTCCTTAAGAATTTGCGAGCCGGAAACGCTGATATTCCGGTCAGCCGGTCCCAATGAAAGCGGGCGTTAAGTCCTGCCTGGAACCGGTGGAGGTAGAGGGGACCTTTTTCTCACATTTCAAGATCTGCCTGCCAGCGTCTTCGCGAGAAGGCAATAGCGTAATGCTGCCCGTGTGGATGGCGGGCGGAGACAAAAGGACCTGAGGCATGGCCGAGACTGGCACTGTAAAATTCTTCAATACCGACAAGGGCTTCGGCTTTATCAAGCCGGACAAGGGCGGCGCCGATATCTTCGTTCACATTTCTGCCGTTCAGGCTTCCGGCCTGGCCGGTCTGACGGAAAACCAGAAAGTTAGCTTCGACACAGAGCCGGATCGCCGTGGCAAGGGCCCGAAGGCCGTCAATCTGCAGATTTCAGGCTGAACCCTCGCATAGGCGTGGAATCGAGTTGAAGCCCGGCAGCCATGCCGGGTTTTGTCGTTCAGACTCCATTCAGCATGCCGCCGCTAGTTTCGGAACCATAGAGAAGGGACCGCTTCCGGTTTCCGATACTGGGATTTTACGCGATGAACAGGCTTGCAAAGACCATTCTTCTGACAGCAACCGCCGCTGCCCTGACCCTCGCAGCCATCGGTGAAGCTTCGGCTGGCGACCGTTACTGGCGTCATGGCCACGACCACGGCAACGATGCACTGGTCGGCGGCGCTGTCGGCCTTGCGACCGGCCTGATCGTCGGCTCTGCCATCGCCAATGCCAACAACGGCCCGGTATATGAAGAGCGCCGCTACATCGACCCTCCGGTCTATGAGCCGGAATACGCTCCGCCGCCGGTCTACCGCGCGCGTCCCGTCTACTCCGAACCCGTCTATTCCGAGCCGGTCTATGGCCGCCCGGCTTACGGACGCCCCGTCAGCGCCATGGAACCCTGGAGCGCCCAGTGGCAACGCTATTGCTCCTATCGCTATCGCAGCTTCGATCCGCAGAGCGGCACCTATGTCGGCAATGACGGTCGCGAGCACTTCTGCGTCGCAAGCTGATCGGCCGAAGATATTTTGACAAAAAGCGCCGCCATAGTGCGGCGCTTTTCTTTTGTCCGCACCTCAGCCGGCCTTCTTATCCCAAGGCATGGGCCGGGCATCGCCGCTCTGTTCGAAATCGGTCGACTGGCTGACAACACGCCAGGTGCGATCGGCCTCCATTCGCGCTGCATCCGCCTTTTCCACGGCTGCGGCCGCATCGCTGCCGAGCAGCAATCTCAGCGGCGGCGTATCGAGCGAAGCGATATGCAGCACCGCGGCAGCCGCCCTGGCCGGATCGCCGGGCTGGCGGCCATTATAGTTGCGCTGATATTCCGCCATGGCGCCGACCGTTTCGGCATATTCCGGACGGCCTTCGTAGATCGCCGTCGACGAGCCTGCAAAGTCCGTACGGAAACCGCCGGGCTCGATCACCGTCACCTTGATGCCGAGCGGCCCGACCTCCTTGGAAAGCACTTCGGAAAAGCCCTCGACGCCCCATTTCGCCGCCGCATACGGCGCGCGCCCGACAGGCCCGATCCTGCCGCCGACGGAAGAGAACTGGATGATATGGCCTGCCCCCTGCCCGCGCATGACCGGGATCGCCGCCTTGGTCATGATGATCGTGCCGAAGAGATTGGTCTCGATCTGCGCCCGGAATTCGGCAAGGCTCGTATCCTCGATCGGCGCGACATTGCCGTAACCGGCATTGTTGACCAGCACGTCGAGCCGGCCGAATGTATCGACCGCGGTCTTCACAGCCGCTTCCGCCGCCACCTCGTCGGTCACATCGAGCGCCAGGGCGAGAACGCGCGAGCCATACGCATCAACAAGATCGGCAAGCTGGGCGGGATCGCGCGCCGTCGCGACCAGCTTGTCGCCGGCCTCAAGCACGGCATTGGCGAGCGCGCGGCCGAGGCCACGCGAACTTCCGGTAATCAACCAAACCTTTGACATGGGAAACCTCCTTTTCGGTTCTCAATCCATTTAGGATCTATTGTTTCCTTTAGAAAGAAGGTACCCAATGGATCTATACAAACCTGAAGGTAACTGTAATGAAAGACGACATCTTTGATTTCTGTCGTAACATGAGCGATGAGCAGGATGCGCGAGCCCGTCAGATGCTGGAACGTGCCGCTGCAAAATGGCCGCTACGCGTCCTGCACGTGCTTTCGGAAGCGAACGGGCCTCTACGCTTTTCTAGAGTGCTGGAGCGGGTGGAGGATATCAGCCAGAAAGTGCTGACACAGACATTGCGCACGCTCGAAAGCGACGGTCTCGTCATCCGCACGCTCTATCCGCAGGTGCCGCCGCGCGTCGAATATGAGTTGACCCCACTTGGCCGCGAATTGCTGACGCAGGTCGTCTCGCTCTGGCGCTGGATCGTCGTCCACCTCAATGAGTTTGACGCCGACAAACCTGCAGCCAGCCGCTAGGCTGGAATACGCACCGTCGCCCTCAGCCCGCCAAGCGGACTGTCGCCAAGTGTAATATTGCCGCCGTGGCTACGGGCAATGTCCCTGACGATGGCGAGCCCGAGACCGGTACCCGAGGCATCGAGATTGCGTGCACTGTCCAGCCGGAAGAACGGCTTGAACACATCCTCCCGATACTTCTCAGGAATGCCGGGGCCATCGTCGTCAAAGACGATCGTCAGCCACTTTGCGCTATGCTTGGCCTCGATATGAAGCGTATCGGCATAGCGCCTTGCATTCGAGGCCAGATTGGTAACAAGCCGCGTAAAGGCATTGGGGCGCACAGCGATATGGTCCTCGCCATCGATGGAATAGGTCAGCGCCTTGCCGTGCAGGTCGAAATCGGCCTCGAGTTTCTCGAACACCTCACTGAGTTTCAGCTCCCCGACATCCTCCTCAACCTCGCCCCTGGCAAAGGCCATGTAGGCCTCTAGCATGGTCTGCATGTCGTTGACGTCTTCGTTGAGGCCGGCAAGATCGGGATTCTCGCCGGCGAGCGCCAGCTGCAGTTTGAAGCGTGTCAGGATGGTCCTAAGGTCGTGGCTGACACCTGAGAGCATCGCCGTGCGCTGCTCGATCTGCCGCTCGATTCGCTCACGCATGAGGATGAAGGCAAGACCGGCGCGCCGCACTTCATCGGCGCCGCGTGGATAGAAATTGTCCGCCTTCTGCCCCTTGCCGAAGCTTTCCGCCGCCCGTGCGAGATTGAGGATCGGCCGGATTTGGCCGCGCAGGAACAGGATCGAGATGGCGATCAGCACCAGTGACGCACCGACCATCCAGAGAATGAAAATATGCGTGTTCGATGCATAGGCCTGACTGCGTTTCGTGATCACGCGCAGGATGCGGTTGTCGAGTTTGATACGGATCTCGATGAGATTGGAATTGCCCACCGTATCGATCCAGAACGGCCGGCGGATTTCATCGGTGATCTCGTCGCTCAGGATGCCGTCGAGGATCGAGAAAAACGGCTTGTTACGCGGCGGCGGCAGATCGCCATCCGGCTCGATCGAAATTTGCAGGCTGAGCTGGTCGCGGGCGATGCGGGTTATGTCGCTATAATCGGCATCCTGCGGATAGGTGTCGATGACCTCGATGATGGCGGCAATATCGCGGGTCACGGCGAGCGACAGCCTCTCCGTCACCATCTGCCAGTGACGTTCCATGAAGACGGCTGCGACGACCGACTGCAGGAGCACCATCGGAATGATGATGATCAGCAGCGAACGCGTATAGAGACCCGTTGGCAATCGCCGGCGCAGCCAGCGGACGAACCAGCGCCAGCCGGGTGCAGGAGAGCGGTCTTCCCGCCGCAAGCTGTCGAATGTCACCATTTGCGCCGGTCCCGAACCCGTCGTTTCAGTCGATACTCAGTCTGTATCCGATCCCGCGCACCGTTTGCAGCCAGACCGGATTGGCAGGATCATCCTCGATCTTGCGGCGCAGGCGGTTGATCTGCACGTCGATCGTACGTTCGCCGACCTCGGCATCGTCTCCGATCAGCTCGTGGCGCGGGATCGTGTCGCCGGCCCGACGGGCAAAAAGCAGCATGATCTCCTGCTCACGGTCCGTCAGGCGGATCACTTCCGCAGCCTTCTTCAGCTCCTTGCGCGTGAGCGAGAACGTGTAAGGACCGAACATGATCTGCTCGATCTTCGGCGTATCGCCACTGCTGTTGCGCCGCAGGATATTGTTGACGCGCAGGACAAGTTCGCGCGGATCGAAGGGCTTGGGAAGATAATCGTCGGCTCCGGCTTCAAGCCCGGCAATGCGGCTGTCGGATTCTGCAAGCGCCGTCAGCATGATAATCGGCACGTTCTTCACGGCCCTGAGCCCGCGTGTCACCTCGATGCCGGATTCGCCGGGCATCATCACGTCCATGATGATGAGGTCGAAATCGAGCCCCTCCAGCTTGCGCTGCGCCTCCGCCCCGTCAGAGGCAATGGTCACCCGAAAACCGTTTTCCGTCAGGTAGCGGTTCAGGAGCGCACGGATACGGGTATCGTCGTCGACGACGAGAAGATGCGCCGCGTCATCGGAAATGCCTGTCTTGACCGCCATTCAATCCGCCTTCTGTCTGTCTCGCATGCCTCTGAGGAATGCCTTTACGCCCTCCCGTGCCTCCGGGGTAGATCCCCCGAATGCCCGTTCAATACGGCGTGATTGCGGCTCGGCGAGCGCCAGAGCCAGCTCCCTGCCCGATTTGGTGGGATAGAGCTTGCGCTGTCGGCGATCCTCCGGGCCTGCCACCTGCCGAATATAGCCCGAATCGATCAATTGTTTCAGCACTCTTGCAAGGCTCTGCTTGGTGATCTTCAGCGTATCGAGCAGATCGGCGACCGTCATTCCAGGATTTCGGTTGACGAAATGTACGACGCGGTGATGCGCGCGACCAAAACCACTCTTTTCGAGAATGGCGTCGGGATCGGATACGAAGTCACGATAAGCGAAGAAGAACAGCTCGATGATCTCGAAATCGATGATCCCGGTATCTTCCATCGGCGTGGCCAGCGGCTCAGGTTTGCCTGCTTTCGAGCTGGTCTGTCGTGGCACTCGGCATTCCCTTCGTCTTGGCGCGATATAGCGAAGCTTGCACAAAAGCATGCCCGCCTTATTGGCATTACGTCGGTGGTCGTTTCCCCGGACGTTGCAGGAGGCCTCGCACGGACTCCTCCTTCCGGAAACTAAAGCCCGCCCGGCAAATCTCCAATACAACGCGCAATTTCCCCCAACGTCAGTGGATAGAACGTAATGGGGACAACAATCAACTGACATGGCGCAAAAGCGCCGGGAGAGGCGAGGATGCATTCTGATCTGCGGCCGATCGCATGGCGCAGCTGCGATGGCGTTTTGTGTCAGGCGAACCGGAATCGAGGTCCATTCCGGCTTGTTTGATGAACGGCACACCCGCAGACGGTGATCAAGTTCACCGGCCGCCGCGGCATTGAAGCCGTCGAACAATCAATCTTCCCGGAAGAGCCGAGCGGCCTCTCCGGATGCGTCCTACGGGCGCGGAAGTTACTCCCGTCTCCGGGATCGGTTGTAGCATCGCACCGGCAACCATCTCCCAACGCCTAAAGAGCAACCCATGGAAGAAATCTATCCGGCCGCGGCAATCGCTGCCGAATAAATCATTCGCCAACCATGACAGCCCAGCCAGACGTGTCATCCACGGGCCATTTGGTTGTCCTGCGTCGGGCGTGCCGAACCTTCAGCGTGCCTTGGCCATGACCAGCCCGGCAAGCGTCGAAAGGATGCCGCCGCCGATCAGCCCGCCGATACCGTCGGCGATCAGCCCGGTCGCTGCAGCTTCACCGCCGAGCATGCTGAGCAGCATGCCGCCGCCAATACCGCCAATTGCGCCCGCAATCGTTCGAGCAACGACGTTGATCGCCGTCTGTTTCAGTGCGGCGCTCGCAGCATTGCCGCCGACTGCCCCTGCAATCACTTGTGTGATGAGCGGAAGTAGAGCTTCCATCATTTCCTCCTCTGGCGATCTCCCCGATCGCCGACTCATGCCATCACCGGATGACATGTTAGAATATTATCATATTCCAGAGAGGAAGTAGAGATACATAACAACCCACGCGGGAGCTGTGACATATGAGAAAGGCGGCCCGAAGGCCGCCTGTCACTTCTGCCGCTTATTGATAGACGTAGACGATGCGGCGCGTGCCCGGGTCGACCAGCACCGGTCGATCGTTGATGCGCACGTAGCGATACTGGTAATCCGGAATCGTCTGGAAGGTTACGTCCGCGGGCACTTCGGCGCCGACGACCACATCACCGCCAAGCTGTACCGCCTGCCCCGGCGTCGTGTCGATATAGGTGCGGACTTCCTCCGGTGGCGTGATGGTCTCGACCGAGCCGACCGGGCCAATGAGTTCGTCGCCTGGCGCAGGCATCGGCTCTGCCGGCACGACGCTGGCGGTTGTCTCATAGGTCACCACAGGCACACCGAGATCGCCGCGATGCTGCTCTACGATGACGGGAGAACCGCCCTGATCGACCTGCAGATATTCGGCATAGACCCAGCCGCGCACGCCATTCACATCGACGCGGCACCAGCGGCTGCCTTCAATGCAGCCATCGAGAACGGCGGTCGAGCCACGCGTGGCAAGACCGACGGACGGATATTGCGGACCAGGCCCCGAACGGATGTTCAGGTCGTTGATGGACGTCGCCACCATCTCCGCCTGAGCAAGGCCGGCACTCGCAGCCAGAAAGGCGCCTGCCAGCAAAAGGTTTCTCTTCAAGGTCATTGTAAGGTCTCCTTGTTGCGATGGGCTGACAACGCGCGGGTTGCGTGGTTGTTCCGCGGCATCAGGCAAGGCGGAAGAATGGCGTAAAGAAGACAGTGGCAAACATTTGAAATCGCTTCATAAAGCGTCCACAAGTCGAAGCCGCGCAACTCTCCCGAACCCGATAAATTCCTGTTGCGACCTGTCGTTTCCGCGTGAACCAGCCGAAAATTCCGGCTGCCTTCGACCGCAATTGCGCCTATAGAGACAGGCGATTGAAAAGACGAAACGAGGCATTCATGGGCATGCTCCAGGCCGGCATCATTCCGGTAACCCCCTTCCAGCAGAACTGCACCATTCTCTTCGATCCCGATACGAAGGAAGGGGTGGTCGTCGATCCCGGTGGCGACGTCCCGGTCATTGTCGGGGTAATCGAGGAGCACGGCCTGAAGATCAAGGAAATCTGGCTGACCCACGGTCATCTGGACCACGCCGGCGGCGCCAAGGAACTGAAGGAAAAGCTCGGCGTCGATATCGTCGGCCCGCACGAGGACGACCTGCCGCTCCTGCAGCGCATCGAAACTCAGGCCACGAAATACGGCGTCGAGGGCCTGCAGAATGTCGTGCCCGACCGCTGGCTGAAGGATGGAGACAAGATCTCCTTCGGCTCTCACGAATTTGAGGTCTATCACACGCCGGGCCATGCGCCGGGCCACGTCATCTATTTCAACCGTGCGCAGAAATTCGCCCATCTTGGCGATGTGCTCTTCAACGGCTCGATCGGCCGCACGGACCTGCCCGGCGGCAATCATCGCCAGCTCCTGGACTCCATCAGGGACAAGGTGCTGCCGCTCGGCGACGATGTCGGCTTCATCTGCGGCCATGGACCGGGAAGCCGCATCGGTGACGAACGCCGTGAAAATCCCTTCCTGAAGGAGATCTGAGCATGAAGCATATGAGCTGGCTGAACCCGCCGCCCTTCTTTGAAGAGCGCGACGGCGCGCTCCATGTCCGCTCCGGCGAAAAGACCGATTTCTGGCAGGGCACCTATTACGGCTTCCATCGCGACGATGGTCACTTCCTGCATGAAAGCCGCAAGGGTGACTTCACCGCCGAGGTTACCTTCTCCGGCAATTATGAAGCGCTTTACGATCAGGCCGGCCTGATGATCCGCGCCGATGAGAAGCACTGGATGAAATGCGGCATCGAATATACCGATGGGGCCAGGCACTTCAGCACCGTGGTTACGAACGGCAATTCAGACTGGTCGGCTTTCCGCATCGGCCATGACTTCGATGCCATATCGATCCGCGCCACCCGCAACGGCGACGCCCTGTTCATTCAGTACAGTACGGACACTATGGACGAATGGCGCATGGCCCGCCTCGCCTGGTTCGATCCGGCCCTTGAGGAGGTGCTGGTCGGCCCGGTCTTCTGTTCACCGCAGCGTGCCGGCTTCGAAGCTGTCTTTCACGATTTCACGTTGGGCGATCCGCTCTCGCGCGACATTCACTGAGGCTGCTTGCCGCGATGCCGGTCGACGACAGGGAAGTCTGACGGCCTACATCAGCTTCTGGCCGTTCGGCACGGGCCGCTCGACCGCGGCAAGGACGATATCGCCCTTCTCATCGGCAAAACCGAGTGTCAGCACTTCCGAGCGGAACGGACCGATCTGCCGCGGCGGAAAATTGACGACGGCGAGCACCTGTCGCCCGACGAGCCGTTCCGGCGAATAATGAACCGTGATCTGCGCCGAAGAGTTCTTGACGCCGATCTCGGAGCCGAAATCGATCAGAAGCTTGATCGCCGGCTTTCGTGCTTCCGGAAATGGATTTGCCTCGATGATCGTGCCGACACGAATGTCGACGCGCTCGAAATCTCCAAAGCTTATCTCTTCGGCCATGACCGCCTCTCAGCCGGCGAGTTCTTCGGCGCGTTTGCGAGCTGCCGCAAGCGCCTGGTCGAACAGCGGCTGCATACCGTCTTCCGCCATCAGCACGGAAAGAGCGGCAGCGGTCGTACCGCCGGGAGAGGTCACATTCTGGCGCAGGCGCGCAGCGTCGTCGGGGGACTGGTGCAGCAGCTCACCAGCCCCCGCCACAGTTTCCCGCGCAAGACGCATGGCAAGGTCCGCCTGCAGGCCAAGTTTGCGGCCTGCTTCTGCCATGCACTCGACGAGATAGAATACATAAGCAGGCCCGCTGCCGGAGACCGCCGTCACGGAATCGATATCGGATTCGGAAGGCACCCATTCGACAGGACCGGAGACACGAAGAAGCGAATTGACGCCATCGCGCTGTTCGGCGCTGACACGCGCATTGGCAAAGGCGCCCGTCACGCCGCGCCCGATCATGGCAGGCGTGTTCGGCATGGCGCGCACCATCGCCGCCTCGCCGAGATGCTTTTCAAGAAAGGCCAGTGTCTTGCCGGCCGCGACCGAAACCACCACTGTCTGAGGCCCGACGACACTTTTGACTGTGGGAAGCACGGCTTCCATCACCTGCGGCTTCACCGCAAGAAATAAGACGCTGGCTTTAAGATCGGCAGGAGCGGCAGTGACATGTGCGGCGCCGGCATCGGCAATCGTCGACATCATCGCCGGCGACGGGCCAGGATCGACAACGAGGACAGCAGAGCCCGGAACTCCGCTCTTCAGCCAGCCCGAAAGCATCGCTCCGCCCATATTGCCGGCCCCGATGAGGACGACCGGATTGGTGGCGGAAAAGGTAATCGCAGGCATGTTACGCCTCGCCGACAGTTTCGAAGAGAACGGCCTCCATCGCCTTGTTGGCTTCCATGCCGGACCAGACGACGAACTGGAAAGCCTGATAATAGGCTTCGCAGGTGTCGAGTGCACTCGAAAGCAGCACCTCGACCTGACGATTGGTGGGCTCGGCACCGCCGGCAAGCAGCAGCGACTGGCGGAAGATGACGACATCCTCCTGGCGCCACAGGTCGAAATGACCCATCAGCACCTGGCCGTTGATCGCCGAGAGCAGCTTCACCACCTCGTTGACCCTGATTTCGGGAACCCTGATGTCGAAGGCGCAGCCGAGATGCAGCGCTTCGAATTCCTCCATCCAGGAAAAGGAGACGTGATAATCGGCCCAGCGGCCTTCGACCGTCATCGCGATCTCGTCTTCGCCGGAGCGCTCGAAGGCCCAGTCATTGTTTGAAGCCACGTACTCGATCATGTCGACCGGGTTCGACTGGCGTTCGACTTCCAATTCCATAAGGCTCATGCAGCACCTTCTTGACCGGAATGAATGCGGCCTAACTTCGTGAA
>Ga0102590_1003684_pt1 | contig 14594 bp, 17 predicted proteins | sample AraplaMF_Col_mMF_FD_76859 | JGI IMG/M metagenome (GOLD analysis project Ga0102590, IMG submission 76859) | Arabidopsis root microbial communities from the University of North Carolina, USA - plate scrape MF_Col_mMF | ecosystem: Host-associated > Plants > Roots > Endosphere | place: USA...
GCCGGTCAGGGCGGTGATCTCCGGCGGGATCGGCCCCGCCGGCTGGCGAAAGCCGTGGAAGGCCTCGCCGATCTCGTAGATCCGCCCGTCCATCCCATAGCGGAACGGGACCATGGCCAGTTCGATGATCTCGTCCTGGCGCCAGTCCAGGCCCGTGGTCTCCACATCGACGAACAGGCCCGTGCGGACGACGATGCCGTCGGGGATCGCCACCGGCGGCCGCGGGACCAGCCGGCGCAGCACCCGGTAGTCGCCGCTCGCCCGCAGCGCCGCGGCCATCGCCTCGAGATCCAGAGCCGGCTCGGTCATGACCCCTCGCATAGCACCGCCGGCAATTCCCCGGCCAGTCGCCGATCGCCCCCGCCCAATACCCACTTCGCGTTTCGGTCGATTGACTCCCGTCCGTCCATGAGAACAATTAGGGAACAACCTGGACATCCGCCATGCCCCCTCCCCCGCGTCGCGGGCGCGTCGCTGCGCCCGCCGGCCAGCCGCCCCGTGTCTGGCGCAAGAGCATCGAGAAACTGACCCGCCGGCGCGAACGCACCGGCGATCCAACCAGCCGCACCCTCTGCTTCACTTTCCCGGGCGGCCTGCGCGCTTTGCGCAGCAACGTGACCTTCGTCTCGCCCGAACACGTCCCCGAGTTCGACGGCGAAGAGGCCTGGTTCGAGATGGAACTGACGGCCGGCGTCCCGTGGTCCTACTGGCGCGCCGTGCGCCGGGTCGATCCGCCCGCCGAACCGGGCGGCCCAGCCCGATGAGCGTCCAGCCGAGCCTCTTTGACCTGCCGCCCGCGCCACGGCGGGCGATGCCGCAGGGCTTCGCCTACCAGCCGGACCTGATCGGCCCGGCCGAGGAGCGCGACCTAGTGGGCCGCTTCGAGGGCCTGGACTTCAAGCCCTACGAACACCTCGGCTATCTGGGCAACCGCCGTGTGGCGAGCTTTGGCTGGCGGCGGGACGACACCGGCCGGATGATCGAGACCGGCGAACCGATCCCCGACTTCCTGGGCCCGCTGCTCGACAGGGTTGCCGCCTTCACGGGCCTGGCCCGCGACAGCTTCCGCCACGCCCTGGTCACCGAATACGCCCCCGGGGCCGGCATCGGCTGGCACCGCGACCGGCCGCCGGCGGTGGCCATCGCCGGCGTCTCGCTGGTCTCGCCCTGCAGCTTTCGCCTGCGGCGCAAGGCCGGGGACGCCTGGGAGCGGGCCACAATCGAGGCCCAGCCCCGCTCGGCCTATCTGATGAGCGGCCCGGCCCGCAGCGACTGGCAGCACAGCATCCCGCCGGTGGAGGCGCTGCGCTATTCAGTGACGTTCCGGACGGTGCGCGCGCCAAGGCCAAGCTACTGACGCATACGTGTTTTGAGGCCGGCCCATCGGACCGACAGGATGGGCTTCACACCAGGACGGGAAAGCCAAGATGATCGAACGGACGTACCAGCCCGGCGAGCAGGTGCTGCGCACCGGCGTCAACCTGCCCCATCTGGGCGTCTACAGCGGCCAGGTCTACGAGGTCGAGGACTTCGAGCGCCACCACGCCGAAGGCCTCTATATCCACGGCGTGCCCGAGGGCCTGGACCCAGGCAGTTTCCAGCCGATCGAGGCTTGAGGCCCGCCAAGCTCGGCGCAGCCGCGTGAAGATCGCCACCTTCAACATCAACAACGTCGTCAAGCGCCTGGACAACCTGATCGACTGGCTGGCCGAGGCCGAGCCGGACGTCGTCTGCCTGCAGGAGCTCAAGGCCGAGCAAGGCGCCTTCCCCGCCGAGCCCCTGGCCCAGCTGGGCTACAACGCCGTCTGGAAAGGCCAGCGCAGCTGGAACGGGGTTGCCATCCTGGCGCGTGAGGCCGTGCCGATCCTCACCCGCACCGCCCTGCCCGGCGATCCGGCGGATGCCCAGGCCCGCTATATCGAGGCGGCGGTCAATGGCGTGCTGGTCGCCAGCCTTTACCTGCCCAACGGCAATCCCCGCCCTGGTCCCAAGTTCGCCTACAAGCTGGCCTGGTTCGAGCGCCTGATCGCCCACGCTGAAGACCTGCGATCCAGCGGCGCGCCGGTGGTGCTGGCCGGCGACTACAATGTCGTGCCCACCGAGGCCGACATCTATCAGCCGCACTCGTGGGCCGACGACGCGTTGCTGCAGCCGGACGTCCGCGCCGCCTATCAGCGCCTGCTGGACCGAGGCTGGACCGACGCCTTGCGCCAGCTCCATCCGACCGGACCGCTTTGGACCTTCTGGGCCTATCTGCGAAACCGCTGGCCGACCGACAAGGGGCTGCGGCTGGACCACTTGCTGCTGACGCCGGATCTCGCCGATCGGCTGGTCGAGGCCGGCGTGGACCGCTGGGCGCGCGGCGAGCAAGAGGCCAGCGACCACGCGCCAGCCTGGATCCGGCTCGCCAGCTAGTGGCCAATGTTCCCCTTTGGTTCCAGATCCGCTAGACTGCGGCCATGGGCGAGCCCGGGATTCGCAAGATCATCCATATCGACATGGACGCTTTCTATGCGTCGGTCGAACAGCGCGATGATCCCAGCCTTCGGGGCCGTCCCCTGGCGGTCGGCCACGGGGCCCGCGCGGCGTGGTCGCCGCCGCCAGCTACGAGGCCCGCCAGTTCGGCGTCCGCTCGGCCATGCCCTCGACGACCGCCTTGGCCAAGTGCCCGCAGCTGGTGTTCGTGCCGCCGCGCTTCGAGGTCTACAAGGCCGTGTCGCGCCAGATCCACGCGATCTTCGCCGACTACACCGACCTGATCGAACCCCTGTCGCTGGACGAGGCCTATCTGGACGTCACCACCAACCGCCGCGGCCTGGAGACGGCTTCGGAGACGGCCCAGGAGATCCGCGCGCGCATCCTGGAGACCACGGGCCTGACCGCCTCGGCCGGGGTGTCCTACAACAAGTTCCTGGCCAAGCTGGCGTCGGACCAGAGAAAGCCCAACGGCCAGTTCGTGGTGCCGCCTGGCAAGGGCGAGGCCTTCGTCCAGTCCCTGCCGATCGGCCGCTTCCACGGCGTGGGCGCGGTTACCGAGGCCAAGATGAAGCGCCTCGACATCCACACTGGCGAGGACCTGCATCGCCAGAGCCTGGCCTTCCTGCAGCACCATTTCGGCAAGTCGGGACCTTGGTACTACGCCATCGCCCGCGGGCAGGACCACCGGCCGGTCAATCCCGACCGGGTGCGCAAGTCGTCGGGCTCGGAGACCGCCTTCGACCAGGACCACACCGCGCCTGAGCCGATCGAGGCCGGCGTCCTGGCCATGGCCGACGATGTCTGGGCCTGGTGCGAGAAGACGAGCGCCCGGGCGCGCACCGTGACCGTGAAGATCAAATGGGCCGACTTCCAGCAGGCCACGCGCAGCCGCTCCCTGCCCGCGCCGATCGCCGCCCAGGAGACCCTGCGCCAAACCAGCCTGGACCTGATCCGCTCGGTCTATCCGCCGCGCCTGGGCATCCGCCTGGTCGGCGTGACCCTGTCGAACTTCGACCAGGCCATCGCCCTGAAGGACGAACAGCTGGGCCTTGGCCTTGACGTTGCGCCCAGCGGCGTGTCGATGGCCCTCCACCCTGCTTAGGATTCAGACCATGTCGTCCCGCCGTCGCCCCAGCGCCCGGATCCTGACGCCCGCCGGCTGGGCCGGGATCGCGGCGATCATCGGACTGGCAGGCGTGGCCGGCATGGCCCTGTTGACGGTGTTCACGCCGCGCTAGGTCCAAGCGCCTTGGTGCGACACCGCCAACTCGAACGCCAGACATACCTTCGACCGCTCTTTACGCCGCCATCAGGCGGCTTCGGCAATCACTGCGCCCTTCAAGGCCGCTTCAACCTCAGGCCAGGTCGGTGTGCCAATGCCTAAGCTCGGTACATGTTCGATGGCCACGCGGCGGGCGAGATCGTCCATCTCCATCGAAATCGCCAGCAACCCGTCACGCTTGGCATCGCTGTCGAGAATGAAACGAGAGCCGCACGGCGTGCGCAATTTTCCGGCCTCCGTCGGGTTTGCCCAACACCAATCGAGGAAGCGGCGCGTCTCGATCAGGATGTTTAATTCGTAGAGATAGCCAATCATCAGCGCCGTTTTGTCGGCGTGGTAGAGCAAGGCGGCAATATCGAAACTCGGCAGCTTCTCGGCCCGCGCCTCGTTCTCCGCGTCATTCTTCACGTTCTTTGTCAGCCGGATAGCCTTCTTCAATCCGCCTAGGGCTTCGCCATCGCGGTCATGGACGCGCTTGATGTGGGTGAACGGCAGATTGTCGATGGTTTCCGGAACCTTCTTGTTGAGAATGGTCACGCCGCGATCGTGCTCCGCGCCGGAAGCCTGATAGGCCATCGTGTCGTTCCAGTGCGCCGGGACGACATCGACCGGACGCGCCAGCGAGCCGCCCGAGAGCGCTATGCACTTGCCCCCGCTGCAGTCGACAGTCGCCGCAGGGTACTTCGTCTTCAGCAATGGTTCGGCCTGGCGACGAAGGTCACCAAGGACGCCCAAGGAGGTCCGTGTAGTGGGATTAGTATAGTAGCCTTGGGTCGAGCGAACGCCGAAAGTCGCATAGGTGTAGAAGGTGGTGTCGAGCGTGAGCAGGTCCACATCGCTCACCCCGCGCACGTGCACGTCCAGTGGCACCGAGCCTTGGAGGCGAAACTCCACGGAGGTTGTCAGGCCGGCGGCCAGTTGCTTGCTTACTCGGTCGGCGGTTTCGACGCCGATCCGGGTATAGTCAGGATCGACCGCCTGCATGGCGCCGATCGCATATTGCGAATGCGGCTTGCCAACAGCGCGCTTCTGCCATGCCTCCTGAATGAAGCTCTTGCGCACGATTTGGGCGCTAGCATCTTCGGTCAGCCTATCAAGTCGATCGAGGCCCCGACGGCGAGTATTCAAGCTGTTCAAGCGAGCATTGATATCGCGAGCCATCAGGCATCCCCTCTGCGAAGCGTCATGGTTCCGAAGCTGTTTCGACCGCGGCCATTGAAATATTCGCCACTGGCGGTGCGTCCATCGGCCAGGAAGGTCAGTTCGGCAAAACCGTGATGGGCCGACAACTCAGGCGCGTTCAGACGTGGCTGATTTTTATAATGATACATGAGGCGGTAGCCCGTCGCGGCGTCGTGGAGCAGCGCGGCCGCGACGCTGTCGGAACCAGAGGTCGGCGTCTCCAAATGGATACGGAGCTTATCCCACGTCTGAACGATGGTGACGGTGCCCTGCCAAGGCTCGGGGCTACCGGTCTCAAGGCGTAGCCCCTCGCACAGCCAGACACCCGAGAGATCAGGCACCTTGAGAAGCCGGCCTAACGGCGCGAACTTCCACACGACGTGATTGAAAAGCAGATAGAGCGCGCCATAGACCGCCCCCGCCCCAACGAGAGACAGAGCCATGGGCGGGACGTTGACGTTGACGCCGATGCCCTTGGCCAGGTCGACGACCGACAGGATCATGAACACCAACGCGCTGGATACAAGCGCTGAGAGGCCACCCAGCCATCGGCCCAAATGCGCCCGGTTGAAGCCCCCCAGCAGGGCGTATTCGTGTTCCAGCATCATTTCACCACTTCGCCCCACCGCTGCGACAGCAACGGACGCATGATATGGTGTGCCTTATTTTTGCCGCAAGATGTTCGCCATAAGTTCTACGCTGGAACGCGTCGCGGAGCGCGGGACAGGGCTTGCCACTCGAACTCCCTTATCCCTTAGACGGCCCCGCCGAAGCGGGGCCGGCCCGCTCAATATTCCTCGGCCAGCATCACGGTCAGCACGCGGCGGGTGACCGCCGGATCGGCCGGATCCGGCGAGCCGAACGCCAGGTCCAGGTCGTAACAGTCGATCTTCCAGAAGAGCTTGCGGCCTTGGACGACAACCGCGCCGAAGTCGTGCTCACCGTGCGGGTCGTCGTCCTCGTCGAAGCGGTCCTGGGCACGGACGGCGGCCACGGCGGCGGCGGCGAAGGCCGGGCCCAAGGCATGGACCCCGTCGGTCATCATCCAGCCGGGGCCCGGCTGGCGACGGAAGGCGTCGTTGAGGGCGGCGATCTTGGCGGCGTTTTGGGCGGCTTGGGTCTCGGACATGGCTTGCGCTCCTTTCGGGCGCGCCCTCGCGGCGCGCCGGACGCAAGCGGGTCCGGCCGGGAAAGCCGCGCCCCGCAGGGCCGGGCCGAAGGCCCGCCGCGCAGCGGGGCGCGCTGCACGCAGCGAAGCGGAGGAAGCAAGCCGCCTTGCGGGGGCGCGGCGCCGCCGGCCAGGGATCCGCGTCCGGCGCACCGCGGGGGCGCGCCGTCGGCGCGAAGCCCGGTGACCGAATCAGGATCGCCAGCGACGCCTTAGATGCGCCCTAAGCCGGCTTGGCCCCCGGCGTGCCGCACTTGGCGAACTTGCCCTTGGCGTCCTTGCACTTGACCGGCTTGGCCGGGGCGCTGGCGGCCGGGCATTTGATGAACTTGCCCTTGGCGTCGCGGCACTGGGCGGCGAAGGACGGGCTGGAAACAGCCAGGGTCAGCAGGGCGGCGGCGGCCAGGGCCAGGGTGCGGCGCATCGATCAGTCTCCGGTCGGGGAATCCGACGGTCAAGCCTGACTGAGTATCGGTGACGCTTTGATGGCGCCGAACTGGCTTTGGTCTTGGTCGGCCAACTGGCCGACCGCAACGCGCCGCCGCGACCGGCCTGAGTTCGGACCTTGCGGCCCTTTAGGCCGCGCAGCGGTCCATCGGCTCGAAGGCGGCGATCGCCGGCGCCCGCGCCACGGGCGCGACGCTCGGCACCGGCTTGCGGCGCATCAGCACCACGCCGCCCGCGACCACGGCCAGGGCCGCGACCACCAGACCGACCTGGCCGATATCCAGGTTCGGCAGGACCGACAGGCCTTTGCCGGCCAGATAGCCTGGCGACACCAGGGCCCCGACCCAGACGAAGGCCGAGGCGACATTGGCGATCTGGAAGCTATGGACCTTCATCCGCGCCATGCCGGCCATCACCGGCACGAAGGCGCGCAGCGGCCCGAAGAACCGGCCCAGGAAGATCGAGGCGACGCCATAGCGGCGCGAGAACAGGCGCGTGCGGGCGATCGTCCGGCGGTGCGGCCGCAGGAACGGCAAGGCCAGGACCCCGCCGCCCAGGCGCCGGCCCAGGCCGTAGGAGACCGCGTCGCCGAGCGCCGCGCCGGCGACCGACCACAGCACCACCGACACCGGATCCAAGGCGCCGGTGGCGATCAGGCCGCCAGCCAGCAGCATCAGGGCGGTGGCCGGCACGAAGGCGCCGATCAGCACCAGCGACTCCAGGAAGGTCGCCAGGCCAAGCACCAGGCCCGCCCACGCGCGGTGGTCGGAGATCAGGGCGGACAGCGGGGCGAGATCAAAATGCATGGCGGACTTCCTTGGGCCCAACCAACATGGGAAGCCGCGACCAGGTTGCGAGACCGATCGGTATCATCGAGCATCAAAAGCGTCGGCTGTGGCCGATCCGCATCAGACGGTAGTGCCAGGCGCCGCGACCCCGCTTCGTCAGATTTCGCCGATCCCCTGCCCGCTCCCCGCCACCGACCGGTCCAGCGACGCGGCCGAGATGATCGCACGAAACTCGTCGAGGATCTCCGGATGCTTGCCGCGGAGATAGCGCTCGATCTCCTCGTTGTTGACCAGCCTGGCCAGGTAGCCCGACGCGATGACCAGATGCAGCACGTCGTCGCCGTAGGACGCCTCAAGCGCTTTGAAGTCCTGGGTCAGCGACGCCATCTCCCGCTCCATCCGCGCCATCTGCTCGGAGGTCATGCCGCCGACCTTCTTGGGCTTGTCCGGATTCACCAGGTCGAGCTGGCGCGTGGCGGCCAGCAGGGCCTTGGCGTAGGCGGAGGTGAAGTTCCCGGCCGAGATCATCAGCTCGGCGACCTCGATCTGGCGCATGGCCTTCATCTTGCGCAGCACCTCGAAGGTCACCGGATTGACCGACCGATCCTTGAGAAGTTCGACCACCTCCGGCGCCACCCCGTCGAGCAGGTTGCGACGGCGCTTGATGGACCGGACGTCGACGTCCAGCGCCCGCGCCAGCTTCTCCTCGGAGACCCCGCGCTCCAGCGCCCTGACGATCATATAGTGCTCCTGGATGGTCGCCAGGCGGTTGACGCGCTTGTTGTAGGTGAAGGCTTCGTCGTCGGCGGCCAGCAGGCACCGGGTTTGCCGCTCGCCAAGATCGCGCAGGATGGCGTGGCGGACATGGCCGTCGAGCAGCATGTAGGGCCCGCCGCCCGGCGCGCGGACGACGACCAGCGGTTCGATGACCCCGACCTCGGCGACGGACTGGGCGATGCGCCGATACTTGACCGAGGTCCTGACCTTGTCGGCGAGCTTGCGCATCGGCAGGATTTCATCGAGCGGGACGGTGAGCAGATCCCGCTCGAAGGCGACCTTGACCTCGTCCACGGTCAGCCTCCGGCCACGCCGAGCCGCTCGGCCAGCGGTTTCGGCAGAGTATGCATGGCCTCGGCGCGCAGCAGGGTGACGAAATGCTCGTCGCCGAGCAGGCGACGCAGGCCGTTGACCACGAACAGCAACCGGCTCTGGGCCAGGGCCGCCTTCTTGACCAGCAGCTTCTGGCGGTCGGTTTCCTTGCGATAGGCGCGGACCAGGGAGTCGGCCGTCACCCGCACCCGCAGCCCCCCGCCGCGCGAGCCGCTGTGACCGGCCTTGCCGCTGGTCTTGCGCTGCTCGATGATCCGGCGGATCGCCAGCACCTGATTGCCCGGCAGGGCCTTGTTCTCATAGGCCTCGGCCAGGGCGCCCTGCATCTCGGCGTCGCCGGCCTTGGCGATCTCCATGGCGACGCTGTGCGGGATCAGGCCGCGTTCGACGGCGTTGATCAGCCGCTCCTCGCCGTTCTCCAGCAAAAAGCAGATGGCCCAGATATATTCGGGACTGAAGTCGGTCTTGCGGGCGATCTCCGCCGTCGAATAGCCGCGCTCCTTGAGGGCGCCGATCTCGCGAACCAATTCCAAGGGCGAGTGCTGGCGCCGGGCGAGGTTCTCGACCAGGCTCATCACGAAGCAATCTTCCTCCGTCGCCGCCACGACGATGGCCGGGATCTGCGACTGACCCAGGGCCAGGAAGGCCTCCATTCGGCCTTGGCCGCAGATCAGGTCATAGCCCGAGCCATCGGGCCGCTGGCTAACGGTGATCGGCTTCTTCAGGCCCAGATTGGCGATGCTGGTGACCAGTTCCTGGAACACCCGCTTGTTGCGCGAGCGCGGATTGAGAACGGTGATGTCGGCGATGGCGATTGACCGGATGTCGGGGGCGTGGTCGCTCATGCCGCGCTCCTCAGGCTGGCGCGGCGCGTCAGCTCGAAGAAGGCGTCAAGATCGTCGAAGCGATAGGCGTCGAGGAAGACCCCGTTCTCCTCGCTGAGCCGCAACCTGGCCGCCGCGCCCAGATCGATCCACGGCAGCAGGTAGTAGTCCTGGACGACGGCGTTCTCGCCATCCATGCGGGCGACGATGGTGATGTCGGGCTTGAGGCTGGTGTCGAGACGGATCTTCCAGCGCGAATGGCCCGCCGCGGTGCGGGCGCAGCGCACGATCGCCAGGGAGGCCGAGAACTCCTCGTTGATGGTCAGCAGGTCGGTGACGGGATCGACGCGGACGCTGGCCCCGAGCGCCTCGATGCTGGCGATGGTCCGCTCGACGACCTGCGGATGCAGCAGGCGCAGGGCGCGGTTGGTCTCCAGGTAGCGATAGTCGCGGCTCGTGGCGTAGCCGACCATCTGATAGGCGCGGACCAGGCTGCCGAAGCGGTGGCGATAGGTCGAGCTGGACGGCATGTCCTCCAGCTCGTCGATGATCAGGCCGGAAAGACACCCCCGCTGGGCCAGCAGCCCGGTCAGACGTTCCAGAAGCTCGGCGTCGGTGAACCGGCGGCTGCGCTCCTCGATGATCCGGCGGGCCGCGATGAAGAAGTCCGGATCGACGATGCCCTCGAACGCGGCCTCGGCCCGGATCCATTGCTCGGGCTCATTGACCACCCGGCGCTTCTTCAGCTTGAAGGAGACACGGTTGTAGACGTTGTTGCCGACATACTTCTCGTTGGTCAGGACCTGATGGACCGTGCCGCGGGTCCAGGGCCGCTGCAGGTCGGTCAGGACGCCTTCCCCGTTCAGCAACAGGGCGATCTCGCGCTCGGACCGCCGGTGCAGCACGAACATCCGGTAGATGCGCTGAACGACCTCGATCTCCTCGGCCGGACCGGGGACGAGGACCACGCGGTCGGTCTGCAGGCTCTTGTGCTCGCCGCGGTCCAGCAGCGCCTTGGGCCGCCGGTGCTCGTCGACCAGCTGGCGGCGCAAGCCAAAGCCGGCGGGGCCGCCCTGGCGGAAGCCGAGATTGATCAGGCGGCACTGGCCGGTGAAGACCTTCACCGACAGCTCGCGGCTGTACTCGCCGGCCATGGCCCGCTTCATGCTCTTGATGATCGTGGCGCTGAGGCTGCCGTCGTTCTCGAACTGCTCGGCGCAGTAATGAATGGTGATCCCCGCCTCGCGGCAGAGGAATTCGTAATAGGCGCCCTCATCGGCGTCCTGGAACCGTCCCCAGCGGCTGACGTCATAGACGAGGATGGCGGAGAAGTCGGCGCGGCCGGCCTGGACGTCGGCGATCAGCCGCTGGAGCGCCTCGCGACCGTCCAGGCGCAGGCCGCTCTTGCCCTCGTCGGCATAGGTCCTGACGATCTCGAACCCTCGCGTTTCGGCATAGCGCTCGATGATCTGGGCCTGGTTCTCCGTCGAATACTTCTGATGCTCCGTGCTCATCCGGACGTACTGAGCGGCGCGCACGCGCCCCCCGTCCGACGGATCACCGCTCAGCTCGCTTTTCATGTCCCAACACCACCCGGTTTGCTCGTCACCTGATCGGAGCACATCGGCTCCGGTCGAACCGTAGGTTGGTAGGCGTGGGTATGTCGCGTTCGCAGAAGGACCGAAAACTTCGGTCAGATTCGGGAAAAACTTTTCCGCAAAATCCTCAATCCCCCCACGGTTTCGACTTCGTCGAGGCCATCGCCCAGGCCCTGCGGCGCGAGTTCGGCGGCAGTCCGGCGGCGGTGAAGGTCGTGGTGCGGCTGACCCGCGCCAACCCCCGCGCGGTGCGCAACTGGTTCGCCGCCAACAATGGTCCTAGCGGCGAGAACCTTGTCGTGCTGCTGCGTCATTCCGACCAGACAGCGGACCGGCGTGGTCTTGGCGATGACCTTGCGCTTGGCCAGCAGGCGAAGGGCCAGGCGCCGCCCCTCGCCGATGGTGACCAGGGCGTAGCCGGTTTCGGAGCCGTCGGCGCGAAGCTCCGGCTCGACCACCGGCATTTGCAGCACGCCCTTGGCCTGGATGCTGGCGGCGCGCGCCTCGATCTCGGCCTGGCTGTGCTCGACCTTGCGCACGTTGCGCGGCGACTTCTTGAGCTTGTTGAGCGGATAGACGCGCTCCTGGCCAAACTGGACAGAAGCGGAGGTAACGGCTTGGCTCTGCGTGGTCATGTCTGCCTCCTTGAGGGCATGGGGGTTCAGGCGCAAAAGGCGCGCCTGAACCCCGACGCCCGTCGGCGAGACCGGGTGTGCAAACGGAGGGGCGGCTTCGCGGGGACCCGGCTGCAGGGCGTGGCCTCCCTGCCCGCCCGACCCGCCTGGCCACGACCGAAGCTGGGCGGAAGCCGATCCGAAGTGCGCCGAGGGCGGAGCCCTAAGCACGCGGACGCGCAGCGGCCGCCAACAAGAATGAAGCCTGCACAGGAGCCCGCGCGAAGCGCGTGGCGGGAGGCGGCGTCGAGCGGCCGGCGGCGCCCCAAAGGCGCCCGCCAGGCGTCGCGCCCGTAGGAGCGGCGAAAGCCGCGGGACCGAGCGTGACCGCCGGCCGCTCTCCGGTTCGGGTGGAGCCGGACGCGAAAGCGTCCGGCGGGAACCCTTCGGCGTCGATCGCCCGTGGCGCCGCGCGCCAGTCGGTCAGGGGCGTCGCAACGAGGGCAGTCCGACGAAGCCACACGCGGTCGGCTCCCTGGCGGCCAGCGATGAACCGCCGTGCGCCTGTCTTTGCGCGCCATTGCCGCATGCGGCGAGTTGGCCCCTTCACCGCTCGGCAGGGAGAGGCTTAGGTCGAGGCGAAGGAGCAAACCCATGTCCGCCACTGCTTCCGACACGCCCCGGCGCCACCCCGACTCCATGCCGACCCGCGCGATCCGGCGCGGTCAGCTGCGCCAGATCGTCCCCTTGGCCGACACCACAATCTACGAAATGGAACGGCGCGGCGAGTTTCCCCGCCGCTTTGCCCTGACCCGCCGCTGCGTCGTCTGGGACCTCGCCGAGGTCGAGGCCTGGCTGGCCGAACGCAAGCGCGAATCCGAAACTGGGGTCCAGGACCGCGCGCCCCTGCCCGACGTTCGAGACCGCAGGAGCCGACCGGTCCGCCGATGACGTCAAAGCGCCAGGTCCGCCGGACGACTTGGCGGTAGAGCGTCTCGTTTACACCGAGAGGTTCGGGGCGCTGATCCGCGCGCTCAAGCGCGCGGATCCAAGGTCACCCCGTGCAACTCGGCGGGCCGCAGCGTCGGGACATGCCGCTCTCCCCTCACCCAGGCGTCGATCATGTCCGCCCATTCCTGGAGCATGTGCCGGCGCTGATGGGCGTATTCGGCGACGTTGTAGACCCGGCGCGAAGTCCGGCGATCGACGTGGGCCAGGCACTTCTCGATCCAGTCGCTCTCGAACCCGATCTCGTTGAGCAGGGTCGAGCCCGTCCGGCGCAGGTCGTGAACCGTGAAGGGCTCCAGCGGCAGGCCTTGTTCCTTGGCGCGCTCGGCGATGCTCATCGTCACGCGGTTGAACGTCGCCCGCGACATCGGCTGGTCGGGCTCATAGCGCGACGGCAGCAGGTACGGCGAATTGCCCGCGCAGGTCTTCAGGGCGATCATGATGTCGAGCGCCTGGTTTGACAGGTAGACGTTGTGGGGCCGGCCGGCCTTCATCCGCGCGGCGGGGATGCACCAGACCGCGTTGACGAAGTCGACCTCGTCCCAGGTGGCGTCCTGCAGCTCGCTCTTGCGGACCAGGGTCAGCAGGATGAGCTTCAGGCCCAGCCTGATGGTCGGCAGGGTCGGCACCTGCTCCAGCAGCGGATAGAGCAGCCGGATCTCCTTGGCCGACAGGGCGCGCTCGCGCGGCGTGAACGACCAGATCGACGAGGGACTGACATCGCTGGCCGGGTTCTCCACCTTCTCGCCATGCAGGCGGGCGAAGGCGAAGATCAGGTTGACCTGGTCGCGGATATGGATCGCGGTCGCCGGCGCGCCCCGGCCCTTCACCGTCTGGCATAGGGCCCGGACATCAGCCGGCTCGATCTCGGTCAGCAGCCGGTTCTTGAACGCCGGCTCGACGTCACGCGCGTAGATCGAGCGGCGCATGGCCCGGGTGGTTTCGGCCATCCTGGCTTCCTCCAGCCACTTGCGGCCGAAGTCGCCGAAGGTCTTGGCGGCCTTGATGCGGGCCTTGTCCCGCTGCTTCTCGATGGCGGGGGAGATCCCTTCCCGCACCTTGCGTCGGGCCTCCATGCCCAGCTCACGCGCCGCCAGCAGGCTGACGCCGTCGCGGCCATAGCGGCCCAGCGTCAGGGTCTCCCGACGGTTGTTGATCCGGTAGTCGAGACGGAAGGTGATCGACCCCGCCGGGGAGACCACCACGTAAATACCGTCACGGTCGGCGACCTTGTACGGTTTCTTCTTTGGTTTCAGATGCTTGAGCGCTGCGTCGGTGAGCATGAACGGCCTCCTGCGCACCCCGAAAACCGGGAAAATGGCCGCAAAATACCGTCACGCCGAAAACGGCATGATGGAAGCGCCTTTTCCTGAGGAAATTCAGGGGCTTGATGCTGGAAAAAGTACCGTCAGGCCTGACTTGTCGTGACGGTATCAGCCGCCCGCCCTCGCGAGCAAGGTCGCGGCGATACCGTCAGATACACGAAACGTGAACTGGCTCCCCCCGATCGTCGCCGATCGTTGGAGAGACAGAACACATTTTATTTCAATGATTTAGGCGGTTTTCGCGATGGTCCGCGAAGGTCCCCGAAAGGCCCTGAATCATTCCCACTCGATTGTGCCGGGCGGCTTGGAGGTCACGTCATAGACCACCCGGTTGACGCCGCGGACCTCGTTGATGATCCGGGTGGCGGTCTTGCCCAGCACGTCCCAGGGGAACTCGAAGAAATCGGCGGTCATGCCGTCGGTCGAAGTGACCGCGCGCAGGGCCAGGACATTCTCGTAGGTGCGGGCGTCGCCCATCACCCCGACGGTCTTCACGGGAAGCAGCACGGCGAAGGCCTGCCAGATCTTGTCGTAGAGGCCGGCGTTGCGGATCTCCTCCAGATAGATGGCGTCGGCGTCCTGCAGGACCTTGACCTTCTCGGGCGTGATGTCGCCCGGGATGCGGATGGCCAGGCCCGGCCCCGGGAACGGGTGGCGGCCGACGAAGGCCGGGGCCAGGCCCAGCTCGACGCCCAGGGCGCGGACCTCGTCCTTGAACAGCTCGCGCAGCGGCTCGACCAGCTTCAGCTTCATGTAGTCCGGCAGGCCGC
>Ga0102590_1003691_pt1 | contig 14566 bp, 10 predicted proteins | sample AraplaMF_Col_mMF_FD_76859 | JGI IMG/M metagenome (GOLD analysis project Ga0102590, IMG submission 76859) | Arabidopsis root microbial communities from the University of North Carolina, USA - plate scrape MF_Col_mMF | ecosystem: Host-associated > Plants > Roots > Endosphere | place: USA...
GTGAAGTCGTGTGGTTCCGGCGCCGTGGTGCTGGCGTCAAGTTCGAAGGGTGCGAAAGCGTCTTGCGGGCGACGGAGGCAAAAGAGCCGTTCTCCGGGAAGAGCACGAAGTAAGCCGTAAAGCCATTGCGCAGGGAAGGCCGGGATGCTCCCGCCGAACCTGTATGCTCGTGTGCATTTTCTTTCCATGCGCAAGCAGCACACGAGACCGCGGGTGCGGCGCGCACCCGGTCTTCCCTGCGCCCTCTGATTTTGATGAGGGCAACAGAAGATGCAAACCTCGGGCAATTCATGTCGCGAGAACGCCGCCTCATACTCACTGTCGTCACCCGCGCAGGCGGGTGACCCAGTATCCCAGAGACATCAGTGATTGAACCGAGGAGCCGCAGCGTACTGGATCCCCGCCTTCGCGGGGATGACAGCGGCGCGTGCGGCTCCATTTCCGCGTCATTGCGAGCGCAGCGAAGCAATCCATTGGCACCTCGCACGCGGAAGGATGGATTGCTTCGCTGCGCTCGCAATGACGGGGATGGGTCGGGCCGACCCGCCTGCGCGGAGTGTGAACGCGATGACCCTACAGCAACGCCGATTGTTCCGCCGCGATCGTATCGCCCGCGCGGATCGTGCCGCCGGTGATCACCTCGGCATAGATGCCGCAGTCGGCATGGCCGAGCTGGCGCTGCAAGGCCTGGGGGATGGCGAGGTCGCGCTGGGCGGTGTCGGGATCGACATTGACGGCGGCGCAGCGGACGATGCGCTTCACGACCTTGAGCCTGACGTTGCCGATCGAAAGCGTCCGGTCGAGCAGGTCGAATTCGTGCCAGGCCGGCCAGCCCTCGACATAGAGGTTGGCGCGGAAGCGCAGCGGATGCACCGGGGCGCCGACGATGTTTTCGATGGCCCGGACGCTGGCGAGATTGATGATGGAGACGACCTTGCGGGCGACGTCCGAAAAACTGTGGCCGGGGCTTTCCAGGAGCTTCGGCGGGCCCTTGATCTGGCCGGCAAAGGCGGTGGCGAAGAAGTTCTCGATGGCCGCCCGGCCCTCGGCGGTCGCCAAATTGCCCTGGGCGGCGACCTCGCCGTTCCGGCGGATCGTCAGAACCTGGCTGGCGTCATCATAATGGGTGCGCAGGCCGGCCAGCCATTCGTTCCGCATCAGCATCAGGAAATGCGGTTTCGCCAGCCATTTCGGCTCGGCCGGGTCGAAACCGGACGGGCCGTTTTCGATGGCGTAGCGGCGGTCGGCCAGCAGGGTCTCCCCCGGCCTGAGTTCGGCCCGGGTCAGTTGCTCCGGGGTCAGGCCCTTGACCGGGTAGCGGTAGATATCGGCGATCCTGGCGGGGGAGGTGTCTGGCATGCGGTTTCTTAAGGGATTCCCTGACGCTTCGCTACCTCGCGAAATTGCCACGGGGCCTCTTCCGTTTTGCCCGGCAGTGCCCACATTTGCGTCAAGCCTGAAAACAGGGCGACGACCCGCGGCCGATTGACGAAAGTCAATGCGGTCCGCGTACCCCCAATGAAGATGCCGCAATCATGCCTCAGGGGTGAGGGCGGTAGGCCGAGGGAATCAAACGATGAATATTGAAAAATACACCGAGCGGGCGCGCGGCTTTGTCCAGTCTGCGCAGTCGCTCGCGATCCGCGACGGACACCAGCAGTTCTCGTCGCTGCATGTCCTCAAGGTCCTGCTCGATGACAGCGAGGGGCTGGCCGGCGGTCTGATCGACCGCGCCGGCGGCAACTCCCGCGCCATCCTCAAGGCCACCGAGGATGCGCTGAAGAAATTGCCGAAAGTCTCGGGAAGCGGCGCCGGGCAGATCTATCTTGCCCCGGACATGGCGCGCGCCTTCGACGCGGCGGAAAAGGCCGCCGAAAAGGCCGGCGACAGCTTTGTCACGGTCGAGCGGCTGCTTCTGGGCCTGACGCTGGAGAAGAACGGCGAGGCCGGCAACATCCTGAGCAAGGGCGGCGTCACGCCGCAAAACCTCAACGCGGCGATCGAAACGCTGCGCAAGGGCCGTACTGCCGACAGCGCATCGGCCGAAAACGCCTATGACGCGCTGAAGAAATATGCCCGCGACCTCACCCAGGCGGCGCGCGACGGCAAGCTCGATCCGGTGATCGGGCGCGACGAGGAAATCCGCCGCACCATCCAGGTGCTGTCCCGCCGCACCAAGAACAACCCCGTGCTGATCGGCGAGCCCGGCGTCGGCAAGACCGCCATCGTCGAGGGCCTGGCGCTGCGCATCCTCAATGGCGACGTGCCCGAAAGCCTGAAGGACAAGAAGCTGCTGTCGCTCGACATGGGCGCGCTGATTGCAGGCGCCAAATACCGCGGCGAGTTCGAGGAGCGGCTGAAGGCCGTGCTTCAGGAAGTCACCTCGGCCGAAGGCTCGATCATCCTGTTCATCGACGAGATGCATACGCTGGTCGGCGCCGGCAAGGCCGACGGCGCGATGGATGCGTCCAACCTGCTCAAGCCCGCGCTGGCGCGCGGCGAGCTGCACTGCATCGGCGCCACCACGCTCGACGAATACCGCAAGCATGTCGAAAAGGACGCCGCGCTGGCGCGGCGCTTCCAGCCGATCTTCGTCTCCGAGCCGACGGTCGAGGACACCATCTCGATCCTGCGCGGGCTGAAGGACAAGTACGAGCAGCACCACGGCGTCCGCATCACGGACTCCGCGCTGGTGGCTGCCACCACGCTGTCGAACCGCTACATCACCGACCGCTTCCTGCCCGACAAGGCGATCGACCTGGTCGACGAGGCGGCGGCGCGGCTGAAGATGCAGGTCGATTCCAAGCCGGAAGAGCTCGATCTGATGGACCGGGAAATCATCCGCCTGAAGATCGAGCAGGAGGCGCTGAAGAAGGAGACCGATCTCGGTTCCAAGAGCCGCCTGCAGGTGCTGGAAAAGGAGCTTGCCGATCTCGAGGAGAAATCGGCGGCGCTGACGGCGCGCTGGAGCGCGGAAAAGAACAAGCTTTCCGACGCCCAGAAGCTGAAGAGCGAGCTCGATACCTTGCGCATCGAACTCGCCGACGCCCAGCGGCGCGGCGAATTCCAGCGCGCGGGCGAACTCGCCTATGGCAAGATTCCCGAGCTGGAAAAGCGGCTTGCCGATATCGAAGCCAAGGAGGATGCCGGCGAGATGATGGAGGAGGCGGTCACCGCCAACCACATCGCGCAGGTGGTGTCGCGCTGGACCGGCGTGCCCGTCGACAAGATGCTGGAGGGTGAAAAGGACAAGCTCCTGAAAATGGAGAACCAGCTCGGCAAGCGCGTCGTCGGCCAGGCCGAAGCCGTGCGCGCGGTTGCGACCGCGGTGCGCCGTTCGCGTGCCGGCCTGCAGGACCCGAACCGCCCGATGGGCTCGTTCATGTTCTTGGGGCCGACCGGCGTCGGCAAGACCGAGCTGACCAAGGCGCTGGCGGAATACCTGTTCAACGACGAGACCGCGATGGTCCGCCTCGACATGTCCGAATACATGGAGAAGCATTCGGTGTCGCGGCTGATCGGCGCGCCTCCCGGCTATGTCGGCTATGACGAGGGCGGGGCGCTCACCGAGGCGGTGCGGCGGCGGCCCTATCAGGTGGTCCTGTTCGACGAGATCGAAAAGGCGCATCCCGATGTCTTCAACGTGCTCTTGCAGGTGCTCGACGACGGCCGCCTGACCGACGGCCAGGGCCGCACCGTCGACTTCCGCAACACGCTGATCATCATGACCTCGAACCTCGGTTCGGAGTTTTTGGTGAACCAGCCGGAGGGCGAGGATACCTCGGCGGTGCGCGAGCAGGTGATGGGAATGGTGCGGGCGCACTTCCGGCCCGAATTCCTCAACCGCGTCGACGAGATCATCCTGTTCCACCGCCTGCAGAAGAGCGAGATGGGCCGGATCGTCGAGATCCAGTTCGCACGCCTGCAGAAGCTGCTGGAGGACCGCAAGATCACGCTGACGCTGGATGCGGCGGCGCGCGACTGGCTCGCCGCCAAGGGCTGGGACCCGGCTTACGGTGCGCGGCCCTTGAAGCGGGTGATCCAGCGCAATCTGCAGGACCCGCTGGCCGAGATGATCCTCGCCGGCGACGTCGCCGACGGCGATGCCGTCGTGATCTCCTCGGAAGGCAACGTGCTGACCTTCAACGGCCAGGCAGCGCAGACCGCGGAGATCGCGCAGTTCGAGACGCCGGTGCCGAAGCGTAAGCTGAACTGACCTGGAAAGCGTAAGCTGAGTTGACCTAATTGATGCTCCGGCTCGCCGTTGCGTGCCGGAGCATCTTCAAACTTGATCCGGAGCGGCCGGCGCGCCTCTTCCGTCCACCTCATCATCGTCAGGCTCGAGGTCCGACAGGATATCGACAAGTTCGCGCACCCGCCCCGTCGCCAGCGGCCGCCCGGAATTCATCATCGGCTCGTCATTGGCGATCCACGCCAGCGCCTCGGCGAGTTCGTCTGTCGTGGCACCCGTTGCGATGATCTGGGCGACGGTCACGTCGTCGGCTTCGCCGATCGCCTTGATGATGTCGTCCCTTGTAATGCGCTCGGGTCCGGGCAGGCTGGCCATGACGTGCCTCCATCGCGGGTTTGCCGATCACATCAAATGGCACCTCCCTGCAGAGGTTCCGCGCTAGCCAATGAAAATTGGCCGAAAACAGAAAGCGAAAGTGCCGCCGTTCGGATTGCACAACGTGCCTCCCGATACCGCAACCTCACCGTGCGCGGTGTCATTGCACCAAGAGGGGGTGTGATTGAAAAGACGCACGTATGGCGTCATCGCGGTATAAGTGTGAGATTCCACTTGAACAACTTAATGCCAAGTCCCCACAATCTGGAACGAGGGGTAAAACGTGCGATGCGCGGCTTGGGTATCGTAGGAGCCAGCGTTATTTGAATTATTGGGAAGCCTTGACCTCGCGCGCCTTTTGAGAATTTACATTTCAAGTTGAGGTTGCAATTCTGAGCGGGAACGCCAGCAAGCCAGAACGACATTTTTAGGTGAACTTTTTAGTCGTGTCCGCGTGCGGAGGGGACGGCCGTGTTGAGTATTAGTTTGTTCGGCGCCAGTCGAGTTACTTGTAGTAACGAACAGATTTGGTCGGATCTCGGTCCCGCTGGCAGGCGATTGGCCGGCTTCCTCTTTACATTTCCGGATCGCCCGCATCGCCGCGAGCGGCTTATCGACCTGTTTTGGCCGGAGCTGGATACCGAGAGGGGGCGCCGTGCCATGAACTCTGCGGTCTGGCGGCTGCGGAAGCTGCTTGCGTCGTCTCCGGACTATCAGGATGGCCACGGTTTGAGGACGGTCGGCCTCGAGACGATTCTTGAGAAGGCGCCGTGGCTGGACGTAGACACTTGGGCGTTGCTTCACACCGCACGGAGCACGCTGAGTGGGTCCGAGGCCCAGCCGGACCCGTCGAGAATGAAGGAGGTTCTCGCGGTTCTGTATCGGTACGAGGGGCCGTTTCTGGACGGCGAAGATGCCGAATGGATTTTGGAAGAACGCGAGCGGCTTCACTCCCTTTTCATCCAGTCGGCGATGATCATGGTTCGTCATCTCGGGCTTTGTGGTTACTACCACGACGCGATCCGGCTCGCCCGTCATGCGCTACGCTTCGATCCCTACCGTGAAGAACTGGTTCGGCACCTGCTGATCCTGCTGGCGCTCGATGAACGACGAATTGATGCAATCAGGTACTACGATCATTGGATTGGCCTGATCCGGAAAGAGCTCGGCATTTCGCCGCTCCCGGCGACACGTGCCATTATCGAAGAGATCAGAAACCTGCACAATGCCGAAACCGTCCAGCATCTGCGCGTACGCCTGATTGGCCGCGACGATAAGCAGGTTTTTGCAATTTAGAGCATGATCCGGAAAAGCCTGAAGCGGTTTTCCGAAGAGATCATGCTCAAACAAAAACCTGAAGCGGCGACGATTCATCCCGATCTCATCGCGCTTTTGGTGCTGGCCGCACGGCCTCTGGGCCGCCGTCTTATCCCGCAAACCGCGCGCACAAATCCTGGACGAGGTCCGGACCGGGTGAAGCCCGCCGCTCTCCAGGGCGCGTCGTGATCCTGCCGTGATCCGCGGCCGATCCGCCGGGCAGCGGATCGCAGACCGGCCGTGAGCGGACGGTGACGAATCCCGAACGATCGCAAGATCGTCCCGAGTTCACGCCATGCGAACGTCGCCGCATGGACTCACAACGACCATTACTCGATCAGGTTTTCATTCTGCGCTTCTGGCGTGAAAGCGCCGATGCCAGCGAACACGCGCGTTGGCGGGTCCAGGTCCGCAACATCAACACCCGCCGTCGCGACGTGGTCGACGATGTGCAGCGCGCTTTTGCGATTGTCGCCTCCAATTTGAATGCAGCTGCCGGCGGGCATGACGGGCTGGAGGGTTTGGACCTTGAACTGTCAAAACCAGAGCATTGAGGGATATCGCGTGCGCGGAGCCGATCACCCAACCAGTAAGAGCCAACCGCCGCGAGCGAATGCCCCGCGTGTCTCGACTTCGCTCGTGCCTGTCACGATGGGCCGGATGCCATCGTACGTCACGCGGCGGCTTTCTTCGCTTTTGCCGCCGCCCTTCCGCTTGCGAATTGCAAGGGATTTGTACGGAACATGTGGGAGCATATGATGCGTGCGGGTATAATTGCGAGTCGGTGGCGTGCCGTGCGGCTTGCAGAATTTATTTCAAGCCCTAGCGTTCGATTTGGCAACGTGATGAGGGCGTGGAGTTTGATGGTTGCCCTCCTCGTGTCAGGCTGCATCTCGAGCACGCGCAATCCGGACCGGCTTATTCCTGTTGCAGTGGAGATGAATGCGCTGGCCGCCGACCAGTCAGTACAAATCAGTGCATATGAGGAAGCAGTCAGAACCAATCCGGCGGCGGCCCGTGCTATCCGGAACGAGATTATTACGCGGCGGATGTACGCGATCGACGTTCAATATACGCAATATGAGAACGCTCTCACTCGTGAGGGGCAGGAGGTTGGCTTTGGAGCCCTGACTGCCGCTACCGGGTTAAGCACTGCTGCAACGCTAGTGGTACCGACGGTCACCAAGTCGATTCTAAGCGCGGCCGCAACTGGGGTGTTGGCTACCAAAGGCCATTATGAAAGCGAGGTCCTGCTGGCGCAGACCATCCGCACCATCCAAAAGCAGATGCGATCGAGCCGGAACGTTATCGCCACAACCATCTCCGGAAAGATGGCTCAAAACGTCACTGATTATCCGTTGTGGGCAGCCTTGTCCGACGTAGAGGACTATTACAATGCGGGGACACTGACGACTGGTGTCATCGATGTATCGACAACTGTGGGCATTCAGGAAACTGCGACGAAGGAGAGAAAGCAGGACGTCACGCAGGCTCCTCTCGCCGATCGACCTTCGATGATTATTCGCGATACGACAACGCCCATCCCCGCGCCAATTGTTATTCGCAATTCTAATCCGGAAGGGATGGGTGTCTTTGAGAAAAGTCTGAAGCCTGCCGAGATCAAGGAGCTTCAGCGCGTGGTTGGCGTCTGCCCGCGTACTGGGCGCTTTTCTTCGGATTTGCGTGCTCGCGTCATCAGCAATCTTGGAAACGACAAGGATAAATCCCTCTCGGATCGAATCACGTTCGGCGACTTTGACCTTATGCGGCAGAAATTCCGAGCCTTGCGTGGACAGACTGATCCGTGCCCACCGACAACTTGACTCAAAGAAGCGATTGGCGAGCATTGCTCGTCTGGGGACGCCTTGTAGGAGGGGAGGGCGGTTTATGCCGATTATTCGCGAGGATTTTGCGCGGGACTGCGCCGACCAGGCATTTCGTTTCGGAGTGAATTCACATTATTTACTCGCAGTGGCCGAACTGCTGTCCGGCATCAAGAGCGGCCGTAAAGGTCAGCAAATCGGCCCCTTCCGGATTACGCAAGCGGATTGGAACAGCCAAGGATCTGATCCTGCATTCGAGCTGAGTCTACAGCCCGCTGACATCAAGCGTCCCGGCCTACAATGCGTTTTTGCGGCGCTCCAGACCTTGCGTGCGCAGGAGAAATTTCAACAACAGAACGACGGCAGGTTTCCCAACGCAACTGAGCTCTATGCAATCTGGCCCAACCAGGTTCCACCCGCGGGCAAGACATTGGAAGCGGCGCTGGAAAGCACAAAAGATCTGGTTGAACCGGCTGAAAAGGCAGCTCTTGAAGATCTCGATTTAGGCGGCTCCGCTGGACCGCCAGCAGTCGTCCTTGAGAAGCTTCGCCAGCAGATTCTCGCCGGTAAAATAAAGTTTAACTCTACAGCGTTTCAAAGTCAGTTGCTCGGGCTCAGCGGTGGAACCAAAGTAACTGCGAAATTGCAGAGTTTGGTATTGAAGTTGTCCGAGTTAGCCACGCCGAACATTCGCATCAGTTCGTTGGTACGTTCTGGGATGGGGAGCCACCATACCGAGGGGCGGGCCGTAGATATTGGAAACGAGGAAATTGCCGGTGCCCTTCTTCGCATAGTAGCGACCGATGCACAGGTTGCGGCTCTCGAGATCGATGAATTAATTTTCGATGGCGCTCTTCTCGGCGAGAATCGCAACAAGTTCAATTACGACGAGGGACGGAAGCACGAATTCAATTCGACTACGCTGGATCAGCATGGCAATCACATACATTTCTCGGTGAAGGCGGGATAACCCTGTTCGATTTTGATGTGACGCGAGATTCGAAGTGATGCGAAAGCGCGAGTTATTGAAGTTTTTGATCCAGCTCAGTTAGGAGAGAATCATGTCAATCAATCGCGAAGACTTCGCGCGGGATTGCGCCGATCAAGCTTTTCGTTTCGGGGTAAATGCGCACTATCTTTTGGCGGTGGCCGAATTGCGCTCGGGCATCAATGACGACAGTGAAGGCGATGGTATTGGTCCGTTCCGGATTAAACAAACAGATTGGGATTCGCTCGGAGCGGAACCCAAATTTGAGCTGACCTTGCAACCCGCTCAAATCAAGCGTCCAGGCATGCAATGTGTCTTCGCGGCGTTGCAGACACTTCGCGCTCAGGAAAAATTCTTGAAACAAAGTCGCGGCAGGTTTCCAAGCGCTGACGAGCTTTTTGCAATTTGGCCGAACGAGCCCCCTCCGGCGGGAAAGTCACTGCAGCGCGCTCTAAGTGATACAGCGAGTCTGATCGAGACGGCTGAAAAAGAAGCGTTGGATGGTCTTGATCTTGGAAACCTTGTCGGACCAATCAAGATCGATTGGCTCAAGCCTGCCCAACAAACCATGGCGGTCAAGATCGTCGATGCCTTCAAGGCAAAGGGTTGTAATGTCATTGCGCAGGCGGCTGCATTGGCCAATGCAATGGGCGAGTCCAGCCTTAACCCTAGCCTTGTAAGCCGGCCACCGGAGCACAGTGTCGGTCTTTTTCAATGTAATACCGACGGAGGTGTCGGGGCTGGAAAATCCGAGGCTTTTCTCAAAGATCCGGACAATAACATAGCTCTCATTATTGCCGAGATGGAACGTAGAGCTCCGGCGTTCAAAACATCGAGTGACTTACGGAAGGCAGTGACACTCTTTGTGACCGAGGTCGAGCGGCCAAAGAATCCAACGGCAGATGTTGCGATTCGAATGAAATTCGCAGTGAAATTCCTTCCTGCCTAAAACATAGGAGTGGACACGATCAACAACGCGGCTGCTTTGCAGGCCAGCTGCCACAGGCTCCGTTCGCAAGGAGATCCGCTCTACTTCCTCACCACCTTGTAAATTGCATTCTCCACATCCGATGAGAAGTAGATCACCCCGCTCGCCCCGACGCCCACACCCGTCGGGATGTTGCTCGGCAGCCCCCCAGGCGCCGCCGGCAGCCCGATCGGCAGGTTGGCGGCGACCTCCGTGATGGTCCCGTCCTTCGGGTCGATCGACACGATCCGCTTGGCGCCGACCTCGGCCACGATCAGCTTGCCGTCGGGCGCCACCGCGATGCCTTCCGGCATCTTGAGATCCTTGGCAATCACCGTCTTCTCGCCATTGGCCTCGACCAGCGAGACCTGTCCGGCGAAGGCTTCGGTCAGATAGACCGTGTCGCCGGGTCCGGCGGCGAGGCCGACCGGGCCTTCGAGGCCGCCGATCACCGCGGTGCGCTCCTTGCCGTGTTCGCCGCTGGCCCGGATCAGGGATTTGCTGCCGAGTTCGGCGACCAGAATGCTGCCGTCGCCGAGCTTGATGGCGTCGTGCGGCGCCTTGAAGTCGTGCAGCATCTCACGGGTCTTGCCGGTCTTGCGGTCGATCAGCTGCACCGTGCCGGTGAACCAGCTCGACAGCAGCACGTCGTCGCCTCTGGCGGTCGCGCTCATCGGATATTCCAGGGTCACGCCGTCGGCATGCATACGGGCGGGCTCGGAGACTTCGCCGGTCGAGCCGTCCACCGTGCGGTAGGCAAAGACGTCGGCGACATAGATCGTGTCCTTGCCCCCGTCGGAGACGACGCCGATGCCGCCGGGCAGCGCCAGCTTTCCGATGATGACCTGCTTGGCGGTGCCGGTCTCGGGATCGACTTCCTGGATGCCGTTGTCGGCCATATTGGACACGAAGATGCGATCCTTGTCGTCGATCGCGAGATTGTCGAGCGACGGCTTGAGCTGCGCGACCATCTTCTTGGCGCCGCTCTTCGGATCGACCCGCACCAATTGGCCGAGCGCGGTGTCGACCACCCAGAGATTGCCCTTGGAATCGAAATTGACCGCGGCCGGAATCTTGAAGCCGTCGGCGACCACCGAGAGCTCGGCCTTGTCGACGTCGACCCGCGCGACCTGGCCCTTGAACCAGAGCGGGCCGTACAGCTTGTCGTCCGGTCCGAATTCGAAGCCGTTGAGCCCGCCCATCTTCTCCATGATCTTGCGCGGCGGCTTGACGCCCTCGACGTCGATTTCATAGAGCGCATCGCCGAGGAAAACCTGCGTCGCGTAGAGCCGCCCGTCCTTGCGGAACGCCAGCGAGTTGATGCCGGGCAGGCCGGAGGCGAGCTTCTTCACCGGGCCATCGCCCTTGCGCGAATAGAGATCGCCGGTGAGGAAGGCGGTCCAGGCCATGGTGCCGTCGGGGGCGAACGCGATGTCGTCGGACATGCCTTCGGGCGAGGGGACGGCAATCTTGGCCGTGCCGTTGTCGCGATCGACCTCGTAAAGCGCGGCGCCCGCGACGCTGCCGGCGAACAGGCGGCCGGACTTGTCGATGCCGAGCCCGTGCACGCCATGAAACGCCGAGCCCGGCACCAGCTTGGTGACCTCGTAGGTCTGTGCCGAGGCAGCGGCCGCATTTCCAAGAACGATCGCCGCAACCGTCGTTGCGAGTGCAAGCCTGCTCGTCATGGCGTCATCTCCCACGTATTTTTATGGAGCGCAGTATTCGTCGCGGCGCGCGGTTTGGCAAATAAAACTGTGGGTTGCGCGGACGGTCGGGCGCTGCAAATCCGACTTGCGGCCGAGAAGCCGTGTCTGACCGAAAATATCCTGTCGAGGGCTTGGCGGGACCTTAGCGGCTGACCTGGCGCGTCTGCGGCGTGGTACCGGTGACTTCGGAGACCCGCGCCGAATTACCGCGGCTGTTCATCTGGGAATCGAGCCGGTCGCGCTCTTTTTCGAAGCTCGCCAACAATCCGCCCTCGAGCGAGCGGCCGCGCGGCAGCTTGACGCGCATCGGGTCGACGAAACGGCCGTTCACCAGGATTTCGTAGTGGACATGCGCGCCGGTCGACATGCCGGTCGATCCGACGAAGCCGATCACCTGGCCCTGGCGCACGCGCTTGCCAGGTTCCAGGCCCTTGGCAAACGCCGACATATGGCCATAGGCGGTCTCGTAGCCGTTGTTGTGTTTCAGGCGGACATATTTGCCGTAGCCGCCTTCCCAGCCGGCCTTCTCGACCACGCCGTTGCCGGAGGCGAAAATCGGCGTGCCATAGGGGGTCGCCCAGTCCACGCCGGTGTGCATCTTGGCATAACCCAGGATGGGGTGGCGGCGGCCGCCGAAGCCCGAGCGCATGATCGCGTTGTTGACGGGTTTGCGGACCAGGAACTTTTTCGCGCTCTTGCCGGTCTCGTCATAGAAGTCGACGACGGAATCGTCGGGGGTCTGGAAGCGATAATATCTCTTGGTCTCGCCGCCGACCGTCAGCGAAGCGAACAGCACCTCGGTCTTTTCGCTGTTGCTGGTGCCTTCGTCCTCGCCGGCGAAGTAGACGTCGAACGAGTCGCCCGGCTGCACCTTGCGCTGGAAGTCCACGTCATACGAATAGATGCGCACCATGTCCTCGATGACGGCGGCCGGCACCTTGTTGCGCAGCGCGGTCTCGTAGATGCTCTGGTAGAGGCGGACGCCGCTGCCGTCATCATCATCGTCGTCGTCATCGTCCTTGCTGGTCGTGGCCTCGACGATGGTATTCATGCTCTGCACGTCGACCGCGACGTATTTGCCGACGTCCGACAGCGCAGCGACGGCTTCGACCGTGGATTCGTTGGCGACGACCACGCGATAGGGCTGCGGCCGGGCGAGGGGCTCCGGGCTGGAAGGGACCATCAGGATGCGGATCTTCTGGCCTTCCTTCAGGCCACCGTCACGGCCGCGGGGGCCGAGGGTCAACGCGACCGCCCGGGCCTCATCGGGCGTTGCGCCGAGGTCGCGCAGGATCGAGGCGATGGTATCGCCCTTCTTCACGACATGAACGCGCTCGCCGGACGGGTTGCCGCCGGTGATCTGGTCCTTGGTCTTCGGCAGCAGGGTGACGTTTTCGGGCACCACGCGGGTCTCGAAACCGGCATAGGGGTCGGAAACGTTGCCTTCGGTGGCATAGGCGAGCTTGAGGTCGGACTGGGCGCCGCTGGCGTCGGCGGCGGCATTGGCCAGCGCCGTATACCGGACGCCGCCCGAGCCGCGCCAGTTCGCGGCATCCCGGACCCGCATCAGGACTTCGTCGAGTGCGACCACGGCGGCCAGTTTCGCCTTCGGCAGCACCGTTGCGAGGTCCTTGGTCACGAAGGAAACTTCGGCGTCGGGCTCGACGGCCTCGGGATTGTTCGGATCCTCCGCGGAGGTCTGGGTTGCGGTGCCGACGTCGGTCAGCAGGCGCTGGGCATTATACGGCGGGATCTTGGCGCTGAGATCGCTCGTCGTCATCGACAGATTGCCGGAAATGCGGATGAACGGCCGCACCCGCATCACGTCACGGTTTCCAACGCGGGTGGCGGTCGAAACCCGCACCACATTACGCGAAGCCGTGGATTCGCCGGGCGGCGGCAGGCGGTCGCTCTTGTGCAGGCTGGCGGTGCGGTCGTTGGCGCCGAACGCCCCGCGCAAAGTGCCTTCGACCCGCTCCGGCAGCTTGGCAAAGGTCATTTCGCCGTCGAGGGACGCAAAAACGGCGCCGCCGATCAGGGCCGCGCCGCACAGACCGGTCAGGATGGTGCCGCTAAACCATTGTACGGAGACACGGCGGCGATCGATCACCGCAGCCTCGGAGCCATCGACGGAGAGGGGCGGCTCGTGACCGAGATCGATGATCCCGGTCTCGCGTCCATAGCCGCTCCCGCGTGGCGCCTTCTGGCTCAACCCTGTGTCCCCCCAAATTCCATCAACATCCGAAAGACCTTCGCCCGATCCAGAGCCTACGTTTCCGCCCTTTTGAAGGAAGGAGCGGTTCCGGAACATGGCATGCCGCACGCATGGAAATTCGGGAATCAGAGGCCAGCAGAAGACCGGCCGGAATCTCGAACGTCAATGGTGTGCAAATCTCTCGAAGTTTTCTCGGCCGCTTGGGAAAGGCGACGGGCTCATCGAAATCGCCTGTCCCGGGTAGATGACCACCGGCAGCCCCCACTGGCATTCGGTGATTCATTGCATAGCTTGTAGTCAGAACGTCGCAGGATTGTGGCTCAAGTGCGGCCAAAGGCCCGAAACATAGGGACTTCTTGGCGTCGCAAAAAACTTCGAGGTGATGCGACAATTTGTTGACGAAGGGCGTTGACAACCCCGATCGGGCGGGCCTATAACCCGGCCACTGAGCGCGGCGATGCATTGGCCACGAGGCCAAGGCATCTATTCGCGCCCCGGTAAAGCTCCTCATTACGATGAGTGACTCAACAGCCGATCTCAATCGGTTGTTATTTGTCGTCGGATGAGGTGTCCCGGAACCTTCCTGAGGGAAGGATTGGAGTCTTCGTGGCTCCGGGCTGTTTGACAAGTGAAGATGAAGAAAGAGAAACGTGGACGGCGGAGTCCTTGCGTAGTCTCGAATGTTTGAAAACTTCGGTTTTCATCTTTTGGGGCTAGGACGAAAGACTTCGGCGGTACACGTTTAAAGGTTACACCATCGTTGCCAGCGATGTGAATCGTGGGCAGCTCGTCGGCTTCGGCCGGCGAAGAATGGTGGGACCTCGTCAAACGTTGTGATCAGCCGGTTTAAAGTTTCAAGTCCAACTTGAGAGTTTGATCCTGGCTCAGAGCGAACGCTGGCGGCAGGCTTAACACATGCAAGTCGAGCGGGCGTAGCAATACGTCAGCGGCAGACGGGTGAGTAACGCGTGGGAACGTAC
>Ga0102590_1003693_pt1 | contig 14561 bp, 15 predicted proteins | sample AraplaMF_Col_mMF_FD_76859 | JGI IMG/M metagenome (GOLD analysis project Ga0102590, IMG submission 76859) | Arabidopsis root microbial communities from the University of North Carolina, USA - plate scrape MF_Col_mMF | ecosystem: Host-associated > Plants > Roots > Endosphere | place: USA...
CGCCGTGCCCACCATGCTCACCGGCGTCTACGGCATGAACTTCACGTACATGCCCGAACTGCACTGGAGAATCGGCTATCCGCTGGTGATGGCCGTGATAGCCGTCGGCTGTTTCGCCCTGTACCGCGGCTTCAAGCGCAACGGCTGGCTGTAGGCGGGATCAGCGCACCGTGGCCCTCGAGTAGACCGTCTCCACCCAGGTGGCGAGCTGATCGTCGGTCAGGTGCTGGGCGAGGTCCGACTCGCTGATCATGCCGACGAGACGCTTGTTCTCGATGACGGGGAGCCGGCGGATCTGGTACTCCTCCATGGCCGTGAGCACGTCGCCGACGTCGGCGCTCGCCTCGATCCAGCGCGGCGTGCCCTGAGCCATGTCGGCCGCGGTCACGCGTGAGGGGTCGCGGCCCATGGCCACGCAGCCGACGACGATGTCGCGGTCGGTGAGGATGCCGCAGAGCCGCTCGTTCTCGTCACTGATGGGCAGCGCACCGACGTTGAGTTCGCGCATCAACTGGGCGGCTCGGTCCAGGGTCTCGTGTGCGGGGATCCACTGGGCACCACGGTGCATGATGTCTCCGGCAGTGGTCATGGGACACCTCCGATGCCGGACGGCCGGCGCGGCACGGGACGCACCGCATGTCCCGGCGCCTTCATTCTCGCCGTCTTCCCTGGCCGACGCACCCGGAGCACCGGGGCGGCGGGGCGCCTCGGCCGCCGGACGCGGGATCACGCCGGCGACCGGGGGATCGGGCCATGGAGCGCACGGTCTCCGCGGGACGACGCGGATGATCGCTGGGGGCCTTGTCGTCCTTCTCCGAACGGGTCAGCCGTTCCACGCGGGGTGCCGCGGGTCGTCGGCGCGGATGAGTACATCGGCGGCGGCACCCGGATCGGTCTCCGCCTCGTAGCGCTCGAAAGCGGGAAGCGTCCACTGCTCCGGCCCCGGGGTCCGCCGCCGGAGCGCGCCGGGCGAGAGAAGGACGTGGACGCTCAGGTCGAAGGGGAACCAGTGACGCAGGAGGAGAGGGCCGTGGAGCAGCAGCAACCCGCCCGGCGGGAGCGGGACATAGGGGCTGCGGGTGGCGCGGTCGGCGACCGGGTCCCACAGATCGGGCAGCACGCGTCCGTCGCCGCCCGGTTCGAGCGGGCCGAACACCTCGCGCCACACGGCGCCGGTGTCGAGCCAGCCGTCGTAATAGGAGTCCGGGTCCTGATGGCCGTGCTCGAGGCGGACGGACGCCGGGCGCAGGAAGCCCTCCGTGCCGACTACGAGCGAGGGCCGGCCCCGTATGCCCAGCACGTCGGAGACCCGCTGGGCCAGATCTCCGGGGCGCGCCGCCGGTGCGCCGTCGAAAGCGATGCGCGGCCAGGGGCTGCCGTCGGCGGACTTCAGGTCGAGCAGCCGGTCGGCGAGAAGGTCGCCGAGCCGTTCCCAGGTGATCGCTTCGAGTCGCACAGGGCCCATGATGCCGCGTCGAGAGCACGAACCCGCTGCTCGGCCCCGGGAGGTGAACGGCACAGCTGCCTGTCCACGGGCTCGGCACAGCTCCGGGCTCGGCACGGCTCCGGGCCCGCGTGGATCACCGGTCGCGCTCCGCTCGCCCGCACCACCGGAACAACCGGGTCCGAGGGCGCTCCGGCCGGGCCCGCCGGGGGCGATCCGGTCCGGCGTGGTCGGGTGGCCGACGGGTGGGGAATGAAGCGGATATGAGGCCGACCCCAACTCCTCCGTCCTGGGCAGGACTTCTCGTGATCCAACCGCTCAAACGACGGCACTGCGCCGGGTGCCGGAGAGGGCCGCTGCCCCTGCTGGTGCTGGAGGAGAGCGCGCCACGCTGCCTGGACTGTGCGGACCTCGGGCATCTGGTGTTCCTGGCGCGGGGCGACACCGCGCTGACGCGGAGGTCCCGGGAGGCCAGCACGCTCTCGGCGGTGGTGGTGCGCTTCGACCGGCGCCACGGCCGCTACGAGCGGCAGGGGCTGCTCGTCGAGGAGGAGGCACTCGCACGGGCCGAGGAGCGGTGCCTGGCGGACGCGGAGGCCCGGCGCAGACGCAGGCTGCGGGACGCCCGGCGGCGGGCCGCGCAGGACGAGCGGTTCACGGAGGCGTTCGCCGAGGAGATCCGGCGGCTGTTTCCCGGGTGCCCGGCCGATCGGGCCCAGGCGATCGCGGCGCATGCGTCGGTGCGCGGAAGCGGGCGGGTGGGGCGCAGTGCGGCGGGGCGGACGCTGTCGCCGGAGGCGGTCACGGCGGCGGTGCGGGCGTCCGTGCGGCACACGGAGACGCCGTACGACACGCTCCTGATGGACGGGGTGCCGCGGGCCGAGGCGCGGCGGCGCATCGCGAACGGCGTGGAGTCGGTACTGCGTGGGTGGCGACTGCGGCAGGTGGCGTGATGCGGGCGTGGGCGGCGGGACAGCCGGGGCAGGCCGGCAGGTTGATCCCAGGTCCGGGACGGGTCGGCGCGGGGCGTTCGGCGTCCCCTCACGACCGGCGGAGGGCGTGCGGGCGAGGCGGGTTTGCGTGCGCACGCGCAGGGTCACCGATCTCGTGCGCGTATTCACTTCTCGTGACGGGGTGCGTGGGGAAGGATCTCAGCGTCCGGGGGACCGATGGGGGAGTTGACATGATCGATGGACCGTATTTCGCACTGACCGTGCTCGGGGTGCTGGGGACCGGTCTGGTGGCGGGGGTGTGTTTCGCGTTCTCGGCGTTCGTGATGCGGGGCCTCGGCTCGCTGCCCCCGGCACGTGGAGCCGCCGCGATGAACGCGATCAACAGGGCCGCGACAACACCGGCGTTCATGATCCTGTTCATGGGCGCGGCGCTGCTGAGCGCCGTGCTCGCCGTGGTGACGTTCGTGCTGTGGCCCGAGGGCACCGTGGAACTGCTGGTGGGCAGCGCCCTCTATCTGGTCGGTGTGTTCGCCGTGACCGCCGCGGCGAACGTCCCTCGCAACGGCGCGCTGCTGCGGATGGACCCGGACGCCCCTGAAACGGCCGTGTACTGGCGGAGCTATGTGCGGGAGTGGACCCTGTGGAACCACGTCCGCACCGTCGCGTCGGCCGGGGCCGCCTTGTCCTATCTCCTCGCCCTCACCTGAGCCGCGGCACGGGCCCAGCCCGCCGACGCCTGCCGGGGGGCAGCCGGGCGGGCGGCGTCGTATCGTGGCACGAAACCACCCCGTACGCGTGTGCAAGGGAGACGGCCATGGCCGATCCCAAGGGTTTTATGACCACACCCCGCGAGGAATGGCCCCGGCGGCCCGTCGAGGAGCGGGTGCGGGACTGGAACGAGGTGTATGTGCCGGGTGCGCTGCTGCCGATCATCAGCCGGCAGGCGAACCGGTGCATGGACTGTGGGATCCCGTTCTGCCACGAGGCATGCCCACTCGGGAATCTGATCCCCGAGTGGAACGATCTCGTCTCGCGGGAGGACTGGCGGGCCGCGAGCGACCGGCTGCACGCAACGAACAACTTTCCGGAATTCACCGGGCGGTTGTGTCCTGCCCCCTGCGAGGCGGGGTGCGTGCTCGCCATCAACCAGCCAGCGGTCACCATCAAGAACGTGGAGGTGGCGATAGCGGACCGGGCCTGGCAGGAGGGGTTCGCCCCGCCGCGTCCGCCCGACCGGCTGTCCGGGCGCACCGTCGCGGTCGTCGGATCGGGGCCCGCGGGGCTCGCGGCGGCCCAGCAGCTCACGCGGGCCGGTCACACCGTGGCGGTGTACGAGCGTGCCGACCGGGTCGGGGGGCTGCTGCGGTACGGGATACCAGCCTTCAAGATGGAGAAGCGGCACTTGAACCGCCGTCTGGAGCAGATGCGCGCCGAGGGGACGAAGTTCCGCACGTCGACGGTCGTCGGCAGGGACATCGGGGCCGCGGAGCTACGGGCACGCTACGACGCCGTGGTGCTCGCGACGGGCGCCACGGCTTGGCGCGAACTCGATGTGCCGGGCCGGGAATTGGCGGGAATCCACCAGGCGATGGAGTATCTGCCGCTGGCCGACCGCGTGTGCGAGGGGGATCTGAAGGTCTCCCCGCTGTCGGCGGCCGGGAAGCATGTTGTGATCGTGGGTGGCGGTGACACCGGGGCGGACTGCCTCGGGACCGCGGTGCGCGAGGCGGCCGCCTCGGTGACCCAGCTGGACATCTACCCGCTGCCGGAGGCCGAGCGGGACGAGGACACCGAGCCCTGGCCGACCTATCCGAAGATCTATCGGCTGTCGGCGGCCCACGAAGAGGCGCGGGAGCTGCGGACGGCTCCCGCGGCGGTTGCGGACGCACGGCTGTTCGCGGCGTCGACACTGCGCTTCACGGGAGACCCCGACGGTCATGTGCAGGCGCTGCAACTGGTCGAGGTGGACGAGCGGCGCCGCCCGCTGCCGGGAACGGAGCGGACGCTCCCCGCCGACCTGGTGCTGCTCGCGCTGGGGTTCTCGGGACCCGATCGCGGGGACGGGCTGATCGACCAGCTCGGCATCGCGCTCGACCCACGCGGCACGATCGTTCGGGACGACGAGTTCGCCACCAACGTGCCCGGGGTGTACGCCGCCGGGGACGCCGCGCGCGGACAGTCGCTGATCGTATGGGCGATCGCGGAGGGACGGGCGGCCGCGGCGGCGGTGGACCGCAGGCTGAGCGAGGGTGCGTCACACCTGCCGGCGCCGATCGGACCGTACGACAAGCCGATGAGGGCGTGAAGGTGCCGCAGGGACGGGCCGGCCACTCATGGGCGGCGCCGGCCGGACGTCCGCGGACAAGCCGTCGGCGGGCAGGACGTCGGCGGGCAGGACGTCGAGACGTACCGCGCCGTCGCTGCCGTTCCCGTCGCGGGAGCCGGGGACCACGTGCCGCGGGCCCGGGAAGGACCCGGCCCGGCATTACGTGCGCAGCCCGGGAGACACAACCAACCCCAGTGCCCCTGGCCGGAAGAGAGCAGCCGGCACCACTGGCCCCAGGCCCAGGAGAACCCGCACCACGCGCCGCAACCCCGGAGGACACCAACCAGCCCCACGTGCCGCAAGCCCAGGAGACACCAACCTGCACGCGCCACAACCCAGAAAGACACCAGCCGGCACGCGGCGCCCGGACTCACCGGCCCCGCCCCACACGCCGTACGGCCGACAGGCACCGCGGCTCCCGCCCCACGTGCCCGAAGCTTCCGTGGACCTGGGGAACGTCGGCTGTGAGGCATCCGGTGGACGCCTCACAGCCGACGCGGTCGCCCGCGGTCCCCGCCGTGCCCCCTCCGCTACTGCTTGCGGCCCACCGCTCCATAGCCGGGGATGACCCCGTCGTCCTGTCCGGGCACCGGCTCGCCCAGCTCCGGGTGCCACTTGTGAACCACCTCGACGCCGGGTTCGACGAGGTCGAGTCCGTGGAAGAAGTGCGAGAACTCGTCCCGGGAGCGGAGCGCCAGTGTGACGCCGACCGCCTTCAGCTTCGCGATCGCCGCCGCGGACTCCTCCGGGGTGAAGTCGGCGGTGGCATGGGTCATCATCAGGAAGCTGCCGGACGGCAGTTCGGCCAGCAGCCGGTCGACCAGGTCGTGCGCCCCGTCCTCGTCGGAGATGAAGTGCAGCAGTGCGACGAGGGAGAGCGCCACCGGCTGCCGGAAGTCCAGCACCTTCCTGGCCTCTTCGATGATGGTGCCGGGGTCGCGCACGTCGGCCTGCAGGTACTCGGTCACCCCCGCGGGCGTGCTGCGCAGCAGGGCCGCCGCGTGAGCCAGCACGATCGGGTCGTTGTCGCAGTAGACGACGCGCACGTCCGGCGCGACCTGCTGGGCGATCTGGTGCAGGTTCGGCTCGGTCGGTATGCCCGTGCCGATGTCCAGGAACTGCCGCACGCCGTTCTGCGCCAGCCAGCGGGTGGCACGGTGCATGAACGCGCGGTTGACCCGTGCCATCACCGGCACCCGTGGGTCCAGGGCGAGCATCTGCCGCCCCATCTCCTCGTCGACGGGGTAGTTGTCCTTCCCGCCGAGGTACCAGTCGTACATGCGCGCGGGATGCGGCTTGCTCGTGTCGATGACGACGGCGTCCTGGGCGGGATCCTGCCCGGTCATGAGGAACTCCGTAAGTCCGTAGGAGGGTCAGTGATCAATTCAGTGCCAAGTCAGTGGTGGGATGAGCAACTGCGCAGAGCAACACATGAGTCATGAGAGCAGGAAGTCGGCCACCCCCGCCTTGGCTCCCTCTATGAACGCGGTCATCTCGGCGGATGTGTAGATCAGTGCGGGTCCGTCCGGGTCGGTCGACTGACGGACGGCGATCCGGCCGTCAGCGAGCTTCATCGCCTCCAGGCAGTTGCCGCCGTTGCCTCCACTCCACGGCTTGTGCCAGCCTTCACTGCCCAGTTCGCGGGCGGGCATGCCGTTGTAGACGCGTTTGCGCGGCGTGTTGCGATCCATTACAGCTCCTTGCGGAGATCCTCGAGGATCTCCTTCGTGCGTTGTGCAGTAGCGGCGTGAGCCGCCATGCGGTCCATGACCTCGAGGTGGGTCGCCACCTCGGTACGCGCGTCCAGGTAGACGGCGCCGGTCAGGTACTCGCTGTAGACCATGTCCGGCAGTTCTGACATGGCAAATCGGAACAGGACGAAAGGCCCGTACGTGCCCGGATGCGGGCCCGAGGCGAACTCGAGCACCTGCAGGGTCACGTGCGGCAGGGCCATGACCTCCAGCAGCCGTTCGACCTGGGCGCGCATGACCTCGGCGCCCACGACCGGACGACGCAGCGCCGTCTCGTCCATCACGGCCCAGACACGAGGCCCGTTCTCACGCGTCAACAGCTCCTGGCGCTGCATACGCAGTGCCACATGACCCTCGATGTCCTCGGGGCTGGTCTGCCCGATGGCACCCGACTTCAGGACTCCCCGGGCGTAGTCCTCGGTCTGCATGATTCCGGGCACGAAGTGCGGTTCGTACTGCCGGATGAGCGCGGCGGCGCCCTCCAGGCTGACGTACATCGAGAACCAGCCCGGCAGGATGTCGTGGAACCGCTGCCACCAGCCCGGCTTGTTGGAGTCCTCGGCCAGCTGGACGAAGGCCTCGGCCTCCTCGTCACTCACGCCGTACGACTTCAGCAGCAGCTGGAGGTACGGGATCTTCAGGGCGACCTCGGCCATCTCCATACGGCGGACGGTGGCGGGCGCCACCCGGAGGATGCGCGCGGCCTCCTCCCGCTTGAGGCCCGCCCGTTCCCGCAGGTCCAGCAGACGCCGGCCGAGGACGACCTGACCGACCGTCGGTGCCGACCGCGGTTCACTCACCTCGCACCTCTTCCCGTCCTTCTGTGTTCTGACAGCACCGACGGCGCTGCACGAAACCTTTCGGCACCGTTGCGCACCCGTATCCACGCCGACACCGATGCTGCGCGAACCCACGACGCGGGCACCAGGCCCATGAGCCCGGGTGACAGATCCCAACAGGCGTCGCTCCAAGTGCTGTTGCGAGCAGTGTGCCATGCGGCTTCGCGCAGTCACACTGCACTCTGCAATTTTCAGAGTGACTCTTGCCAAGTGTTCACGGCGGGGCGATAGTGGCAAGCGTGATTCCGCCCGCGCCGTTAGGAACAGACGCCACCGCAGACCGGTTCGGACCGGTCGGCGCCACAGGGGTGCGCCCCGGCGCGGCAGCCGAGCGCCGGTTCCGCTTCGAACTGGCCGCCCACCCAGGGTCCGTCGCGCGGGCCCGGCAGTTGACGCGGGCCCGTCTGACCGGCTGGGCGGTGTGCGAGGACACGTGCGACACGGCCGCGTTGGTGGTCTCCGAGCTGGTGACCAACGCGATCGTGCACACCGCGGGTGAACGCGTCGTCTGCGAGCTGCGCAACGAGGACCAAGTGGTGCGGATAGCCGTACAGGACGAGGGATGCGCTCCCGGCGAGCCGCACCCCTCTCCTGAGCGCCCCGAGGAGGAGCACGGGAGGGGACTGCTTCTCGTCGCGGCCCTGTGCCGGGCGTGGGGAGCCCAGGAAGCGGGGTCAGGGCTCCTGGTCTGGGCCGAGCTCGCACGGGAGGCCGGGCAACCGGCGCCCGACGAGCACTCCCGTCCGGCGCAGCCGGCCCGGGACCTGTCGTGTTCCGGCGGCAGGTCCCGGGCGCCCGAGGACCGGGCGGTGCACTACGACCTCGGCTGGAGTCCCAGGAAGCCGCCCTCGGGCGGCGAACCGCGGTCCGACCTCGGCTGGAGCGCGAGGCGGCCCCCGGCCGACGGCCGGGGTTCCGAAGCCGAGGCGTCCTGGGGAGCGGGGACCGAATGGGTGTGAGGGGTGTGCGGGCCGCCGGGCCCTTGACCACGCGTGTCCTGAGCCTGGACTCGCTGGTCCGCCTCAAGCGCGCCCAGCGGGTGCCCGAAGCGACGTCCGGGCGGATCCCCCTGCCCGACGGCATGACGGTTCCGCTCGGCTGTGACGCGGTGGTCGTGCCCTCCCACTACGGACCCCTGCTGCTTCCCCGGCTCCCCCGGGTGGGCTGTGTGTACGCCGACCGGGCCGACTGGTGGTGGATCGTGCCCTGCGACTCCGATGTCGCACTGGAGTGGCCGGCGCCCGTACGGTATGTGCCGGGTGCCCTCGTCCCGGACGCGCCGGACACCCCCGAGCTCATCCACCGTCCGCAGGACGATGTGCCGTACACCCCGCCGATCCCGCTCTACCTGGCGCTGTGCCGGGTCACGGGCACCACTCCGGCGTGGTCGCGCCCGCTCAGCGCCTGACCGCAGGACCGCAGTTCCGTCCGATCGCCCCTCATGACGTCGGTCGCCCGCCAAAAGCGGTCGGGCTGCCGCCCTCCCCGTAGGACCTCGATCCGGCCGCGCGCCGGGAAGACGTGACGCAGGGCGGCAGGGGCCGGTGGCCGCGCTCGGCACCCGGGCCGGCCACGAAGGCGAGGATCCCCGCACGGGCGGGCCCGGACCGCGGCGGCCGACTACTCGACCCCGTCCATCCCGGGCACGATCACCAGGAACGCGTCCGTCGCGAGGTCCATGACGACCTCCGCGGGCTGGCCCTCCAGGCGGCGCGCCTGCGCGAACTCCTCCGCGGGCCACGAGCCACGCGGCCCACCGGCCGGAAACCGCTCGAGCACCGTTCGCCCGTTCACCTTGCACCTCCTTGCAACGCCGTCCCTCGGCGTGCCGATCACGGTCGGCTTATGGAGTTAAACGTGAACGCCCTCATGAACAGCTCGTGAAGTGACAGTACTGAGACACATTTGACACTCGGTCACCACGGAGTTGCGCCGAATCACCTGAAATATCCGCCTTTGCCACGCGGTGAGGAGCGCCGGACACTCGCCCTCCGACAGCGATGCGAACGCTCGGTACACCGGGACACCGGCCCGGTCGGGGACGGTCAGGTGTCGTACTCCTGGATCCGTCCGCCGTGACCGCGGTCGACGAGCGCGGGCAGCCGCCGCGTCAACTCGCCCACTGTCGCGGACACATCGACGGTCAGCAGCTCGCGGTCGCGCATCAGCACACACCCGTCGACGATCGTGGTGCTGACGTCCGACGCACGGACGCTGTGCACAAGAGTGGCTGCGAGGTCGTGGACGGGCTGGGTGTGCGGTCCGGTCAGATCCACCAGCACGATGTCGGCGCGGTGGCGCGGCGCGATCCTGCCGATACGGTCGCCGAGCCCCACGGCCCGTGCACTCTGCAACGTGGCGTGGTGCAGGGCCTGACGGGAGGTCAGCCAGCGCGGATCACCCTCGGCCGACTTCTGCGCGAGGGAGGTGAGCGCCATGGACTCCCATACGTCCAGCGAGTTGTTCGAGGCGGCGCCGTCCGTGGCGAGGCCCACCGGGACACCGATGGCACCCAGGGCCCGCACCGGTGTGGTCGTGGGCCAGGCGAACTTGAGATAACCGCGCGGTGCCGTCGCCACGGCCACACGTCCGTCCGCCCGTTCCAGCACGGTCAGGTCCCGTTCCAGAATGCCGGTGCCGTGTGCGATCAGCAGGTCCGTGTCGAGGAGTCCGGCGGTCTCCAGGATCTCGACGGGGGTACGGCCGTACCGCGCCAGGCTGGTCTCGGTCTGTTCGAGGTTCTCGGCTGCGTGGATGTGCACGGGCAGACCGTGCTCGCGGGCGAGCTCGGCGGTGGCCGCGAGGTCCGTGTCACCGACGGTGTAGGGAGCGTGCGGGGCGAGCGCCGTGGTGATGCGTCCGCCTGCGGTCCCCCGGTGCCTCAGCGCGAACTCCAGTGACGTCCTGCGGCCCTGTGCGCCCTGGGAGGAGAAGAACGCCTCACCCAGATGGGCGCGGAGTCCGCAGTCGGCGACGGCGGAGGCGACGGCCTCCATCGAGAAGTAGTGGTCGGCGAAGCACGTGACACCGGCACGGATCATCTCCGCGCAGGCGAGGCGCGCACCCAACTCCACTTCCCTGGCAGTGAGATTGGACTCGATGGGCCAGACGTGGTCGTTGAACCACTCCCCCACCGGCAGATCCTCCGCGATGCCGCGCAGGGCGACCATCGGGGAGTGGGTGTGGCAGTTGATCAGACCGGGCAGCGCCACCTGCCCACGTGCGTCGATGCGCTCGAGGGCGGGCAGGTCCCGGGCGTCCGAGGCGGGTGTCACCGACACAACGGCCCCGTCCCGTACGACGATCCCAGCGTCCTCCGCAAAGCCGATCCGCTCCTGGTCGTCGTGCACGAGGACGGTGCATCCGGTGATGATGAGGTCGGCCGGAGCCGACGGCCGATCGGCCGGAGTCGACGTCATCCCGTCACCGTACGACGCGGTCGTATTCCTGGGCGACATGGACCACGCATCCCGCCACCGCGCTGTTCCCACGCCGGATCCGCGCGCACTCTGGCAGCGGCACAGCCCGCCACCCGGCCGCTGAAAGGAACCCGGCATGCTCCTCGGCACCTGGAACCTGGAGAACCTGTACCGGCCCGGAGGCCCGTACGGCCCCAAGGACAAGGCCGCGTACGAGACCAAGCTGGCCGCCCTTGCCGCGGTGATCACGGAACTGGACCCGACGCTGCTCGGGGTCCAGGAGGTCGGCGACCCGGAGGCGCTCGAGGACCTGGCCGGGATGCTGGGCGGCCGGTGGCACGTCACGGTCTCCCGCCATCCCGACGATCGCGGCATCCGGGTCGGCTTCCTCAGCCGTTCGCTGCCGCGGGTGCTCGCCGACACGAACGGGTTCCCCGGACGGCTGCTCCCCGTGCAGGCCGACGACGAGGGGACGACCACGGCACACGCCGGCCGGGGCCTGCTGGCGGTGGAGGTCGCCGTCGGGGGAGTGACTCTGAAGGCCGCGGTGGCCCATCTGAAGTCCAAGCTGCTGTCCTATCCGGGCGGCCGGTTCCAGCCGCGCGACGAGGGCGAGCGGGCCCGCTGCGCCGCGTACGCCCTCTACCGGCGTGCCGCCGAGGCGACGGCCCTCCGCGCGCTTGCCGACGAGTTGCTCGCGGGCGGGGGCGACAGAGACGACGTCGCCGTACTGGGTGACATGAACGACGAGGTGCAGGCGGCCACCACCCAGATCCTGCTGGGCCCGCCCGGCTCCGAGATCGGCACCCCCGGGTACGAGCACCCGGACCGCGGCGACGCGCAGCGCCTGTGGGACGTGGCGCCCCTCGTCCCCGCGGAACAGCGCTACTCACGCGTCACCTCGGGGCGACGCGAACTGATCGACCACATACTGGTGAGCCACCGGCTGGTGCACCGGCTGACGGCGGCGGGCACCGGCCTCCCGGGCGACAACGCCCTGCGTCTGCCGTCGGTCGGCACCGACCCGGGCGAGCGGCGGGGCGCACCGGGTTCGGACCACGCACCGGTGTGGGTGCGCCTGGACTCGTGAGAGCGGCCGGACCCCGAGGAGCACCCCGATCGGCTCCATGCCCCCGATTCCCGGCCGTTCACGCCGTTCGGCGCGCGGTTCCGTTCACGACGGGGTGTGGGACGTCGTCATATCGTCGGCACGCCCGGTGCGGGCGGCCTCGGCGGTGTGGAACGAAGCCTGGAAGCGGCTTCCCCGGCAAACACAACATCCCGAGCGTGTACTGCGGTCCGGGCCTGCGGGAACGGGAGCGGGCCCGAGGGCGTAGCCGGCCCCCGGGCCCTGGAATGCCGCCCATATGGGCACGCCGGCACGCTTGAGGACCCAGGTCAGTCGTCATGTCGCCGCGTCCTGCCTTTGGACCATCGCGCATCGAGCTGCGCGAGCTGGACTTGAACCAGCACTTCGACGTCCCGGGGCCTGGGCCCGGTCGATCCGGCGATCGGCGGCGAATGCTGAGTCTGGAGCAAGAGTCTGAGATTGATCGCGGTCTGCCTCTGCCAATTGGGCCACCGCGGCAGGTAGTTGTGCCGCGAGGAGGACTCGAACCTCCACTGGGACCGCGTCGTCACGACAAGCTTCAGCTTCAGCTTGCGCTCCTCGCGCACCCCGGCCGTCGTTCGTGGTGGCCGGGGAGTTCTTGAGGCTACCCGAACAGGTAGCCGAACACGGCGTCCCCGACACGCTGGTCGACGACGTCCGCTCCGTTCGCCTCCTCCCGGGCGAACTTGACGGCCTGCTGCAGCCTCTCGACCCGGTCCAGCAGCTCGTTCACACGGCGGGCCGGCAGGGCTCCGGAGAACTTAACCGTCGTCCAGTACCCGACGGGCACGTCCTCGTAGTACACCTCGACCTGTGCCGGGTGCTTCTCGGTGGCCTCCGCCTTCACATGGTTGCGGGGCACCTTCTTCGTGCGCAGCGTCCGCACCGGCTCGGTCTTCCACGCGTCGGTGGACGGGTCCTGCACCCAGGACTCGGAGGCGTCGAGGAGCGGCAGCTTGCGGACGAAGGTGCTGAGGTCGACGAGCTGCTTCTCCAGGAAGAGCAGATAGGCCACGGGAACGTCCGCGACGAGCACCCGCCCGTCCACCTTCACGTCCGCCCTGGCGGTGCAGTTGGCCCAGTCCTTCGTGGCGGTGACGTCGAACAGTCGCGTGAGCGTCTCCGCGGTCCGCCGCAGCACGTCCTCCGCCTGCACCTGGACTCGCGTCGACTCGGGCGGCAACTGCTCGCCCTCTTCGTCCTTCGGCTGGTACGTACGCGAGATGCCGGCCAGCAACGCGGGCTTCTGCAGCCCGTGGTGGGCGGCGGTCAGGTCCTGGTGCGACTTGGACTTGATGCCCTTCTCGACCGCGATGATCTGATTGAGTTTCGCCACGTCCGCGACGGTAGCAGCGTCAACTGCGGTTATTCGAAGGATTTTCCGACGGCGGAGTCCCTCGCGGAGGACAGGGCGTCCGCGAAGAGCTCCCCGGCCGTCCCGATGCCCTCGGCGAGCCTGCCGGGGTGTGCCCCCAGACCCGCCACGATCCCGTCGACGCCCCGCAGTCCCGCCCGCTCCAGAAGGAGTTTCTCGTTGGTGACCCACTCCCCCCTTGCCGCGAGCACGGCGTGGGCGGTCTGTGTCGCGGCCAGCGCCAGGGCGCCCGCCACCTCGGTGAGGCGGCCCTTCGGGGCGTGCGCGGCCTTCGCGTACGAGAGCGTGGCGCCTGCCGAGCCGTACCAGCGTTCCGGCGCGGAGGCCCGCAGTTTCGGCGGATAGGTGTCCGGGCGGTCGAGCGTGCCCCGCAGTACACGGTTGATCGCCAGCTCGGCCACGACCAGGTAGCTCGGGATACCGGCGAGGTGGAAGAGCAGCGGCTCCACACGGAAGCGTCCCGCCTCGGCCTCGGACCGCTCGTGCTCCACCACGTCGAGATCGCGGTAGTGGACGTCGACGCGGCGGCCGTCGATGGTCAGCCAGGCGCCGCCGTTGAACACTCCCCCGCCCCAGTCGCCGATCCCGCTGACCTCGCCGGGCCAGCCGACGGCCCGCAGATCGGCCGGGTCGAACGTCCGGCCCCGGTAGTACACGGCCAGGTCCCAGTCGCTGTCCGGCCGGTGGGTGTCCTGCGCGCGGGATCCGCCGAGGGCGACGGCCCCGACCCCGGGAAGGGCGGCGAGGCGGTCGGCCACCTCGTCGAGGAACGCCTGGTCGTCCACCGGTCTCCCCTCGTCATGGGCACGGAAGGCCCACCGTAGCCCGCGGGCGACCCCGCGTCCGCCGGTTTCGACGGGGCCGGGGCGTCCGTGCGGGCGCCGAAATCGGGATGCGATGACCGAGCGGAACGCGCATCATCGGCGGGTTGTCGCCGGACCGGGCCACGGCCGGTCCGGACCGGTCCTCGACCCCGGGAGCCCCCATGCCGAAACGCATCACCGTGCCCTCCCTGTTTCCCCCGCCCCGCTATGCGCACGCCTCCGTCGTGGAGGCGGGAACCCGGCTCGCGTTCCTCGCCGGCGCGGTACCCCTCGACGCCGACGGAAAGCTCATCGGCGAGGGCGATCCCGTACGGCAGGCCCGGCAGGTGCTCGCCAACCTCGACGAGCAACTGCGCGCGGCCGGCAGCGACCTGGAACACGTCGTGTCGACGGACGTCTACGTGGTGAGCAGCGAGCCCGCCGTGCTCTCCGCGGTCTGGGACGTCGTCGAGGCCTCGGCGCTCAGCACCGGGCCGCATTCGTCGACCCTCATCGGTGTGGCCTGCCTCGGCTACACGG
>Ga0102590_1003696_pt1 | contig 14550 bp, 11 predicted proteins | sample AraplaMF_Col_mMF_FD_76859 | JGI IMG/M metagenome (GOLD analysis project Ga0102590, IMG submission 76859) | Arabidopsis root microbial communities from the University of North Carolina, USA - plate scrape MF_Col_mMF | ecosystem: Host-associated > Plants > Roots > Endosphere | place: USA...
TCCGACGACGCTCAGGCCGAAGGCGCGCGCGAGCTGCACCGCGGCGACACCGACTCCCCCGCCCGCGCCGGTGATCAGCACGGTCGCGCCCGCGGGCAGATCCAGGCCGCGGATCCCGTCGTAGGCCGTGGCGGCCGCGACGGGCAGCACGGCCGCGTCCGTGAAGGACAGGCCGTCCGGCACCTGCGCGGTCACCGACGCGGGCAGCACGGCGTACTCGGCGTAGCCGCCGGCCACGGTGTTGCCGAACACGGCGTCCCCGATCGCGAAGCCGGTCACGCCATCGCCGACCTCCTCCACCACGCCCGCGGCCTCGCTGCCGAACACGACGGGGAACTCGGGCGTGCCCGTATCGCCGGGACGCCGGAAGCCCGAGCGCAGCTTCCAGTCGATCGGGTTGACACCCGCCGCACGCACGGCGACCAGAAGCTCCCCGCGGCCCGGGGCCGGTCGGTCCACGTCGATGAACGCCTCGGTCCCGGGGCCGCCGTACCGCGTGTACGCGTACGCCTTGGGCATGTCCCGCCTCACTCTCCCTCGCTGCTCACCGGACCCACCGCCGCTGACGCCACCGGTTCCGGCCACTACACCGCAAGGAAGATCACCCACCTGCTATTCCCGGGCGGGCGCGGAGTTCATGCACTCGCAATGATCGCGTCCGGTGGGTGGCGGGGGCGCACCGGCGAGCGCGTACCGTTGTATGCGTACGCATCGATCACGCACGAACCGGCCGTGCCGTACCGGCGGCCTGGAGGCACCACCCCCATGAACGTCACCCGAGGCTTCACCGGGCGCCCGCGGGTCCCCGATCCCGGGCTGCCACCCGGCCAGTACGACGCGCGCGACGACTGGCCCGTCCTGTCCGCCGAGGTGACGCCGGACCTGGACGCCGCCGACTGGACCCTGCGGATCGACGGTCTGGTGGCCGAGCCCCGCACCTGGAACCGGGAGGAGGCGCGTGCCCTGCCCGCGTCGGCCTACGAGGGCGACATCCACTGCGTGACCGGCTGGTCGAAGTTCGGGACACGGTTCCGCGGGGTCTCCCTGGACGTGTTCCTGGACCTCGTCGGACCCGGGGCCGACGCCACACACGCCGTCGCGTACTCCCACACCGGCTACACCAGCAGCCTGCCACTGGCCGATCTGCGCGGCGGACGCGCCTGGATCGCCTTCGAGTACGAGGGCCGTCCGCTGCCCGCCGAGCACGGTGGTCCCGCCCGGCTCCTCGTGCCCCACCTGTACTTCTGGAAGAGCGCCAAATGGATCGCCGGCCTCAGGATCCTCGACCACGACGAGCCGGGTTTCTGGGAGCAGAACGGCTACCACGCACGGGGCAACCCCTGGCAGGAGCAGCGGTACTCCGGTGACTGAGACGACCCTGGTCCCCGGGCCGTTCGTGCCGCCCACGCGCTTCGCCGTACCCGGTCGGATCGCCGTGGGCGGCGACGCGGCGTCCGCGTGGCGGACGGCGACGCTGACCGCGATCCGCCGGGAGACCCCGCACGCGGCCACCTTCCGCTTCGCGGTTCCCGGGTGGGCGGGGCATCTGCCGGGACAGCATCTGCTGCTGCGGCTGACCGCCCGGGACGGCTATGTGGCGCAGCGCCACTATTCGATCGCGTCACCGCCAGGCGACGCCGGGCACATCGAACTGACCCTGGACCGTGTCGAGGGCGGTGAGGTCTCCGGCTGGTTCCACACGGTGGCGAGGCCGGGAGACACCGTCGAGGTGCGGGGCCCGCTGAGCGGCTTCTTCGCCTGGCCCGGCGACCGGCCCGCACTGCTGGTCGGCGCGGGCTCCGGAGTCGTCCCGCTGATGTCGATGGTGCGCCACCACCGGTCGCGCGGTCTTCGGGTGCCCCTGCGGCTTCTCGTCTCGGCGCGGGGGCCGCGGGAGTTGATCTACGCGGACGAGTACGGGGCCGAGACCACGCCCGTCTTCACCCGCGGCGCCCCCGCGGGGGTGCCCGTGGGCCGCATGTCGGCCGCCCATGTTGCGCCGCTGGTCGCCGACGCGCCGCCCGGCGGGTGGGAGGCCTATGTGTGCGGCTCGAACGGCTTCGCGGAGCACGCTTCCCGGCTGCTCGTCGAAGCGGGGCAGCCGGTGGACCGCATCCGCGTCGAACGCTTCGGCTGACCCCCGGTCCCGGGTTTCGGGGCCGGATGGCCGGGAACGTCGCCCGAGAGGAGAATCGGGTAAAAAGCCGTTTCATGGCGGAAGCGTCGCGCTCCTTGTGGGCACACGGCCATGAGTACTCGCCGCCCGGTTCTGTGCGGGTGGCGTGCTGGTGGGCCGACAGGGGTGGTGCGGTGCATGGCCGAGGGGGTCCTTCTCGTGGCCGGGAAGGCGCGCGGATTCCACACCTGTCCCGCGCGGCGGAGGTCTCGGCCCGTCCACGAGCGGGACGTGGCGGCAAGGAGGTCGAGATGCGAACCCGGGTGCGCGGCTGGCGTTGGCGGCGCAATCCGCTGCGCCGCAGGTCGGATGTGATCGAGGCGTGGACTGCCGCGCTCCTCACCGTTCTGCTGTGCTTCGGCGCCCCGCTCGCCGGTGCGGCCGCGGGTCTGTGGGCCTACGGCACCGCGCACACGACTCAGCTGACCCAGCGTGCCGAGCGCCATCAGGTGTCCGCGGTACTCCTCGAGGACGCCCCGTCCGAGGTGCCTTCGGCGCAGGGCGGCAAGCAGCCCCAGTACCGGGTGAAGGTGCGCTGGACCGAACCCGACAAGGGCACACGGACCGCGGTCGCGCCGGTCCCGGCGGGCTCGCTGCGCGGCGACCGGGCGGATGTGTGGCTGGACGCGAGGGACCGGAGCGTCGCCGCCCCGCCGAGCGACACCGCGGTGTGGCAGCACGCCGTGACGACGGGGGTGTGGTCCGGGGCCGGAGCGGCCGGGGCGGTACTGCTGGCCCGTGCCGTGATCCGCCGGGTCGCCCAGCGGCACCGCATGGCGGAATGGGAGGCCGAGTGGGCCCGTACGGGTCCGGAGTGGGGGCGGCGCACGGCGTGACGGGAGTGCCCTCCCGTGCGGCGGGGGCAGACGCCGGAGGGGTCTGGCGGGCCCGGAACGGCCACCGTACGGTGTGATCATCCGTATGCCCGACGCCAGGAGATCCTTCATGGCCTTGTTCGACCTGCCGATCGACGAACTCCGCACGTACCGCAGCGCCTCCGTCGAGCCGTCGGACTTCGACGCGTTCTGGGCGAAGACGCTGCAGGAGACCCGTGAGCACGACCTCGACGCCCGCTTCGAACCGGTCGACACGGGTCTGCGGACGGTCCAGGTCCATGACGTGACGTTCGCCGGGTTCGGCGGCCATCCCGTCAAGGGCTGGCTCACCGTGCCGTCGTCCGTGGACGGACCGCTGCCCACGGTCGTGGAGTACATCGGCTACGGCGGCGGACGCGCCCTTCCGCACACGCACCTGCTGTGGGCGTCGGCGGGCTTCGCGCACTTCGTCATGGACACCCGCGGCCAGGGCAGCGCGTGGGGCGGCGGCGAGACCCCGGACCCGGTGGGCAGTGCTCCCGCGTTCCCCGGGTTCATGACGCGCGGGGTCGACGACCCCGAGACGTACTACTACCGGCGGCTGTTCACGGACGGGGTCCGGGCCGTCGAGGCGGCCCGCTCGCATCCGCTGACCGACGCCTCCCGCACGGCGGCCATCGGCACCAGCCAGGGCGGCGGCATCACGATCGCGGTCGGTGGCCTCGTACCGGATCTGGTGGCGGTGGCGCCGGACGTGCCGTTCCTGTGTGACTTCCCGCGCGCCACGACGCTCACGGACCGCAACCCCTACCGGGAGATCGGCAACTACCTCCAGACGCATCGCGGCCGTACCGAGCGGGTCATGCGCACGCTGTCGTACTTCGACGGCGTGCACTTCGCCGCGCGGGGCCGGGCCCCCGCGCTGTTCTCGGCCGCGCTGGAGGACCGGACATGCCCCCCGTCCACGGTGTTCGCCGCGTTCAACGCCTGGGCGCACGACGACAAGAAGATCGAGGTGTACGACTTCAACGACCATGAGGGCGGCGGTCCGTACCAGGAAGCGGTCAAGCTGCGCTGGCTGCCGGCCCGTCTCTGACGAGCCGTGGGCAACGGCGGGCACCGGGCCGCTCCGAAGGGCTGATCGGGGCGGACACCCCCCACCGAACACGCGGCGGGCGCGTGATCCGGGCCGCGGACCCGGGTCCTCGCGCGCACCGGCGCGGCCGCATGGCGGCGCCGGCATCCTCCGGATGCAGAGCGTACCCGGCTGCCCTAGCGTCTTTGCCATGCCCGAGTCCGAGGCGCACGACACCGGTGGCCACGGAGCCCACCGGCGGCCTCCGACACGGGCCGAGCGCTGGCAGGCGGCCAGGCGCTCCCCGTTCCTGCCCGCGACGGTCCTCGTGTTCATCATCGCGGTGGTGGCGGGTCTCTTCGCGTGGTCGTACACCTATGCCTTCTCCGATCCCGTGCCGCACCGGGTGCCGGTCGCGGTCGTCGCCCCGCACGGCACGGCGCACGGAGCGGCCTTCCTCGCGGGCATGGAGAAGGCGCTGAACGCCTCGCTCGACGTCCACGGTTACCCCGACTACGCGCAGGCCAGGAACGCGGTCGAGGAGCAGACGGTGTTCGCGATCTTCGACGTGCGCCAGGAGCGGACGGTGACGATGGACGTCTCGTCCGCGTCGGGGGCGTCGGTGGCGCAGGTCCTGGAGCAGGCGGCCCCCGTCGTCGGGCAGAAAGTGGGCACGGACGTCACGGTGCGGGACATCAAACCGAACCAGAGAGGTGATCCGCGCGGTCTGGCCATCTTCTACATCGCGCTGGCGGCGGTGGTGCTCGGCTTCGTGGGCGCGATCCAGATGAATGTGCACGCGAAGGAACTGACCCCGGGCCAGCGCATCGTGTTCACCGTCGCCTACTCCCTGCTCGGGGCGTTCACGATCGCCGCGGTCGTGGACTGGCTGCTCCACGCGGTCGATCTGCCCTTCGTGTCGGCCTGGTTGACACTGGCGCTGACGATGTTCGCCGCGGGCATGGTCTTCCTGATGTTCGCCGTCCTGATCGGGCGGTGGGCGATCATCCCCACCTGGGGCCTGATGGTCCTGATCGGCAACCCCTCGTCCGGCGGTGCGGTCTCCTGGCCGCTCCTGCCCCCGCTCCTGGGCGCCGTGGGCCGTTGGCTGCCCACGGGTGCCGCCATCAGCGCCATCCACACCGAGGTCTACTTCACCGGCCGGCTTCACGCCTTCCCCTTCCTGGTCCTCGCCGGCTGGGCACTTGTCGCCTCGACCGTCTTCTGGCTCTTCAAGCACCGTCATCCCGGGTACCGGAGCGCGGTGGAGCGTTCGGAGTGACGGTGCCGGAACCACTCCGGCCACGACTGTCCGGACGCCGTCGGCGGGACGCGCGCCGGGACGGGAACGACCGGCGTCGGCCGCGCCACGGCCTCCCACCCCGGGCCCGTCCGACGGCTTCCACTCAGTCCGACCAGTCGGTATGTTCAACACGCCCCGCCCGTCCGGCCGGGCGGGCCCGCGACGGATCGGAGGGCCCATGTCCCAGTACGAGCCAGAGATCGACGGACGGTGCGATCCACGTTTCGCGGCGGTCCGCGAGGCGTTCGAGGAGAACTTCCGCGGGCGGCAGGAGCTCGGTGCGGCCGTCGCCGTGACGCTGAACGGCGAGACGGTGGTGGACCTGTGGGGCGGCTGGGCGGACGCGAGCCGCACCCGGCCCTGGGAGCGCGACACGGTGGTCGACGTCTGGTCCACGACCAAGGGTCCGGCCGCCCTGTGTCTGCACATCCTGGCCGACCGCGGTCTGCTGGACCTGGACGCTCCGGTGGCCGAGTACTGGCCCGAGTTCGCGGCCGCGGGCAAGGAGTCCGTGCTGGTGCGCCATCTGCTGTCCCACCGAGCCGGCCTCGCGGGGCTCAGGGAGCCGCACTCGGCGGACGAGTTGTACGACTGGGAGCTGACCGTCGCCCGGCTCGCGGCGACCGAGCCCTGGTGGGAACCGGGCACGAGAAGCGGGTACCACGCGCTGACCTACGGGTTCCTGGTGGGCGAGGTGGTACGGCGGGTCTCGGGGCTGCTGCCGGGTGCGTTCCTGGAGCGCGAGGTGACCGGACCGCTCGGCATCGACTTCACCATCGGACTGCCCGAGAAGGAGTCCGGCAGGGCGGCGGAGCTGGTCCAGCCGCCGGTCGCGGACAGCAGTGAACAGGCCGCGGCCTTCTCCCAGTTGACGCCTGTGGCGGTGGCGGCCCTGGCCAATCCGCTGGTCGGTGCCGCCGAGGCCAACAGCCCCGGGTGGCGGGCCGCGGAACTGCCCGCCCTCAACGGCCACGGCACGGCGCGGGCGGTCGCCGCGCTGTACGGGATCTTCGCCGGGCGGGGGTCATGGGACGGACGGCAGGTGCTGTCGCCCGCAGCCGCCGAACGGGTGCGCGAGGGACAGGGCAGCTGCCGGGACCTGGTGCTGGGCGCCGGGCTCGGCAGGGACACGGAGATCGCGCTGGGGGTGTGGCTGAGTGGTAGGGAGGGTTCCTACGGACCGAACCCGAGGGCTTTCGGACATGACGGCTTCGGCGGGTCCTGCGGTCTCGCCGACCCCGAGGCGTGCGTGTCCCTCGGCTACGTCATGAACCGGATGGGCCCGCACATCGCCGACGACCCGAGGAAGATGGCGCTCCTGGACGCCCTGTACCGCTCGCTCCGGGCGTAGCCGGTGCGGACGGGATCCGGCCGACTCCCGGCCCGCACTTCCCTGGTGGTTTACACCAATGCCAGATCTGGTCGCGCACCGATCGCGCACGGCTACGTCTTGTCACCAGGAGGCGCGGACATGGCCCGCACCACCCGACCGTCGGGTCAGGCCCGCGGTGTGCCGCTCCCCCGTGTGGCCACGATCAGCCGGCAGCGCGGGCTGCCGTCGGGCCGGCGTCCGAAGGCGGGCAGCGCCCGGTGCTCGACCACGAAACCGGCGCGGGACAGCTCACGCCGTACGTCACCGAAGCGGAAGGTCCGGTAGTACATGACGAAGGGCGGGCGACGGACTGCATTGCGCACGCGCATCACCGCGTCGAAGCCAAGCGACGCCCAGTACCAGGCCGAGTCCGGACGCGGCGGGGCCCCGACGGGGAAGACGAACCGTCCGCCAGGCCGCAGCACGGAGTGGACCTCGGCGAACAGGCCGGGCAGTTCCTCCGGCAGGAAGTGGCCGAACGCACCGAAGCTCACGACCAGGTCGAAGGCGGGACCGAAGGGCAGGGCGCGGGCGTCCGCACGCACCCAGGCGACGCCGGGCGGTCCGTCGGAGCGCACCTGCTCCCGCCCGACGGCCAGCATCCCCGCACTGAAGTCGACGCCCGTCACGCTCCCGCGGCAGATCCTGCGCAGCACATCCACGCCGGCGCCCGTACCGCAGCAGAGGTCGAGCCCGTGCTCGAAGGGCCCCAGGGCCTCCAGCTCCCCCTCGACCGCGCCGAGCACGGAGTCGGGCGTGCGGAACGGGGTTCGGTCGAACTTGGGCGCGAGCAGGTCGTAGCCGCGCTCGACCGAGGACAGCGCCTGAACGGCCAGCTCGCGGAGGGTGGGACCGTGCGGGGAGAACATCATGGTCAGCTTAGGGGCTGCGGGGGACGCACGGGTTCCCTTCCCCGGATCCCTTCCCCGTGAGGAGCCGGGACCGGGGCGGCCGCTTCCCGGCCGCGCACGCCGGATCGTCCCCGATCAAGGGGGACGCGCCCCTCCGGATCCGCGCCCACTGCCGTAGGGTCCCGCCCATGACTTCGTTCCGTCCCGCCCCCGCCTGGCTGGCCGACGCCGTCTTCTACCAGATCTATCCGCAGTCGTTCGCCGACTCCGACGGCGACGGCATCGGCGATTTCAACGGGATCGCCGAGCGTCTCGACCACCTCGAGTGGCTGGGCGTCAACACCGTGTGGCTCAACCCCTGCTTCGTCTCGCCCTTCCGCGACGCGGGGTACGACGTCGCCGACTACCTCACCGTCGCGCCGCGCTACGGCTCCGCCGAAGACCTGGCCGCGCTCGTCGACGAGGCGCGCCGCCGCGGTATCCGCATCCTGCTCGACCTGGTGGCCGGGCACACCTCCGATCGGCATCCCTGGTTCCGGGCTTCCGCCGACGACCCGGAGGACCACCGCTACATCTGGGCCCCCGAGGGCCGTCCCGACGGCTTCGTCCCCTCACCCGGAACCCGTCCCGGCTCGTACCTGCCGAACTTCTTCGACGTCCAGCCCGCGCTCAACTTCGGCTACGCGCGGGAGGATCCGGCCGAACCCTGGCGGCAGCCCGTGGACGCCGAGGGCCCGCGCGCCAACCGCGCGGCGCTCCGCGAGATCATGGACCACTGGCTCGGGCTCGGCCTCGCCGGGTTCCGTGTCGACATGGCCGCCTCACTCGTCAAGGACGACCAGGACCGCTCGGAGACGGCCGGGGTCTGGACCGAACTCCGGCAGTGGCTGGACCGGGCCCATCCGGAGACGGTGCTGCTGTCGGAGTGGGGCGACCCGGAGGTGTCGGTCCCGGCGGGCTTCCACACGGACTTCTTCCTGCACTTCGGCGGCCCCACCAACGGCCTGCCCCTGCGCTCGCTGTGGAACAACGGCGAGGGCACGCTGGACGCGGCCTGGGACCCGATGGACTGCTTCTTCGACCCCGAGGGCAAAGGCTCCCCACGCCCGTTCGTGGAGGCGTACGACAAGGCGGCGACGGCCGTGCGGGGCTCCGGCTTCATCTCCCTGCCGACCGCCAACCACGACTTCTCCCGGCTGAACTGCGGCCCCCGTACGCCCGAACAGCTGCCCGCGGCCTTCGCGTTCCAGCTGACGTGGCCGACGCTGCCGGCGATCTACTACGGCGACGAGATCGGTATGCGCTACGTCCCCGGACTGCCCGACAAGGAGGGCAGCGTCCTCGGTCCGCGCTACAACCGCGCCGGTTCCCGCACCCCGATGCAGTGGGACGACGGTCCGAACGCCGGTTTCTCCACCTCCCCCGGGCACCGGCTCTACCTTCCCCTCGACCCTTCCCCCGATCGCCCCACGGTCGCGGCACAGCGCACCGACGAGACCTCGCTGCTGCACCTCGTACGCCGGCTGATCGCCCTGCGCTCGACCACGCCCGAACTCGGCCCGCAGGGCTCGCTGGAGGTGCTGCACACGGGATACCCCTTCGTGTACGTACGGGGCGGCCGCTTTCTGGTGGTCGTCAACCCCCGCCGGGACGAGTCCGCTCATCCCTTCCTCGGCGCCGCCCGCGCCCTGGAGTCCTCCGGTGTGGAGATCTCCGGCGGGACTGTCACCGCCCGTGGGTTCGGCTACGGCATTTTCGAACTGGACGCATAGAGCGGTCGGGTGCCCGCGACCCCTGTCCGGCACCCGGCCGCTGCACCACGCGTCTCCTGATGCCCCATCAGCCACGGCTGCGGCGTGGCGGGTTCCACCCGCCTTCCACGTCCCCCCGAGCGGCCTTCGACTTCTGGGAAGTTGGCCGGGACGACAACGTTGCGACGCTTCACCTCTTGACGCGATTGGTTCAGACCTTTAGGTTCCGGGCCGTCAAGTCACTTGCATACGACCGAAGTTCAGTCGCATCGACCATCGACCGAGCACGGCCACGGCGGGCGCCCCGCGCAGGAGCGGGACACCCCCGGCGCCGCACGCGTCGTCGTCACCCGGAACGTCCAGAACCGACAAGGAGTGAACTCCGTGATGGCCACCCCCCGCCTCAGACGCTTCTTCCCCAGACGCGCCTTCCTGGGCCGACTCACGGTCGGCGCCGTTCTCGCCGCCGTCCTCATGGCACTCTCGACCGTGCTGCCCGCTCACGCCGCCGACGGCCGGATCACCGGACTCGCCGGCAAGTGCGTCGACGTGGCCGGAGCGAGCAGTGCCAACGGCACCGCCGTACAGCTCTACGACTGCAACGGCACCGGAGCGCAGCTCTGGTCCAACCCGGGTGACGGCACTCTGCGGGCGCTCGGCAAGTGTCTCGACGTCGTCGACCGCAGCACCGCCGACGGCGCGGCGGTCCAGCTGTGGGACTGCGCCGGCAGCGCCAACCAGCAGTGGGTGGTCACCGCGGCCCACGACATCGTCAACCCGGCCGCCAACAAGTGCCTGGACGTGCGGGACAACAACTCCGCCAACGGCACCCGCCTGCAGATCTGGAGCTGCACCGGCGCGGCCAACCAGAAGTGGAACGCCCCCGCGGGCGGCGGCGGCAACCAGAACCCGTCCGGATTCGTGGTCACCGAGGCCCAGTTCAACCAGATGTTCCCGAACCGGAACTCCTTCTACACCTACAACGGTCTCGTCCAGGCCCTCAGCTCCTACCCCGGGTTCGCGAAGACCGGCAGCGACACCGTGAAGAAGCAGGAGGCCGCGGCCTTCCTCGCCAACGTCAACCACGAGACCGGCGGCCTGGTCTACGTGGTCGAGCAGAACACGGCCAACTACCCCACCTACTGCGACTGGAGCCAGCCCTACGGCTGCCCCGCCGGTCAGGCTGCGTACTACGGACGCGGTCCCATACAGCTCAGCTGGAACTTCAACTACAAGGCCGCGGGGGACGCGCTCGGCATCGATCTCCTCAACAACCCGTGGCTGGTGCAGAACGACTCCGCGGTGGCCTGGCGCACGGGCCTGTGGTACTGGAACACGCAGTCCGGCCCCGGCACGATGACCCCGCACAACGCGATGGTCAACCAGGCCGGTTTCGGCCAGACGATCCGCAGCATCAACGGCTCCCTGGAGTGCGACGGACGCAACCCCGCGCAGGTCCAGAGCCGCGTGGACGCCTACCAGCGGTTCACTTCCATCCTCGGTGTCAGCCCCGGCTCCAACCTGTACTGCTGAGCACGCCGGAGGGCCGGGGTCCCGTACCCCGGCCCTTCTCCCCGCCCCCTGCCGGCCCGGGAGACCCGTCCAGGGGCATCGGCCGCCCGCACCGCCGCCACGAGCGCGGAATCACAGGCGCACGGGCAGGGTGAGCACGCTGTTGCCGACAAAACTCGCGTGCCGGGGCGGCTCGCCCTCGGGCAGCGCGAGTTCGAGGTCCGGGAAGCGGGTGAACAGGCCCTCCAGTGCGATCCCGGCCTCCAGGCGGGCAAGCGGCGCGCCCAGGCAGTAGTGGGCGCCGTGTCCGAGCGAGAGGCTCCGCACGGCCCCGCCGCGGCGCGGCCGGGTGACGTCGAACCGGTCGGCGTCGGAGCCGTGGACGGCCCGGTCGCGCCCGGCGGCGGAGTATCCGGCCAGCACGGGCGTGCCCTTGGGGACGACCGTGCCGCCCAAGGTCAGATCCCGCACGGGATAACGGAAGGGGAAGTAGCTGACGGGAGCGTCCCAGCGCAGGGTCTCCTCGACGACGTCCCCCCAGGTCGCATGACCCGACCGGACGAGTTCGAGCTGGTCGCGGTGGTCGCACAGCGCCCGTACGGCGTTGGTGATCAGATTCAGCGTGGTCTCGTGCCCGGCGATGATCATCAGTACCAGTGTGCCGATCAGCTCCTGCTGGCTGAGCCGGTCGCCCTCCTCGTCGCGGGCGGCGATGAGCGCACTGGTGAGGTCGTCTCCCGGGTGCTCGGCCCTGGCCTGCGCGATCTCGCCGAGGACGGCGACGAGTTCACGGTTCGCGGCGATCACCTGCTGTGGACCGATGTCGGTGGCGACGACATGTCCGGACAGCCGGTGCAGCCGGTCCCGATGACGGTCCTCGACACCGAGCAGCTCGCAGATGACGCCCAGTGGCAGAGGCAGCGCGAAGTGGTGCCGCAGATCGGCCACCCCGCCGTCCGACGCGGCCGCGCGGGCGAGGTCGTCGAGCAGCGAGACGGTCAGCTCCTCGATGCGGGGCCGCAGCTCCTCGACGCGCCGCGCCGTGAACGCCCGGCTCACGAGCGAGCGCAGCCGCCGGTGGTCCTCACCGTCCGCGGTGGTCATGCCCTGCACGGTGGCGAAGGTCAGCAATGGCCAGCCCTCGCTGATCCGCCCCTCGCGCAGTGCGGTGAAGTGCCGCGCGTTCTTCGCGACGTCGGGGTGCGCGAGGAACTCCTTGAGCGCCTCGTGCCCCACCACGGCCATCCCCTCGATCTCCCCCGGCAGCACCACCGGTACGACGGCACCCCGGGCGAGCAGCCGCGCGTTGTCGGCGTGGGGACAGCCGCCCGAAGGGGCCATGCGGTGTGGTGCGGCGGAAGGGGTGTCCACCGGCAACTCTTCGTCGAAAGGGTCGGGACCGACGCCGTACGAGGGTCGATTCTGCCTGCTCCCGGCATCACGCGCAGCTCCCGTGCGCACCACTGCGCGGGGGTCGTGGCCCGTTCGCGCCGGAGTCCGGAATGAACGAGGCCGTCGACGCGTTGGACAGTCCGAGAGCCGTGGCGTATCCCGATCGGCCGCTGAGTGCTACAGTGCGATCAGCACCCGTGGACGCCTCTTCTTGGGCGCCGGTGCTCTTTCCTCCTCAGTTCGCTGACTCGTCCGTCCTTCTGCGACCGACGCATCGGCTTTCCCGGATCACCTCGTGAGCGGCGTGTGTCGCCGTGCCCGAGGTACCGGTTTCCGCCGCGACGAGGCGTGATCATGCCGCCCCCCGGCCCTTCCCCCTCTTGTCCCGTGCAGTCCGTCCTCGAAAGGACCACTCATGACCGTCACTCTCGAACAACCCCCCGCACAGCAGCAGGTCCCGACCCGGACCGTCACCGGCGTGCTCGACATCGACCAGCACGGCAAGGGGCATCTGCGCGCCGCCGGCTGCCTGTCCTCGCCCGCCGACCTCCAGGTCGGCCCTGCTCTCGTCCGCCGATACGGGCTGCGCAGGGGCGACACCGTCGTCGGCACCCCCGGCGGACGCTCGCTCACCGAGGTCGAGAGCGTCAACGGCCGCTCTCCGCAGGAGCTGCGGCACCGCCCGCACTTCCGCGACCTCACCCCGCTGCACCCGAGCCGGCGGCTGCGGCTCGAACACCCGGCGGCCGGCCTGTCCGGACGCGTGCTCGACCTCGTCTCCCCCGTCGGAAAGGGACAGCGCGGGCTCATCGTGGCGCCGCCCAAGACGGGCAAGACCGTGCTGCTCCAGCAGATCGCCGCGGCCCTCGCGGGCAACCACCCCGAGTGTCACCTGATGGTGGTGCTGCTCGACGAGCGGCCGGAAGAAGTGACCGACATGCGGCGCTCCGTGGACGGAGAGGTCTACGCCTCGACGTTCGACCGGACGCCGAAGCAGCACATCGCGCTCGCCGAACTGGTCGTCGAACGCGCCAAGCGACTCGTCGAACAGGGTGAGGACGTCGTCATCCTGCTCGACTCGCTGACCCGGCTGTGCCGGGCGCACAACAACGTGGCCGCCGCCGGCGGCCGCACCCTGAGCGGAGGCGTGGACGCCGCGGCCCTGCACGGCCCCAAGCGGCTGTTCGGCGCCGCACGCCTGGCCGAGGAAGGCGGTTCGCTCACCATCCTGGCCACCGCGCTGGTGGAGACCGGGTCCCGCGCGGACGCCTACTTCTTCGAGGAGCTCAAGAGCACGGGCAACATGGAGCTCCGCCTGGACGACGCCCTCGCCTCCCGCCGGGTCTATCCGGCCGTGGACATCACCTCCTCGGGCACCCGGCGCGAAGAACTCCTTCTTCCGGCACGCGAGTTGACAGCAGTGCGAGGTCTGCGCCGCGCTCTGCAGTCCCGTGAGGGGCAGGCGAACCTGGAGACCCTGCTGGAGCGGATGCGGGCCACTCCCGACAACGCGGCCTTCCTGCGGCTCGTCCAGCCCACGCTGCCCGTCGGCTGAGCGGTTCGGCTCCGATCCCCCGGATGTGCGACATCCGGGTGCACGATCCCCCCACTCGGCCCATCTCTTCGGTGCGTACGAACCGTCACCATTCCTACGATGTCCGGTATGACCATCCGATGCTCGCCCCGCACGGCCTCCTCCTGGTGCCTTCTCGGCGTGATCTGGGCGCTGGCCCTGCCGGCGCACCCGGCGGCCTCCGACACGGGAAGCGGCCCCGGCGCCCCCCGCCCGGCCGCCTCGCTCCTGTACGCGTCCGGGACGCAGGTGCAGCCGCGCTCAGGGGCCCCCGCGCTGCCGGATGTGTCGGCGCTGTCCTGGGTGGTCGGCGACGCCACGACGGGCGAGGTGCTCGCCGCGCACGACGCGCACCGCGCACTGCCGCCCGCGAGCACGCTCAAGACGCTGTTCGCCCTGACGGTCCTGCCGGTGCTGCCCGCCGACACCCGGCACACCGTCACCAACCGGGAGCTGCAGGGCATCGGGGCGGGCAGCAGCCTCGTCGGCGTCCAGGAGGGCCATACCTACCAGGTGAGCGATCTGTGGCGGGGCGTCTTCCTGAACTCCGGCAACGACGCCGTGCACGTCCTGGCCGCGATCAACGGCGGTGTGCCTTCGACGGTCCGTCAGATGCAGGCCAAGGCGCACGAGCTGGGCGCCCTGGACACGCACGTGGTCTCACCCGACGGGTACGACGCCGATGGACAGGTGTCGTCGGCCTACGACCTCGCGGTGTTCGGGCGGGCCG
>Ga0102590_1003698_pt1 | contig 14548 bp, 9 predicted proteins | sample AraplaMF_Col_mMF_FD_76859 | JGI IMG/M metagenome (GOLD analysis project Ga0102590, IMG submission 76859) | Arabidopsis root microbial communities from the University of North Carolina, USA - plate scrape MF_Col_mMF | ecosystem: Host-associated > Plants > Roots > Endosphere | place: USA...
CGGATGCCGCCCTTGGCCGCAAAGGTGCCGCCGAACATGGCGCAGCCGTCGGGGAATTTTCCGCCGTCGAAACCGCGCGCGATGAGGTCGGCGACCGGCAGCATCGCGTCAAGCGTGCCCTCCTGGTAGAGCACGCGCTCGCCCTTGATGGTGGCATAGGAGCGCAGGATCATCCTGTCCCAATGGCCGATGACGTCCTCGAGCTCCCATAGCGTCGATGCGATCGGCTTGTCGCACATCTGCTTGGACACCGTGACGTTGTAGGCCTCGACCTTGCGGTCGGTGTGGTCGGAGCCGCAGCCGACGAAGATGCGGCCCTGCCAGCCGATCAACACGAACTCGACTTCGCCGGAGGAATCATCACCGGTGCACTCGATGCTGTCTTCCTGGGTCAGCCGCCGCGCGGCGCCGCGATAATAGATCGGCGTCGAAGCCGGCGGGGCGATGCCCATCTCCTGAAGCTCTTTGATGTGCTTATCGCGCGCGACGGGATCTCGGCCGGTCCAGCCGGCGATGACCATCTGGTCGATCGCCAGCGTCAGCGGCGTGGTGGTGTCCTGGGCGTCGACGGTGAAAGTCAGGTCAAACACGAATTACGGCCTCCATGCCGGCAGCAAGTTCAAAGATGCGACGGTCCGATCCGCCCGCTCCTGCCACCATCAGGCCGACGGGAATTTCGCCCTCGCGATGTGCGGGCAGCGAGATGGCACAGCCGTCGATCATGTTGATCAGGGTACAATTGCGCAGCGCGCGCAGGTTCTCGGTAGTGAACGCCTTGTCGTCGGCGAGATCGGCGATCTTCGGCGGCGTGTTGGCTGTGGTCGGCAGCACCAGGGCGTCATAAGGGGCGAGACGGGCGTTGACGCGGGCGATCAGCGAGCGGCGCTCGTTGAGGAGATCGATGTAGTCGGCCGCGCTCTGCGCCTCGCCGCGCAGGATGCGCACGGAGACGCGGGGATCGTAGACGTCACCCTTGGACGTAAGCAGGTAGCGGTGCCAGGCATAGCTCTCGGACGCCGCAAAGCCGCCCTTGGCGTTCATCGGGCCGATGTCGTGGAATTCGGCCATCTCGATGCGCTCGATGATGGCGCCGTGGTCGGCGAGCGATTTCAGGGCGCGCTCGAACGTCGCTGAGACCTCCGCATCGAGGTCGTCAAGCGCGATTGTGGTCGGCACCGCCAGCCGCATGCCCTTCACGGGACGCGGCTTCAGCGGGACGATCGGCTCGTTCGCGAGCACCGCATCGAGAATGGCACAGCAGCTGACCGATCGCGCCAGCGGCCCGATGCTGTCGAGCGAGAACGACAGCGGCACGGAGCCATCGAGCGGCACGCGGCGCTGCGTCGGCTTGTAGCCGACGATGCCGTTGTAGGCCGCCGGTATGCGGCAGGAGCCGCCGGTGTCGGTGCCGAGCGCGCCATGCGCCATGCCGTCGAGCACGGAGACTGCGGCGCCCGAGGACGAGCCTCCGGGCACGTGGCCCTCGGCCCGGTTCCAGGCCCCCTTCGGCGTGCCGTAATGCGGATTGATGCCGATACCGGAATAGGCGAACTCGGTCATGTTGGTGCGGCCGATCACGACAAACCCGGCCTTGCGCAGCCGCGCCACCGTGGCGGCGTCCTGCTCGGCGGGCGCCGAATCGTCGAGCGCGCGGGAGCCGGCGCGCGTCACCTGGCCCCTGATGTCGAACAGATCCTTGATCGAGACCGGGATACCCGCATAGCGCGACGGCGCGGCCTTGGCCTTGCGCAAGCCGTCCATCGCGTCCGCCGCCGCGAGCGCGGCGTCCTTGTCGACGTGGATGAAGGTGCGCTGGCCTTCACCGGCGGGATCGGCGATCCTGGCGATGCAGGCCTCGACCAGCTTGCGGGAGGTGGTGCGGCCGCTTTCGAGGTCGTCGGCGAGCTTCGCCAGTGTCGGAAAATCGGTCATGTCTGTCTCACGGAATATTACGCGCGCAATCTATAGCGACGGCTCAGTTCGACACAAGCATTGTGCGCATGATGGCATGCATGCACATTGCTGGACCGTTGACGCGCCATGGTCGATTGTCGCATCAAGATCGAAACAGGCAGGTCTGAAACCTGAGCCTTTCTGGGAGGAGCTGCCGACATGGCCGAACCGCAGCGCGCGCGACCGAAACCGACGCCGGAGACCCAGCATTTCTGGGAAGGTACCAAGGCGGGCGAACTGCGCCTGCAGCGCTGCGACGCCTGCGCGCATGTCTATTTCCCGCCGCGCCCGTTCTGCCCGTCCTGCGCCTCGCGCAAGGTCAGCATCTTCAAGGCGAGCGGCAAGGGCTTCCTCTACAGCTACGTGATCAACCACCGCCCCGCGGCACCCGGCTTCACGCCGCCTTACGCGATCGCGGTGGTCGAGCTCGACGAGGGGCCGCGGATGATGAGCAACATCATCGACTGCCCGCAGACCCCGGAGGCGCTCGAACTCGACATGAAGCTCGAAGTGGCCTTCGAGGCGCTCGACGACAAGATCACCCTCCCCGTCTTCCGTCCGGCGAAGGGATAAGCCATGCGCAGCAACCAGGTTGCCGTCGTCGGCGCGGCCGAGACCACCGAGCTCGGCGTCATCCCCAACGCCTCGCAGCTCCAGCTTCACGCGGATGCGGCGCTCAATGCCATTGCCGATGCGGGGCTGAAGCTCTCCGACATCGACGGCTTTGCCACCGCGGTCGAGACGCCGCAGCAGGTCTGCCACTATCTCGGCATCAAGCCGACCTGGGTCGACGGCACCTCGGTCGGCGGCTGCTCGTTCATGCTGCATGTTCGCCATGCCGCCGCGGCAATCGAGGCCGGCCTGTGCAAGACCGTGCTGATCACACATGCCGAGAGCGGCAAGTCGATGATCGGCAAGGCGCCGCGCTCGATCCCCGCCGACAGCCTGCAAGGCCAGTTCGAGGCGCCGTTCGGCGTCTACGGACCGCCCAGCATGTTCCCGATCCCCGTGCTGCGCTTCATGAAGACCTACGGCATCACCCACGAGCAGCTTGCCTCGGTCGCCGTGGTACAGCGCGAATGGGCGGCGAAGAATCCGCGAGCGATGATGAAGGACCCGATCACGGTCGCCGACGTCCTCAACTCGCGCATGATCGCCTATCCGTTCCGCCTGCTGCAATGCTGTCTCGTCACCGACGGCGGCGGCGCGCTGATCCTGACTTCGGCCGACCGGGCCAAGGATTTCCCGCGCAAGCCGGTCTACATCATGGGCACGGGCGAGAGCGTGGAAACGCCGATGGTCAGCCAGATGGAGACGTTCAACTCCTCGCGCGCGTTCAAGACCGCCGGTCCCCTCGCGTTCAAGGAAGCCGGCATCGCACACAAGGACGTCGATCATCTCATGATCTACGACGCGTTTGCGCATCTGCCGCTGTACGGCCTCGGCGATCTCGGCTTCATGCCGCATGAGGAGACCGGCAAGTTCATTGCCGACGGCAACACCCGCCCCGGCGGCAAGCTGCCGCTCAACACCAATGGCGGCGGATTGAGCTACATGCATTCGGGCATGTACGGCATGTACGCGCTGCAGGAGAGCGTGCGCCAGATGCGCGGCATCGCGCCGGCGCAGGTGCCGAACGCGAAGATTTCGGTGTGCCACGGCGTCGGCGGCATGTTCGCCGCAAGTGGCACGATCGTGTTTACGAACGAGAGGTAACCCACATGAGCAAATCACTGCAGGACAAGGTCATCATCGTCACCGGCGCAGGCCGCGGCATCGGGCGGGAGATCGCGCTGCTGTGCGCCGCGGAGGGCGCGAAGGTCGTCGTCAACGACCCCGGCGTGGCCGCCGACGGCGCCGGCACCAGCGCCACCCCCGCCGAGGAAGTGGTCGAAGAGATCAAGAAGCGCGGCGGGAGTGCCGTGGCCAATTTCGAATCGGTGGCGGAGGCGATCCCCGCCAGCAAGATCGTGAAGGCCGCGACCGACCATTTCGGCCGGCTCGACGGCGTCGTCAACAATGCCGGCATCCTGCGCGACATGATCTTCCACAAGATGAGCGTGGAGGCCTTCGAGGCCGTCATCAAGGTTCATCTGATGGGCTCGTTCTACGTCAGCCATGCCGCCGCGCGCATTTTCCGCGAGCAGGAGTCCGGCTCGTTCGTGCACTTCACCTCGACCTCGGGCCTGATCGGCAATTTCGGCCAGGCCAACTACGCCGCCGCCAAGCTTGGCATCGTCGGGCTGTCGAAGTCGATCGCGCTCGACATGGGCCGCTTCAACGTCCGTTCGAACTGCGTCTCGCCGTTCGCCTGGACCCGGATGATCGGCACCATCCCGACCGAGACCGAGGCCGAGAAGGCGCGCGTCGAGAAGATCAAGCAGATGGGCCCGGAGAAGATCGCGCCGATCTGCGCCTATCTGCTCTCCGACGCCGCCAAGGACGTCACCGGGCAGATCTTCGGCGCGCGCATGAACGAGCTGTTCCTGTTCAGCCAGAACCGCCCGCTGCGCTCGGTTCATCGCAGCGAAGGCTGGACCCCTCAGTCGATCGCGGAACACGGCATGCCGGCGCTGAAGGGCTCGTTCTACAAGCTCGATCGTTCGGCGGACATTTTCCCGTGGGATCCGGTATAAGCGTCTAGCCACATTTCCGGCATTCCTGCCCTGCGATCTCTGGTTGTCTTCTCCGGAGATCGCCCTGCATTACGCCAGATTGCAGGCGGATGGTCGCCTCCCAACAAAATCTTGGGAGGAAACCATGACAAGAATACTGACCAAACCAGACAATACCACTGCAAGCGGCGGTCTCGGCCGCCGCACGCTGCTCAAGGGCGCCGTAACCGTCGCCGCGTCCGCCCTGCTCGCCTCGCGCACGGAGGCCCGCGACTTCGGCGCCAATGCCGAGCCGCAGCGCTATCCCGACCCCGATATCGTTGCCATCGATCCCAAGCGCTTCAAGGCGAAGGTCGGCAACACCTCAATCAAGCGGCTCTATACCGGCTGCCTGTGGGCGGAGGGGCCGGCGTGGAATGCGCAAGGACAATATCTCGTCTGGAGCGACATCCCGGCCAACAGGCAGCTTCGTTATCTCGACGACGACGGTCACATCTCCGAGCAGTTCCACAAGCCGTCGAACGAGGCCAACGGCAATTCGTTCGACACCGAGGGGCGCCAGCTTTCCGCCGAGCGCACCCGTCTCGTCCGCTACGAGCATGACGGTTCGGTGACGACATTGGCCGAGCAGGCCGGCGGCAAGCCGCTCAACGGCCCGAACGACATGGTCGTGCATCCCAACGACAAGGCGATCTGGTTCACCGATCCCGGCTATGGCGCGATCAGCATCTACGAAGGCAAGCTCGCCAACACCGGCTCGCTGCAGCCCCACCAGAAGGAAGCAGTCTATCGGCTGGACCCGCAGACCGGACAGGTTGCCAAGGTTGCGGACGAACCGTTCAAGCCGAACGGCATCGCCTTCAGCCACGACTACAAGAAGCTCTATGTCTGCGACACCGGCATCACGCATTATCCGCAGGCTGAAAACGTGGTGTGGTCCTACGACATCGACGGAGCGAAGCTGTCGAACCCGAAGAAGCTGATCGACATGAAGCTTGACGGCAAGTCAGGCTTCCCCGATGGCCTTCGCGTCGACACCGACGGCAACATCTGGGTCGGCGCCGGCTGGGTTGGTCCCGGCTATGACGGCGTGCAGATATTTGCACCGACCGACGGCGCGCGCATTGGACAGATCCTGCTGCCCGAGACCTGCGCCAACGTGTGCTTCGGCGGCAGGAAGCGCAATCGCCTGTTCATGACCGCGAGCCAATCGCTGTATGCGGTCTATGTGGAGACGCAGGGCGCGCATTTCTGTTGAGGGCTCAGTAGTCTCCGCGCGTCACGGCCGGGCTTGTCCCGGCCATCCACGTCTTGAGGCGCGGAACGAAGGACGTGGATGCCCGGGACAAGCCCGGGCATGACGGCTGAGGACGTCGCTGCAGCGTTACCCTAACCCGTATTCCGCAACCCCGCCGAAATCCCGTTGATCGTCAGTTGAATCCCGCGCAGCACCTGCTCGTCCGGGTTCTGCGCGCGGTGCTCCTTGAGCAGCTCGACCTGCACGTGGTTGAGCGGATCGAGATAGGGGAAGCGGTGGCGCACCGAGCGCTCCAGCAGCGGGTTGCCCTGCAGCAGGCGGTCCTGGCCCATGATGTCGAGCAGCGTCTCGATGCAGGAATGCCATTCGCGGCGGATGCGGCCGAAGATCTTTTCACGCAAGGCCTCGTCGGGCACCAGTTCGGCATAGCGCGAGGCGATTGCGATCGAGCTCTTGGCGAGCACCATGTCCATGTTCGACAGCAGCATGCGGAAGAACGGCCACTCCCTGTAGAGCTCTTTCAGGAACGGCATGCCCTTGTCGGGGTGCTGCGCAATCCACTGCTCGACCGCGCTGCCGAAGCCGTACCAGCCCGGCAGCATCAGGCGGCACTGTGCCCATGAGAACACCCAGGGGATCGCGCGAAGGTCCTCGATCGCGCGGGTCTTCTTGCGCGAGGCCGGACGACTGCCGATGTTGAGCGTCGCGATCTCGTTGATCACCGTCGAGGCCCAGAAGTAATCGACGAAGCCCTCGGTCTCGTAGACGAGGCCGCGATAGGCCTTGAAGGCGAGGCCCGACAGCTCGTCCATCGCGGTGAGATATTCGCGGCGCGGCGCGCTCTGGCGCGGATGCAGCAGGCTCGCCTCCAGCGTCGCGGCCGCAAGGATCTCCAGATTGCTGCGGCCGACCTCGGCGTTGGAATATTTCGACGAGATGATCTCGCCCTGCTCGGTGATACGAATCTGGCCGTTCACGGCTCCGCCGGGCTGGGCGATGATGGCGTCATAGCTCGGACCGCCGCCGCGGCCGACCGAGCCGCCGCGGCCGTGGAACAGGCGCAACCGCACGTGATGCCGCTCGAACACTTCGACGAGACCGATCTCGGTCTTGTAGAGCTCCCAGCCCGAGGTGACGAAGCCGCCATCCTTGTTGCTGTCGGAATAGCCGAGCATGACCTCTTGCACGCCGCCACAACTGTCGACGAGGCGACGGTAATCGTGCAGCGACAGCATCCGGTCCATGATGACGCTTGAAGCCTGCAAATCCTCGATGGTCTCGAACAGCGGCACGATGTTGATGGCGCTGCGCCCGGAGGGATGGACGAGGCCAACTTCCTTCAACAGCACCGCGACCTCGAGCATGTCGGACATGCTCTTGCACATCGAGATGATGCACTGGGGAATGGAGTCCGAACCGAACTTCGCATGCGCTTCCGCGGCGGCATGGAAGACGTTGAGCTCGCCCATGGTCTCGTCGCTGTACTTGACGAAAGGCGAGACCAGCGAGCGCGGGCTGCGCAACTCGTTGGTCAGCAGTGAGATGCGGGCGTCTTCGCCGAGCGCGAGATAGGACATGCCGGGGTTGGCGGCGTCCATCAGCTCGGCGATGGTGCGCTCGTGCACGGCGGAGTTCTGGCGGATGTCGAGCCGCGCCAGATGGAAGCCGAAACAATCCACCGCGCGACGCAGCAGCCGGAGCCTGCCGCGCGCGATGACCCGGGCGTTGTTGGAGATCAGCGAGCGGTGCAGCACGTCGAGATCGGCCTGCAACTCCCTGACGCTCCCATAGGGGGCGCCCCTGCCCACCGGCCGGCGCGTGATCTCGACCTGAAGCTTTTCGGCCGTCGCGGTCAGGCGGGCGTAGATGCCCGAGACTGCGAGACGATAGGGCTCGCCGATCCGGTGCGGCGAGGTATCGGGCGAGCGCTCCGCCAAGGTGCGCAGCTCCTCGGAAATGTCGGCCAGATGCGCCGCGATCGACAGCTCGGAGCCGAGCACGTGCAGCTCTTCCAGATAGAACTGCATCACCCGGCTCGACTGCAGCCGCAGCGTGCCGCGCATGACGTCGGCGGTGACGAAGGGATTGCCGTCGCGGTCACCGCCGATCCAGCTTCCCATGCGCAGGAACGAGGCGAGCTCGCCCGCGGCCTGCTCGCCGCCCTCCTCCAGCCGGTCCTCCAGCACGTTGACCAGCCGCGGCACCTCGCGCAGGAACGTGTAATCGTAGAACGATAGGCCGTTGGCGACCTCGTCGAGCACCGTGAGCTTGGTCCGGCGGAGCAGATTGGTCTGCCACAGCGTCAGCACCTCGCGGCGAAGCTGCTCGTCGGAGGCCACGGCCTCGTCCGCGGTCAGCGCGACGCGTTCGCGGCGGTCGAGCAGAGCGGCGACCTCCATCTCGCGGTCCATGGTGCTCTTGCGGCGGACCTCGGTCGGGTGCGCAGTCAGGACCGGGCTGACCAGCGCGGTCTTGAAGAAGCTCCGCAGCGCATCGGCATCGATCCCCGCGGCTTTTGCATGGGCCAGCGTCTCCGCCAGCACTCCGGAGCCGCTGGCGGCACTGCGGGCGCGCATCTGGCGGATGTTGTTCTGGTCCTCGGCGATGTTGGCGAGATGGGAAAAATAGCTGAAGGCGCGGACGATCCGCACCGTCTCGGAGGTCGACATGCTGTCGAGGATCTGCTCGAGCTCGCGGCGGGCGAGCCGGTCCTCGTCGCGGTGGAACCGGATCGAGGTCTGCCGGATGCGCTCAACCAAGTCGAACAGGTCGGCCCCTTCCTGGTCGCGCACCGTGTCGCCCAGAATGCGCCCGAGCAGGCGGATGTCGTCCCGCAGCCGCGCGTCCGCGTCCAGCGCTTGAGCGTCTTCAGGGCGGTTGGCGCGCTGATCGGCGACGTCGGATGGTACGGTCTGGAGGGACATGGCTCGCTCCCCTTTAAGAGCACCCTTGGCACCCCGGCAGGGTCGAGTGTGCGATATTTTTCTGCCGCAGTGCAAGACGAACTTGGGAGCACCGCAAACTGACGGGCGCTCGTGGTCAGTCTCAGCAAGAACATGCTTTCGCGATCTCGCGGCGCCTTTCGCCCGAGCTTTGCTGTCCGTTTCGCCCATCAAGAAGAAAGGGCGCAGGGAAGGCCGGGCGCCGGCTGGCACCCAAGGTCCGCACGCGGAATACGCACGCGGGGTGACCACAGGTGATGCCGGTCGCCCGGCCTTCCCTGCGCAATGGTTTTACGGCTTATGGCGCGCTCTCCTCGGGGAGCGATGCACTCTTGCCCCCGTCGCCTTGCGGCTCATCGATGCGCGCACCGGTTGGCCGCCACATCACCGCAAGCCTTGACGCCAGCCTGCGGGCGCCAGGACCACACGCTTTTGCCGTCCGCGGACGTCCCTCCCCGATCATTCCAGGGCTTGCGCGTGCTCGCCCCAAAAGCCGAAAAGAAACGCTGTAACCGCGCCGTGTCGATCCCGCGGATCGTGATGGCTCACGGGGATTGCCCGCCCTGCCACCCCGTCACGCGCCGGCGCTGCCGCGTCCATCGCATCCCGGCTCACGTATCGTGACGATCGCGAAACGCCCCTTTGGCGGGCCAGGATGGCATGCGGTTTAACCGAAGACGTGAATTCGGTCAATCAGAAAATTTGGCAGGCGCGGCCTTGACCCGCATGTAGCGTGTTTTGCCCGTCGGGCAGCACGAGGAATTGCGTGGGCAACGCGCGCGAGGGCCTGTCAGGTCTGGCACGGTGAGGGGCAATGAAGCCGATCGTCCGCCGTGGGCCACGTCCGCACAGCGGCGGAATTGATGCGCCGGCCGTTCTTAACGTCAACGCAGTGTCTAATGGTAGATGCCGCCAGTTTGTCCGAGCATAGGGAAGACCCATCAATCGGGGTTGGCTAAAATGTCTTGGATGAATGGGTCTTTGGCTATTAGGTACTGCTGAATACCTGAGCTGTTCTCGCTTTCCAGCCTTAGCTTCAACTCCTGATATTTCAAACGGTCCTCTGCATGCCTGCGGAGATGATCTCGGAATCTCAGCATCCGAGCAATCTGTCCGTGACCATCCAAGCACACATGAAGCTTGTGAGTGCGGGCACCTCCCACATCCCGCTTGAAAAAGTGGTGGCCCGGTGAGAGATCGCCTCCGCGACGGTAGCCTAGCGCCACCAATGATCGGCTCCAACCTTCCAACCCGCCGTCTGAGTTGACTACCGCAAGCACGTCAATTTCTGCCTTGGCGACCAAGTCAGGTATGGCGGTGCTCCCGACGTGATGAATCCCAATCAGCGCGAGACCGAAAACAGGCTTCAGTCGCGCCTCTTCTGCCGCGTATAGTTGCGGCCACGTCGGATCATAAGGCTTGATGGGGCTAGTAAGCGGCATGTCTCGCGTTCGCCCCTAAGCCGGCACGATCACCTTGCCGATCGGCCAGAGCGCGATGCCGGCGAGCTTGAGATGGGCCCAGGCGAAGGGGATGCCGATGATGGTGACGGCCAGCACCAGAGCCGTGACGAGATGACCGAGCGCCAGCCACCAGCCGGCCAGCACGAACCAGATGATGTTGCCGATCACCCCGAGCGGCCCGGTGCCGATATCCTCGACACCGGTGACCTCATAGCGATTGACCGCCCGCGATCCGAACGGCAGCAGCGTGTAGACGGCGATGTTGAACGCCGCGCGCGCCCAGGGCAGGCCGACGATGGTGATCGCCATGATGACCGCGGCGATCAGCCAGCCGGCCGCCATCCAGGCGCCGCCGATGAGGATCCAGAGGATGTTGAGCAGCATGGAAACGGGGGTCATGGTTTTTATCCGCGGTCAATGATCCCGCCTATATAGGTGCGAAAATCATCGCTGCGAAGATGATCAGCAGCCTCCGCCGCGTCCGATTGCCTCAAATGGCGTCGCCCGGCTTCCACTTCATCGAATTGACGCACGCGATCGCCAGAATGGCACGGCGATTGAAACAATCCGGACGCCATGGCGTTGCTGTCGCGGCCATTGGGGCCTGGGGATTTACATGTCCGATTTCGTCATCGAGGAAGGCCTGCCGTATCCGTTGGGTGCCCATTGGAGCGGCAAGGGCACGAATTTTGCGGTCTTTTCAGCCAATGCCACCAAGGTGGAGGTCTGCCTGTTCGACGGCGATTGCGAGACGCACCGCTTCGAGCTGCCGGAATATACCGACCAGGTCTTCCACGGCTACATCGCGGGCGTGGGGCCCGGCACCTTTTACGGCCTTCGCGTCCACGGCCCCTATCAGCCCGAGGCCGGCCATCGCTTCAACCCGAACAAGCTCCTGCTCGATCCCTACGCGCGCGCCCACGCCGGCACCCTGACATGGGACCCGGCGGTGTTCGGCTACAAGATGGAGACCGGCGACGACACCACCTTCGACGAGCGCGACAGCGCGCCGTTCATGCCGAAATGCGTGGTGGTCGATCCCGATTTCGACTGGCAGGCCGAGACGGCGCGGCATAACGTGCATTGGGACGAAACCATCGTCTACGAAACGCATGTCAAGGGCTTTACCAAGAAGCACCCCGACGTGCCCGAGCATTTGCGCGGCACCTATGCCGGCTTCGCCGCGCCCGAGATGATCGGACACCTGACCTCGCTCGGCGTCACCTCGGTCGAGCTGCTGCCGGTGCACTCCTTCATCAACGACGACTATCTGCTGAAGAAGAACCTGGTCAATTACTGGGGCTACAACAGCATCGGCTTCTTCGCGCCGGACCCGCGCTATGCCTCCGACGTGCCGAACTCCTTGCGCGAGTTCAAGGAGATGGTGTCGAAGCTGCACGGCGCCGGGCTCGAAGTGATCCTCGACGTCGTCTACAACCACACCGCCGAAGGCAACGAGCTCGGGCCGACGCTGTCGTTCAAGGGCATCGACAACGCCAGCTATTATCGCCTGCTGCCGGACCGGCGGCGCTATTACATCAACGACACCGGCACCGGCAACACCGTCAACCTGTCCCATCCCCGCGTCATCCAGATGGTGATGGACAGCTTGCGCTACTGGGCCGGTCACATGCACATCGACGGCTTCCGCTTCGACCTCGGCACCATTCTCGCCCGCGAGGTCTACGGCTTCGACGAGCAGAGCGGCTTCCTGAAGGCGATGGACCAGGATCCGCTGCTGGCGACCGTGAAGCTGATCGCCGAGCCTTGGGATTGCGGCCCCGGCGGTTACCAGGTCGGCGGCTTCCCGCCCGGCTGGGCGGAGTGGAACGACAAATATCGCGACATCGTGCGCGACTATTGGCGCGGCGAGGCCCCGCCCTCCTTGCTCGCCGCGCGGCTGCTGGGGTCGGCCGATATTTTCGGTCGCTGGGGCGGCCGGCGCTCATGGGCCAGCGTCAATTTCATTACCGCTCATGACGGCTTCACGCTGAACGACTGGGCGAGCTACAACGACAAGCACAACGACGCCAATGGCGAAAACAACAAGGACGGCAATTCGAACAATTTGTCCTGGAATTGTGGCGTCGAAGGCCCGACCGACGACAAGGCGATCCTGGCGCTGCGCGAGCGGCAGAAGCGCAACATGCTGGCGACGCTGCTGCTCTCGCAGGGCACGCCGATGCTGCTCGGCGGCGACGAATTCGGCCGCACCCAGCAGGGCAACAACAACGCTTATTGCCAGGACAGCGACATCTCCTGGTTCGACTGGGCCATGGGCGAGGATGCGCAAGCGCTGCTCGCCTTCACCAAGCGCGTGATCCAGCTGCGGCGCGACTACCCGATCCTGCGCCGCAGCCGCTTCCTCACCGGCGCTCATGACGCGCAGCTCGACATCCGCGACGTCGTCTGGGTCAACGCCAACGGCGGCGAGATGACGAGCGCCGATTGGGAGAACGGCTGGCAAAAGTGCTTCGGCGTCGTGCTCGACGGCCGCGCGCGCAAGACCGCGATCCCGCGCCGCGGCGAGGACGACAGCGTGCTGATCATCCTCAACAGCTACGAGGGCGAGGTCGACTTCAAGCTGCCGCACACCACGGCAGGGCCTTGCTGGTCGCTGCTGCTCGACACGACGATTGCCGACGGCGCGTCGGGCGATCGGTTCGAGTTCGACAGCATTTACAAGGTACCGGGCCGGTCGTTCCTGCTGTTCGTGGGCGGGGAGCTGGCGTAGGGGCTCGGATCAGCGCCCCTCGAACTTCGGCTCGCGCTTCTCCATGAACGCCTTCATGCCCTCGGCCATGTCCTGCGTCTTGAACAGGGGAAGGAGCTGGAGATAGACGTGGTGGACGTGGTCGGAGAAGTTTTCGTTCAGGCCCATCCGCATCATGCGCTTGGAGGCCTGCACGGCGAGCGGCGCGTTGGCGGCGATCTCGCGGGCGATCGCAGTGGCACGGGTCATCAACTCGGCGTCCGGCACGACCTCGTTGGCGAGACCCCAGTCCAGGCATTCGCGGGCGCTGAGCGTGCGGCCGGTGAAGATCAACTCGGAGGCCTTGGCCCAGCCGAGCATGCGCGGCAGCAGCCAGGTGCCGCCGGATTCCGGCACCACGCCGCGCTTGACGAAGGCGGCGGCGAGTTTTGAGGATTCCGCCATGATGCGGATGTCGCAGCCGAGCGCGGTATCCATGCCGTAGCCGGCCGCGCCGCCATTGACGGCGCAGATGGTCGGCTTGTCCATCGCCTGCAACACCGTTGGCGGCGTGTTGCGCAAATTGATCGTGGTCGGTGACGACGCGGCGCTGAGGCCGTTGCCGTCGCGTTCCTTGCGCAGATCGAGGCCGGCGCAGAACGCGCGGCCCTTCCCGGTGAGGATGACGACGCGGACGTTCCTGTCCTCGTTGGCCTCGGTCAATAGCCGCGCCAGATCGTTCAGCATCGGCCCGGAGATCGTGTTCATGCGCTCCGGCGCGTTCAGCGAGATGGTCGCGATGTGGTCGGCGACGGTGTAGAGGACTTCGTTTGCGGCGTCGGTCATGACAAATGTTTTCCTGTCGTTTCGATCCGGCTACGGGGCGTTCAGATCTTCCGTCCCGCCTGCTCCCAATAGGGATCGCGCAGGCGGCGCTTGAAGATCTTGCCGGAGTCTTCGCGCGGCAGGCCGTTGCGGATCTCGATATGCTTTGGCACCTTGTAATCGGCCAGCGAGGTCTTCAACCGCGCACGGACATCGGCGGCATCGAGCGTGACGCCCGGCTGCGGCTCGACCACCGCCATCAGCGCCTCGCCGAACTCGGCATCGGGGATCCCGAACACGGCGCAATCGTGCACGCCGGGAACGGCGTGCAGCACGGATTCGATCTCGGCCGGATAGATGTTGACGCCGCCGGAGATCACCATGTCGCGCTTGCGGTCGCAAATGAAGACATAGCCGTCCGCGTCGATGTAACCGACATCGCCTGAGGTGATGAAACCGTCGCGGTCGATCTCGGCGCGCTTCTCCGGCCTGTTGTGATAGGTGAAGTCCGCCATCTCGGCCATGCGGGAATAGATCTCGCCGATTTCGCCGACATCAAGCAAGCTTCCGTCCTCGCCGACGAAGCGCAACTCGGCGCCGGGCGAAATCCTGCCAACCGTGCCGGGCTTCCTCAGCGCGTCCTCGGAGGTCGCAAAGGTGACCGCACTGGATTCGGTCGAGCCGTAGAACTCGTAGATCACCGGCCCCCACCACTCGATCATGGCGCGCTTGACGTCCGCCGGACAAGGCGCGGCGGCGTGGATGATGTGGCGGAGCGAGGAGACGTCGTATTTCCTGCG
>Ga0102590_1003700_pt1 | contig 14546 bp, 9 predicted proteins | sample AraplaMF_Col_mMF_FD_76859 | JGI IMG/M metagenome (GOLD analysis project Ga0102590, IMG submission 76859) | Arabidopsis root microbial communities from the University of North Carolina, USA - plate scrape MF_Col_mMF | ecosystem: Host-associated > Plants > Roots > Endosphere | place: USA...
TAGCGATGCTGGTATTGCCCACCAGGGTAATGCCAAACCGGCCGCCTGTGATGGTATTTGCTTTAAAAATGTTGGCATCGCAATAGGCCGCCGCTTCATTGGTGGCCGAAGTGGCCGATCCGCTTACCACTATACCAGCGTAGTTATCGCCAAATAATTCAGGGGAAGTGTGGATGGTGTTATGATAGATCACATTTGAGTCGGCATCATTCGTCAGCTGATAACCATAGCCGTATTGGGAAGGGCCTGTGCCCGCTGCAGTAACCGTGAGGTTATTAAAGATGAAATGGTCTGCACCGTCAAGCTTAATGACGGCCCGCAACTTGTTGAGTGTTGGCGTAAAAGTGATTTCAGTACCAGCAGCGCCGTTGAAGGTGATGGTATTAGCTGCCGAGCTGCCAGGTACGCTATACAATGTGAGTTGTTCAGTATAAATACCGCTGTTGGCGGCCACATTGAAGGTAACAGCACCGTTGATACCACATTTAATGTAGTCGTATGCCGCATTGAAGCTTTGGAAATTTCCTCCTCCCGCGGGCTGGTTTTTATTGATGGTAAAAATGCCGGATACCGGTTGAGGAGTTATCACCTGCACGGGTACTGATGTAGCCGTACCACCGGTAGCACAGGTTATGACTGCGCGGTACCAGGTGTTGAGGGTCTGGCTGGCTTTATAAGCTGCTGCGGTAGCGCCGGGGATATTATTCCAGGTACTGTTGTTGGTGGATGACTGCCATTGATAGCTTAAACCTGTAGCCACACTGGCACCGCTCAGCGTCAGCATGAAAGCAGCCGCCCCGCATGTCTGGGGTACACTGGAAATAGTCGTACCCGCTGTCAGCGCAGCGCCATTACAGGGGCCAGCTGCTGTCCAGTTGAAAATGATATCGGGGCGGGTGGTAGGATCACCCTGGGAGGAACCAGTAGCGGCGTCGCAAAGATTGCCGTTGAAATTATCACCGATGGTATGCGAGCCATTAAAAGACAGACCTGTTGTCCAGCTTACATAGGGGTTGGCCATACGGCTATCCACCGCTCCGGCATCCGTGCAAATTTCAATAACGATGTTATCTGTTCCATTCCAGTAGAAAGGCAGTGTAAAAGGAAAAGAGTTATTACCCATCACCGGCATATGGTTCACAGGGCCATGTACGATCACTGTACCGGGCTCCCAGGAGCTGGTGCTGAGAGAGCCGGATGCAGAAGTGCCTATCTTAATGACGAGGTTATCTGCCGCTGAATTGGGTCCTGCATACATGCCCAGGTCTGTTACCTTAAAGCGGATGGCATTGATATTACCGGCTGTCATTCCTTTGGCCCTCAGCTCGGAAGCCAGGTACAGGAACTGCATACGGGTAGCATCATAGCTGTCGGCCAGCGGGCAGGGATATACCCAGTCTGTATTAGCGGTAGTACCATTCCCGATGGGGATATCTACCTGGGCAGAAGAACGTACTGCAAGCAGTAATAAGATAAACAGGAGATGCCTGATAATAACGCGACGGATGTGTGGCATGGTGAAGAAAATAATTGGATGAAATTAGCAGAAGGGGAGGTCGCAGACATGACGGCAAACATTCTATTAAAAAAATGAATGGAAAACACTATTGTATGATCAACAGGAAACTTCTTGCGATCGGCCGGCTACTCCTGCTGTTGCCCGTTTTGCTTTCCCAGGTGTTGCATGCACAGGAGCGGGTTATCATAATGCACGCTGAACGTTGTGACACTGCGGAAGTAGACCAGTATATTGCCCGCTCCAAACAACTGGTAGAAGTGAATGATGACAGCGTAGCTTATTACCTGAGCAGGGCAGTACAGCAAAGCTATCATTGCAATTTTAATGACCGGATCATTAGGTCGCTTACAGAACTGGCCGCCTGGCATTTCGGACATAGTGTAGAGCAGGCCATCCGCTATGCCCACCTGGCCATCCTGGAACACCAGCAACGGGGCAATGTGCTTAGCAAACGCGGACTGATCATCTACAAGGCATATAATATACTGGCCAAGGCTTATGAGACAAAAGGTATGATAGACTCTTCCGCTTTCTACTACTACCTGCTGAATGATGTGATAGAACAAGGCGCTATTACGGATCCTGAATACGCAGTATCGGTATACAGCCAGCTGGCGCTCTTCTGGCTGAACAGCAACTGGGATATTAATGAAGGTAATATAGACGCGACCAGGTTCTTTATTGACAAAACAAAAATCGCTGAAACACGGCTAAAGGATAGTTCTGTACAGGCTTATATGAGCTATCTGCTGCAGGGTGCGTACTATTTTTGTACCAGCAACTATGATTCTTCCCGCTATTACTATCATACCTTTCTTAAAGAACGCAGGCGCATAGGCACGGCCAATGCTACCTGGGAAGCGGCCACTTATCTGAATGTAGCAGAAACATACCTGGCTGAACATAAGACCCGGGAAGCCATTCAATACATCCGTCAAACACTGGCACTAAAACAGAAACTGGCGGGCAACCCGCGTTATCTGCTGCTGGCCAACCTGTACCTCTCTAAAGCCTGGTATCTTCAAAAGGCTTATGCTAACAGCGTTACCGCATTTGAGACCGCGTTTTATGATATTGACCGACGTGAGGTGCTTGGCAAAGAAGTGATAGAAGGCTACAAAATAGCTGCGGGCGCTTATGAAAAGCTGGGCATTACCGATAAGGCACTGTTCTATATGAACGCATATACCGCATTGCACGACAGCCTGATGAAGAAAGACAAGCTGGACCTGATGAACCGCCTGCAGGTAAAATTCCGCGTAGCAGAAAAAGACCGGACCCTGGCAGAACAAAAGCTGATCATCACAGAAAGTGAGAACAAAGCACGCAAAAAGAATTTCTGGATAGGAGGCATTTCCATTCTTACTGTATTCCTGGTCATTCTCTTTGCTTTATGGCAGCGTAATAACCGCCATAAACAACGCCTGCAGCAGGAAGCGATCAATAACTTCCAGCAGAAAATAGAGATTGCCAGCCTGAATGCCACCATCAACGGTGCAGAAAAGGAAAGAGCCCGTATTGCGCGGGAACTGCATGACGGCATTGGCGGCTTGCTGGCAGCAGCCAAAATAAACTTTGAGCTGGTAAAGACCACCTGCCATCTGCATAACAAGGCTGACTTTACAGACGGGCTGCAACTGCTTTCAGAAGCGGCTGCAGAACTGAGAAAAACCGCCCACAACATGATGCCAGAGATATTACTGCAGGAAGGGCTGGTAGAAGCAGTGGGGCATTTTTGCAGAACGGTAGCACGCAACAGCGGAACTGATATTCATTTCCAAACCACCGGCCCTTTACGTCCATTTGATACCCATATGGAACTGGCCATCTATCGCGTGGTGCAGGAGCTGGTGCACAACATACTGAAACATGCCGCCGCCACTGAAGCGATTGTGCAGATGGGCTTCAGCGATGAACTATTTGACCTCAGTATAGAAGACAACGGCATCGGCATGCCCGACAACATCCGGAACGCTAAGGGAGGGATGGGACTCAAAAGCATTGAGGAACGACTAAAGGTCATCAACGGTCAAATGATCATCCGGAACCTGGCGGGCGGCGGTACCGGGATCTATCTTGAAATAAGCCTGCCAAAAGAAAACATTGCCATACTATGATCCATATTGCTATTGCCGACGATCATGCCCTGATCCTTAACGGACTGCAGAAGATCATTGCTGTTGACCCGGAAATGCAGGTGACCGGAGCTCACCTGGACGGCGCCAGTCTGTTAAATGCACTCGCGCAGCATCAACCGGATGTACTCCTCCTCGATATACAGATGCCAGGCAGGAACGGAATTGAGCTGGCTGGCATTATCAGCAAGCGATATCCCGGGGTAAAGATCATTGCGCTCACCAATATCGAAATACTGCCACAGGTAAAGAAAATGATGCGGCAGGGCTGTAGCGGTTACCTGCTGAAAGATGTGGAACCTGCAGCGCTGATTGCCGCTATCCGGAAAGTGTACGAGGGAGAAGAAGTGATCCATGAAAGGCTCCGGACAGCGCTCAACAAAAATCTCTTTACCAACAGCAACGCCAATGTGATCACCCGGCGGGAAGTGGAAATACTACGGCTCATAGCAGACGAGCATACCAACCCGGAAATAGCGGAAAAGCTTTGTATCAGTCTGCATACAGTGGAAAATCACCGTAACCGTATATTGCAGAAACTGGGCGTAAAAAACACCGCCGGACTGATAAGAAAGGCCATAGAACAGGGACTGATCTGAGCAATTTTTCCTGGTTTTTACTGCAATCCGTCTGCAGCCGACCGGGCATGACGATTTTAGGTGTAATTTTTATATGGTTAACGAGAGATTAACCTATACATTATTAACCTAAAATCAATGTTTTATGACCATCAAGACCTTAAGAGGCCTTCCTCGTCCCTTGAAAAAACTGCAGCACGACTACCAATTGCTTCAGAAAGTAGGGTTTACCAGCTCCATTATCCGGCTGATCGATGACCGCCGTAATCCCTTGAGTGATTACTGCCAACCTTTTCAGCCGCATCCCGCCAGTAAAGCAATCATACAGTCGGCCCGGCAGTTTTGTATAGATCATGGCATCTGGCTGGATAATGCGCAGCATTATATTACCTGCCAGCTTTTCCTGTATCCAACGGCCAGCTATGAACGCATGCTGGTAATGACCAAAAACAACGCTATTGACTATTACCTGAACGACACCTATGGCCGGGACCTGTTCAAGTCGCTCAGCGAAGCACAACAAGGGGCTGCCGCCGCTGTTATTGAACGCATGTCTCACCTGAACGAAAATATGTATCTGATTGCCGATGCTCAGCCGGTTGAACGGGCTAACGCAAAAATGCTGGCTGAGATACGCGATAGTTCTCCCAAAGCATGGTTCTCGGAGTTTCTTCGCCTGTATAACTATCATCTCGAAGTTACGCACCGCAACTGCAATACATCCGCACTGGGCTATGTACCTGATGTTGCACAGTATGTGGATATGCGTTACCACACCAGCGGCATGCCGCATATTGTACTGCTGCTGGAGTATGCAGAAGCCAATTTCCTGGACTGGGGTTGGCTGAATGACACAGCCCTGGCACCGTCACTGCAACGCCTTCACTGGCTGATCGCCGCATTTGGCTGCCTGTCTAACGACCTTTTCTCTTTTGAAAAAGAAGTGATCGACAACGGCGCTGATGCCAACCTGCTGGCGGCCATTGCACTGAACGAACCTTCCTGGCAGCTTACAGAAGTGATCTATCATGCGGCAACGATGGTGAAGAATATTCTTAGAGAATACTTTGACCTGCTAAGCGGCATGCGGAAACAGGTGAAAGATCTTTCCGTGGCATTCCCTGTGGAGAGCTCGGGGATCAACCAACATCTTGACTGCATTGAAAGATGTGTGCAGGCCAGTTGGATGTGGCAGGTACATACCCAGCGTTACAAACGTGTTAATTCTATATGGGAGGAAACACAATTGCCAGAACCGGCCATATTGAAGGCGGTATAGTGGGGTTTATTATTCCCGTAGTATTTCACTGCTGTGCCTTACGTGTTTGCTAAGCACGTTCAGTAGCTGCACTTCGTTGATCGGCTTGACAATAACGTCTGCCGCTCCGGCGGCTTTGACTTCCATCTGCGGTTCCAGCCCTTCGCCGGTGGTGAATACTACGGGGATATTTTTAAAACGGGTATCGGCTTTTAATCGTATCAATGCTTCCATACCACTCATCACAGGCATCTGTTGGTCAAGGATGATAACATCGGGAAGGTGTTCTGCCGTGGCATATTCTTCCAGTCTGTCCAACAGTTCCTGCCCGTTACCGGTGACGGTAGCGCGGCACTCGTTCTTGGAGAGGAATCTTGCCAGCAGCAGGGCATTCATAGCATTATCTTCTGCGATCAGTATGTCGACGTTAGACAGGCTATAGATGTCAGCTTCTTCCTGCGGGATATCTTCCGTCTGTCCCTGCGTCAGCGGCAGGCGTACAGTGAAGACAGTAGTATCATCGCAGCTGCTCACATCAATAGCGCCCCCCATGGCGGTCACTTTATTCCGTACAATGTAGAGTCCCAGTCCGCGGCCTTCTTTGCCGGAGCTTCCATAGTCGCGTACAAAAGGATCAAAGATATGCGGTAGCTTATCGGCGCTGATGCTGCCCTGGTTCTTTACAACTATTGTCCATTCATCATTGCCACCACTTATAGCTACATATACCGTACTGCCCTTATGGGAATATTTGATCGCATTGGTGAGCAGGTTGGCACCTATCTGTTGCAGCTGCTGCCAGTCGGCCAGGATCACATCCGGCATATCAGCTATCTGCAGGTTCAATTTGATGCCTTTGATCTTTGCCACGAAGCGGTTGCCATCTATCAGGCGCTCGAAGAAGTCCTGCGGTTTCCCGGCCGCTTCTTCCAGCGTAAACATTTTACCGGCTTCTATCTGGGCCAGGTCCAGCACGTTATTGATAATGCCACGGGCATTCTCGCAGGCATAGAGCTGCTGATCTATCAGGGGCTCAATGATCTTCAGTTGTCCGTTCAGCTTGATGTCGCGCTTGATCATCTGCGCGCACATATACACCGTGTTCAGCGGGGTACGCAGTTCGTGGGTTACCTCGGCAACGAAAACACGCTTGAAATTATTGGCCTTGATCAATTCATACTTCAGATCGTTGGAGCGTATGTATGGCTGGCTCACAACAGAAATAATAAAAAGCACACCGGCAATGGCCATGGATTGGATAATGAAGCCTGCCTGGCGGTCTACCGGGATGTGCGCTACGAAATTGAAATAGTATCCCACCTGCACAAAGGCCAGGGTAAGACCGGCGGCGAAGAAGCAAAGCTTTCTCAGTCTTCTTTCTGCGAATATCAGGCAGATAATAGAGATGAGGAAAGTAACCATGAACTGCAATTGGATGATGCCGCCAAACAACAAACAATAGTAAGAGATAGCCACGCATTGCAGAAAGTACAAGGTAAGGCTTGCCGCTACGCGCTGTCTGTAATGGTTGATCAGCAGCACCGAGGCGTTGATCGTCAGTTCTACTATAATGGCAATAAGTATAGACAGCTTTCCTGTGAGGGCGTACACTACCGGGGCGATGACCAGCATGGCAGCACCGATAGCCAGTGAAAGCGTGTTCGTCATGATTATATTGGATACAAGCACTTCGTCCTCTGTGCCTTCGATCCCGATCCTTCGCAGTTGCCGGACAACCGATACCAGCTTGCTTTTCAGGGGGGTGATTACTTTTTTAAAACTATCACCGGCTGCATTGAGGGAAATAAGCACCTGCCGCAAACTCATATGCATGTTAAGCGATCTGTTTTGGGTTTTAGGTGTAAAAAATCCGCATCACTTACAGGTTATGTTACTGGATTTCTTAATATTCCACTCCTAATTTAAGTTTATTTTTGAATATGACCACTACAAAAGGTTGTTCATTTTAGCTACGCGGATCTTAGAAAAAAGCTACTTTTCCGCTGTTCATATCATATACTCCTCCGAGGATCATAATTTCATTCTTCTTCTCCATCTCTGCCAGGATAGGACTGTTCTTACGGATATTCTCTACCGTCAGCTTTACATTCTGTTCACATACCGCATGCACGAAAGCATCATTCTTCGAGCTCTTGTCGCCGTTAAAGGATACACTGGTGACCGCAGGCCTGATCCTGGCCAGCAAAGCGGTGATATTTCCCAGCTTAACATCGTCAATAGCGGATTTAATAGCGCCGCAATGTTCATGGCCCAATACCAGGATCAGCTTTGCACCGGATACTTTACAGCTGTATTCCATGCTCCCCAGCATATCGGGATTCACCACATTTCCTGCTACCCGGCCAACAAAGATGTCGCCTATACCGCGATGAAAAACATCCTCTACGGGTACGCGGGAGTCTATACAGGAAAGGATCATGGCCTTAGGATACTGGCTAAGGGCGGCTTCACGGATACGCGCTGAGCTGTTACGGATGGTAAGCCGGTCGTTTACAAAATCCTCGTTTCCTTCTTTTAGCAGGTCCAGTACTTTCTGCGGTGTAAGGGCCTGCTGCTGCTCCCGGGTTAATACAGGGTTTTCTAATACTTCCGCAGCATCGACCACAATGGTATCTTTACCAGCAGTAGCAGCAGTAGTATCTGTAGCGTTGGCATGAGGGGCTTGTGATCCGCCGCAGGAACAAAGTATGATCAGCAGTGTAGCCAGGTAAAAACAGTGGGTGTTGGCGGTTCTCATAACGATTGTTTGCTATTTAACACCCGCCTCCTGCATTTTGTTCTGGCGCTACTTTTCAAGCGCCGGACCAACATACTCACGCATGATTGCAGCAGAGTTCTTTTTGATATCCCATTTATTATAGTTCCCGGCGGTGATCACCACTACCAGCTTGTGCTCTTCGTCAAAGATGATGCGCTGGTCGCCATTGCCCACACAGTTCACTACCCTGATCTCTTTATCGCCGATCTTATCATACCAGATCCAGAACTGGTAGCCGTAAGCTCCTTTGCCATGCCCCTGGAGCGGCACATGGTCTTCCATGGATGCTTTCACCCAGGAGGCAGGAACTATCTGTTTGCCATTCCAGCGGCCCTCATTGCTGTACAGCAAACCAAATTTCAGCAGGTCTCTTGAACGGAGGCGCAGTCCTGAAGCGGCAGCTGGCATATCAGTGCCCGGGTACTTCGTCCATTCAAATTGCGTGATGCCCAATGGTGCAAATAAATATTCCTTTGCAAACTGGTCCACCTTTTTGCCGGTGGTGCGCTCAAGGATAGCGGCCAGCAGTTGTGTAGTGCCACCGTTGTATTTCCATACCTTCCCGGGGGGCGCTTCCATTGGTTGGGTAAGGACAAAGCCCACCGGATCAGGGCTTTGTACCATCCGTATTTCGCTGTTCTCCGGATTGTCATAAGGCGCATCGTCATTCAATACAAGGCCTGAGCTCATGGTCAGCAGGTGCTCAACCGTCAGGGCAGATTTGAGACCGGTATCCTGCGCAGCATACTGCGGGAAGAAATCGAGTACTTTCTGATCCACGCTTTTGATCTTGCCTTGCTGAATAGCGATGCCAATACAGGCAGATACGATGCTTTTCGAAATGCTTCTGATATCATGCACACTGTCTTTACTATGTGTCACTACGCCAATAGGATTGCCCCAACGTTCATCTTTACCCGGCCAGTAATTTTCATATATGAGTTTGTTGTTCCGGCTGATCAGCAAACTGTGAATATTGGGATAAGTGCCTTTTTCTATTTCAGCGGCCAATGCCTGGATCTTGTCGGCATTCAGCTGCTCTGCTGACATTGTGGAGGTGGCAATCCCCTCTGTTGATTGTTGCGTAAAACCCGTGTGTGCGATGAGCATCAGCAAAAAGGATAAGGCTAGATTTTTCATTTTAGTGGGTACTATATCGTGATGAATTAAACTACTTTTTCTAAATGAGCATGCTGAACATTTTCCCGCACCGGCAATTCTTTTCTTTTTCTCCAGAAGATAAATGCAATGATTACAGCAACTATCGGTAAGGCGATCCCGAATTCATCAATATATTTCATGGTATCTCCTGTATCTACCGTTATGGGCGTGAACACCATCTGGATGAACAGGTTGTGACTGGCATGCAGCAGCGTAGCCGTCCACAGGCTGCCTGATTTCATGCGCATCCAGGTGAAAACAAAACAGATGGCAAACACCAATACCGTAAAGCAGATAAGCATATACAATTTGGAGCCGCCTGCGTTATAATTAGATCCCAGCAACAGCGGATAGTGATACAAGGACCAGATCAAACCCATCCACAGGGAAGTGGCGGTGTAAGAATTGATCTTAGCCAGCTGCGGTGTAAGAAAGCCACGCCAGCCAATCTCTTCGCCTAAAGCGGAAGCCATAGAGCGAACCATCCCGAAAGTGCCTGCGAGTAATACAAACAAAATGATCACTACCCCATCAGGCAGGTTCCAGCCCAAACCGTTGGCAATCTTCCCTACAAATTCCTTATTATAAAAGCCGCCTTTACCACTGATCCATACAGCGAGATAGGCCACCAACGCGTATAAAAAGGGGATGGCATAAGACCAGAGCTGATATTTGTTCCGGCCCCATTTCCAACCCAGTGAAGAAAGCGGTATTTTCCTTATCAGACAGGTAAGCAAGGCCCCCAGCGCCGGGCACCACATGATCATGATGGTGTAATTCACCGGCGGGAAACCGGCGGCGATGTTGCCTAAACGTATGCACATGTAGTATACAGGCAGGCATAGAATAGTAGTAATTACCAGGTAGGTAGCAATGTTTTTGCGGATAGCAGGTTTGTTTTCCATAAGCGGTTATATTAGTAAACGTTTTGGGCTGGTGATACCAGGTACAGTATTACAGCGGGTAGTCAGCAGGCAACCACCCAACAGGCAACAGTAGAGAATAGGTCTCATAACGGCGGCTTATCTCACAATCTACTCATATTCCCTGTAAGCGCCAAACCTCGCGAGCCGGTCTTCTCCCAATTGCGGGGGAACAGGCGTACAGGGTTCTTTCAGCTGCTCACATAACTGCATCCATAAGGCGGTACGGGTATAGGTTTGATGTACTTTCTGGAAAGGGGTTGACAACAACAATGCTTTTGCCTGCTGCAACTCTCCTTTATCGATGAGCAGCTGCACGCGCCGTTCTATCAGCCATTCATCCGGTAGCGCTGCTACCTGGGCCAGCCAGGCTTCCCGCTCCGGTATTGTCTGCGCGCCAAAGGTTCGCAATACCTTATCTCTTTCTACTACTACCTGCGGATGCAGTTGCAGCCATCTTTCGTTAATCGCATTAAAGGCTTCCCGGGCGCCCTGCATATTGTTTTGCTGTTTCAGCAACCTGGCCAACAGCACTTTGGCTACACCTGCTTTGCTGGCATTCAAAGCTTTTACCGCATCTTCATTTCTGCCCCTGCCCACCAGCCAGGCGCCATAATAGAACTCCCACAGCGCATGCTCTTCACCGTTAGAGGCGCCAATGGCCGAACGGAAAGGACCGTCCAGGTCTTCCATACCGGAGGGCGCCCAGATACATTCATCTATACGGGGCGGCGATGGCAGAGAACTTCTGTTCTCATAAGATCTCCGCAGAGATCTCCAGATATCTGTTTCCCGCCTGCCAGCCCAGTCAAATAAAGGAATGGCGCTTACAGGCCGCAGTTCGCTATGCGGCAGCTGCAATGCATAAATATCCAGCTCTTTATCTGAAGGTATCCAGTACTCTGTATGTGAATGAGTGGCTTTGGACGCCAGCTCCTGTTTAACAGACTGATCGCCCGCAGGGCCTCCCTGCAGTTCTATGTAAGACTGATGACGGGCAGTACTTAAGGTAGACCACGCACTGTCTTCGCCCACTCCGTAGCTCCAAAGCTTAATACCCGGCGCGCTGTTGTCTGCAATATGATACAGCCCAACACCCAGTGAAGGCGTATAGGCGCCGAAAGCATTGACATCTTTTGTTTTCCAGAAGTAGCCTGTCATCTCCCTGATATTGCTTTCTGTACGGGGCCCCTGACTGACCCAATCGATGGTATCCATGTTGGAAGCGTGCACCAGCACATTGCCTTTGGGAAAATTATACCGGGTATCAGGCGCTGAAGGTAATGCCGCATTTGACCAGCTCATCCAGGGGTAAGCGTCTTTACCGGGATTATAGAACTTCACCCGCTCTGTAAGGAAAGGTTCATCCGGCCCCAGTGAATATTCTACCGACCATTGCATGCCGAAGCGCAGCTCTCTTTCTCCACAGGTAACATAGGTACGATCCGGCATCCGGTCTATCCGGTAGGATACCTGTTCGTTTTGCGAGGGGGAATGCGAAATGGGAAAGCTTACTTCAATACCGCCTGCTACAAAATAGAAACGCGGAAGGATGCGCGTGTAGCGGATCACATCAGGCGCATACAGTACCTCTTTCCCCGAGGGCTTATGTACCAGTGAGAGCACTTTACCGCCAAGATCCGGACAGATGGTAACTTTCACGAGGTCATTCTCCAGCACTACCAACTGATATTTCTTTACCACCGGCCGGTTAGATGTTTCTACATAACTGATATACGGGTATACACCGTTTGGGTCTAAGGCAGCAGGTACAGGGCCAGCGGGCGTTAACACATCGGTCAGCACGTAGTCCTCATACTCGTTGCAAACCACTTTACCCGGTTTTTCATGGCTCATGGAAAATACGCTCATACTGCCTGTGAGCAGTAGCAGAAGTGCAACATGCTTTATCATATGGTAGGTTTTAGGGGATCAATGCATCGCTCAGTGCAGCTACCAGTTGTCTTCCCTTTTCAACATCAGCCGTGATCTTTTGCTCATCAAAGTTGTGCTCTTGTGTAAATGTTTTTAAGTGCTGTTCTAAAGATTGCCAAAGTTTCCCGACAGTTTTATTGGCTGATGCAGCTGCTTGTGCTTTTAATATACGAATTTTCTCGTAGTCGGCGATACCGTTCCTCATTTTTTCGAATCGGATACAGCTGTTACCACCTGGGTATACCAGGTAGCAGTCGCCAGCCGGCCAGGCGCCATGGCGGGCATCCCGCACGGGATCTTCGGGCCATGCATCATAGGCCCAGCGAAGAAATCCGTCATAGCCGCGGGCAGCAGCATACCAACTTATCCAGGTACCTTCTATAGGGGGAGAGAACACAAAGTTGTTAGGCTTGGCAGGGTTGCAGCATACATAGAAGGTGGAGGTACTACCCCTGGCAATACGTTGCTGCAGTTCTTCCTTTGCTGGCTCGTTGCCGTAGAGGTAACAATAATCATCGAGTAAGGTATCTAACTCTTTATGCCAGTTGCCCGCGTAAGTAATGCGCCATTCCGGAGAATGCGCCTTCATTACTTTAATGGCGGCGAGTGTTTGCGATAGCTCATTTTCATTGATGCCCAGGTAGGTCTTTTTGAACCATCCTTTCCGTTCAAGATGGGCTTTAAAGTCGGTGAGGAATGTATGCCAGCGGGCGGTGTAGGTATCTGTTCCAGGCGACCAGGTTTCGTACACATAGTTACCGGTGGCGGCGTCCATGTAACGAAAACGGTTACCCCAGGGAACAGGGGTATAGAGTGTAATGGCTTTATCAATGCCAAGGTCCATCGCCATCTGTACATATTCATCGAAGATGGTATAGTCAAATTTCCAGGCGCCGTTCTTTTCTTTGATCCATTCTATCATGCCGCCTTCTATCATATAGGAGTTGTCTGCCCAGGGAGAATGCACGCCATAGGTAGTAATGTATTTACCACCCGCATCTGCATATAATTGTAAGTGTTGTTTCAGCAGTGCTTTATGCTCAGGGCTCCAGGGGCTAAGGTGATTATACCAGGCCACTGCCCAGGGGTTTTGCCACAGATCCAGCCGGTACTGCCAGTCGTGCGGAGGGGGCAATACCTGTTGCTGTATTTTGACTTTTACCTGCAGGGTGTCTGTATCCCGCGCCGTGTTGACGAGCACGGTTCCAGTGTAGGTACCGCGTGCCGCATTTGCAGGGATATCCAACGACAACCACACCGGCCTTACTGTGCGGCCGGGCAGGTCAAAGCGGTCAAATGCCTCAAAGCGGTCGGGCATGAGATAACCTTCTTTATAGGGCGCCTCTCCGCATACTGCATCTTTAGCCCCGTACGGATAATTAGAAACCACATAGCGGACCAACTGAAGCCGGGCCTGTTTGCTGCTGATCGTATTGCCCTCGGCATTAACCAGATCATTGAGGGTAAAACGTACCTGCTGTAAAGTATCCGGTGACCACACCAGTAGCTGCATATTCAGCCGCTCTCCTTTCCAGGCAGTGGCTTCCCATGAAGTACTTGTATGTTGCACGGGCACTTCCGTTCTGAAGTATAAACGGTCTGTTGAGCCGAAGGCGCTGTGCAGGCCAGGTTGCTGCGTAGCCCAGGCAGCCGCATCTGTAGGTTTATCGAAGGTGTATTCCGGTTGATAATGTGCGTCCAGTACGGGCAGCATGCTGTTGGTAATGGATGCGCTGTACTGTGCAAAAGCGCCTGCTGTAATAACGTGGACCAGGCTAAAGAGCAAAGCTATTCTTTTCATACGCTGTGCTGCTGATAGTGATGGAATAAGTGGCGAAGGTAGCTATGCAATTATACCACAAAATGTTCGAAATAAATCCGTTATCTTTAGTATACATTATGTCAACGATATGGAACTGCAAAACCCCAAACATTACGATGTCATTATTGTAGGTGGTGGACCAGCGGGTAGTGCATGTGCACTGACCTTACGACATGCAGGTTTGCGGGTAGCTGTTCTTGACAAACATACTTTTCCCCGGGATAAGGTTTGCGGCGATGCCATACCAGGCCGCGCTATCAAATCATTGCACTCCATTGACCCCGGTTTTAAAACTGCACTCTCCCTCTTCACTGAAAAACTGCCTACCAAAAGAACAGTCTGCTATTTCAACGGCAAGGAGCTGGACTTCTCCTGGAGCCTGGAAGCATATACCGCTACCAGGATGAGCTTTGACAATCTTCTTTTTACCCTGGTA
>Ga0102590_1003703_pt1 | contig 14536 bp, 12 predicted proteins | sample AraplaMF_Col_mMF_FD_76859 | JGI IMG/M metagenome (GOLD analysis project Ga0102590, IMG submission 76859) | Arabidopsis root microbial communities from the University of North Carolina, USA - plate scrape MF_Col_mMF | ecosystem: Host-associated > Plants > Roots > Endosphere | place: USA...
AGAGCCGCGGCCGCAATTCCTTTTCCGAGAGAGGAAACCACGCCGCCAGTGATGAATACGTATCGCGCCATGGGATTCACCGGATACCTTTTCAAAAACGATTCCACCAGCCCAAAAATTCTTTTCCGGAACTTTCGGAGCGTGGCGTGGGAATCTGAACAAAAGAAAACCGGCAGACCCTAGGGCCTGCCGGCGGTTTATGTCGAAGACCGGCTTACTGTCCCGTCGGGACGCCGGAAGGCTGAGCCGGTGCCGGCGCGGCCGGAGCTGCGGGCGTTGCCGGAGCCGTCGTCGCCGGGGCAGTCGTAGCAGGTGCGGTGGCCGCGGGGGCCTGAGTTGCCGGAGCCGCAGTTGCCGGAGCTTGAGCGGCGGGAGCCTGCGGTGCGGGCGTCGCTGCTCCGCTGCTCGGAACGCCGTTGCCGGCCGGCTGATTTGCCGGAGCCTGCGCGCCGCCGAGCGAATCGAGAATGCCGTTGCCCTGGCCGCCTGTTGCCGGAATGCGGTCGAGAATATCGCTCGGACGGCCCTCGTAACGCGTCAGTATGCCGAGGCCAAGCGAGGTCAGGAAGAACAGGGTCGCAAGGATCGCGGTGGTGCGCGTCAGCGCATTGGCCGTGCCGCGGGCCGACATGAAGCCCGAACCGCCGCCAATACCGAGGCCGCCGCCTTCAGAGCGTTGGATGAGCACGACGCCAACAAGGGCGAGCACGATCATGAGATGGATGACAATCAATACTGTCTGCATGGGTCCAGTCCTGCCCGTCTGGAGACGGGCATAAATAAGAATTCTGGCGGCTCTTTACATGAGGCTTTCATCTATTCCAAGCCCTTCGGCCCGGAATATGCCCTGGGATAAACGAATAAACCCAGGAATAAACAATGCCTCAGGCGAGCAGCGCCTCATAGGCCCGGTAGATGGCGAGGAAGTCGGCCGCTTTCAAGCTCGCCCCGCCGATCAGCGCGCCGTCGACATTGGCGATGCCCATCAGCTCATGGGCATTGGCCGGCTTGACCGAGCCGCCGTAGAGAAGACGCATCTTGCGGCCCTCATCGCCGAAGCGGGCCACAAGTTCTGCCCGCATAAAGGCATGCGCCTTTTCGACGTCACCTGATGTCGGCGTCACACCAGTGCCGATCGCCCAGATCGGTTCGTAGGCGATGACGGTATTTTCGGCCGTCGCGCCATCGGGAACGGAGGCGGAAAGCTGGCGTTTGATGACGTCGAGCGCCTGGCCTGTCCGACGTTCATCCGCCGTCTCGCCGATGCAGATGATCGCCGTCAGCTCTGCGGCGAAGGCCGCCTCCGCCTTGGCGCGCACCAGATGATCGGTTTCGGCATGGTCGGTGCGCCGCTCGGAATGGCCGACGATGACATAGGTGCCGAAACAATCGGCAATCATCTCGGCCGAGATGTCGCCGGTATGTGCACCCGACGGATTCTGATGGCAGTCCTGAGCGCCGATCGCCAACGGGCTGTCGGTGCACAGCGCCGTCGCCACGTAGAGCAGCGTCGCCGGCGGGCAGATCAGCGCTTGGACCTTGTCGGCCAGCGGCGGGCTAACACCCTCGGCGATCGCCTTGATCTGATCCAGGGAGGCACGCATGCCATTCATTTTCCAGTTTCCCGCCACAAGCGGGCGTACATCAGGTGTCATGCTGGCCTTCCACAATCTGCTTATGCCTTGGGCAATATCAAAAGCTTGCAGCAAAGAAAAGCATCACGCCCTTGACGTAAAGGGAATCTCTGCGATCCCGCGCATATTTCTGCCGAATATCGTCCGCTCAAGCGCCGCGCGTCTTTCAAGACACGCAAAGGTAGTATTTCTGAATTCATGCATCGTACTATTCCGAAAAATAGTCTCCGATTTTCCGTCAGAAGCGCTAGCCGGCAAGAATCCAGTTTACCACTCTGCGCCAGTCGATCATCCGGATCGGCGTCCCGTGATTGCCGGTCTCAAACAGCGTGAAACGCGTCGGATATTTTGCTTTGTGCAGGCTTTCGAACAGTGCCTGCTGGTCGGAGGCGGCATAGACCGGGTCGCGGCTGCCATGGGCGAACCAGAGCGGCAGCTTCGCCCTATAGAAGGCGCTCTTGATGAAATCCGGATCGGTGACCCCGCTCATGATCAGCATGCCCTTCAGCCGTTTGACGCTGTCACCATCGCGCGCAATGCCCCAGCAGACCTGGCTGCCCATCGAGGCACAGGAAAGGACGATCGGCCGGCCGGGCGATTGCGCGTTGGCATAGCGGATCAGGCCGGCGATCGCCGCAACGCCGCTGCTGTCGAAGCTTTTGACGGTCGGCGAATAATAAACGCCGCCATTGCCGGCGACGAGGTTCTTCAACCGGTTGAAATTGCCGCCGAAGCTGTAATCGTTGGCGCCGAGCCGCCGGTCACCGTCGCGCCCATGGATGAAAATCACCGTGAAAGCGGCACTCTGAGCCGGTCCCACCCTGGTGACATCGAGCTTGATGCCGTCGAGAGACAGCGTCTCGTCCGCCTGGGCCTTGCGGATGCCGAGCGCCACATATTTCTGCTGCACCCGCTTTTGCGGGATCTGGTCGCGGCCGTTGATATCGCGCATCTCGTCATAGTCGATGACCTCGAAGGCACCGTCATCGCCCGTCTGCAGCACAGCCTGCTTCGAAAACAGATCGTCCTTGAAGGGCGCCAGCACATCGGCTGCCTGTGCCGGGCCAACAGCGGAGAGCATGGCCGCAGACAAGAAAAACGCCGCAATTGCGGTGATGATGGTGCAATGACTTGTGGACATTCGCATTCGGATGGTTCCTGAAGCCTGCCGCCGCTTGCCATTCCGCGCCCGGCAACGCAAATCATTTGGGAAAAGCCCGCCAAAACTGGCGGTGTCGCGTATAGAGGTGCTTTCTGGCAAAATCTGTCTGATTCGCAAACGTGGCATGAAATGCGGTGATTTTGGGTCGGCGGCGGATGCCCGCCCAAGACAGGATGAAGATCTGAACGGCTCCATGGACGATAGCAACGACCTCTTTTCCGGAATGCCCCTCTCTGAAAAACGCGAGGAGGCGCAGAAGCCTGCCGCTCCGGCCGAGCGGCCGCCGGTGACGGCTGCGCCCGTCGCCGCCGCAGCACCCCCTGCCGGAGCCTCCGCGCGCCCGGCGCCCGCCGCGTCGAACTCCGATGACTACGGTGCCTCGTCGATCCGCGTCCTCGAAGGCCTTGAGCCGGTGCGCATGCGCCCGGGCATGTATATCGGCGGTACCGACGAAAAGGCGCTGCATCACCTGTTTGCCGAAGTCATCGACAATGCGATGGATGAGGCGGTCGCCGGACACGCCAATTTCATTGAGGTTTATCTCGACCTCGAGGGTTATCTCACCGTCTCCGACAACGGCCGCGGCATCCCAGTCGAGAACCATCCGCAGGTGCCGGGCAAGTCGACGCTCGAAGTCATCATGACCAAGCTGCATGCCGGCGGCAAATTCGACGGCAAGGCCTACGAGACCTCCGGCGGCCTGCACGGTGTCGGCGTTTCGGTCGTCAACGCGCTCTCCGACGACCTCGAGGTCGAGGTAGCGCGAAACCGCAAGCTCTACCGCCAGCGCTTCTCCCGCGGCCTGCCGCAGGGCGGGCTCGAAGAGTTGGGCGACGTCCACAATCGCCGCGGCACCCGGGTGCGCTTCCATCCAGACCCCCAGATCTTTGGGGATCACATGAAGTTCGATGCCGCCCGCGTCTTCCGCATGGCGCGCTCGAAAGCCTATCTCTTCGGCGGCGTGGAAATCCGCTGGAGCTGCGAGGCGGGCGTGCTGCCCGAAGGCTCCGAGGTCCCTGACAAGGCCGTCTTCCACTTCCCCGGCGGCCTGAAGGACTATCTCCAGGCGACGATGGGCAAGGAGTTCACCGTCACCCGCGAGATCTTTGCCGGCAAGACCGAGAAGACCAGCGGCCATGGCTCGATGGAATGGGCGATCACCTGGTATGGCGGCGATCCGCAGGTCCATTCCTATTGCAACACCATCCCGACCCCCGAGGGCGGCACACATGAGGCGGGGCTGCGCATCGCGCTGACCAAGGGCCTGAAAGCCTATGCCGAACTGACGCAGAACAAGCGTGCCGCGCAGATCACCACCGACGACGTGATGATCTCGGCCGTCGGCATGCTGTCTGTCTTCATCCGCGAGCCGGAATTCGTCGGCCAGACCAAGGACAAGCTCGCGACCGTCGAGGCCCAGCGCATCGTCGAGAACGCGTTGCGCGATCCCTTCGACCATTACCTTGCGGACAATCCGAACGAGTCGGCCAAGCTGCTCGACTGGGTGATCGAGCGCGCCGAGGAGCGCTTGCGCCGCCGCAAGGAAAAGGAAGTCAACCGCAAGACGGCGGTGCGCAAATTGCGCCTGCCCGGCAAGCTCGCCGATTGCTCGCAGAACACCGCGGAAGGCGCCGAACTCTTCATCGTCGAAGGCGATTCGGCAGGTGGTTCGGCCAAGCAGGCGCGCAACCGCGCCAACCAGGCCATTCTGCCGCTGCGCGGCAAGATCCTCAACGTTGCCAGCGCCGGCCGCGAAAAACTCGGCGCCAACCAGCAGCTCGCCGATCTCATCCAGGCGCTCGGCTGCGGCACGCGCTCGAAATACCGCGACGAAGACCTGCGCTACGAGCGCATCATCGTCATGACCGATGCCGACGTCGACGGCGCCCATATCGCCTCGCTGCTCATCACCTTCTTCTATCAGGAAATGCCGGAACTGGTGCGTGGCGGTCATCTCTTCCTCGCCGTGCCGCCGCTTTACAAGATCACCCAAGGCTCGAAATCCGCCTATGCCCGCGACGACAATCATCGCGCCGAGCTGATGCAGACGGAGTTCAAGGGCAAGGCCAAGGTCGAGATCAGCCGCTTCAAAGGTCTCGGCGAGATGATGCCCGCCCAGCTCAAGGAAACCACCATGGATCCGTCCAAGCGCACCCTGCTCAAGGTGCTGATCGATGAGGTGGATTTCGAAGGCACCCGCAGCGCTGTCGACGATCTGATGGGCACCAAACCGGAAGCCCGCTTCCGCTTCATCCAAGATCGCGCGGCCTTCGCCGAGAACCTCGATATTTAATGGGTCGCCACGCATTTTAGCATCGACGATTTCACGGAACTGACGAAGAACCGTAACAACTCCGTCAAACAACCGGCGCATGAAGCGGTCGGCGCGCCTTCCCCTTGAGGGAGCGGCAGCGCCGATTCGAACCGTTTTCAAACCCCTTGCCGGATATTTGTCATGACCAAGCGTTTTCTCGCGGCTGCCGCTTTTGTTCTCCTGTCCAGCACCGTCAGCGCCACCGATATCGGCGCCACCTTCGAGACCGCCTGCCCCTTCGGTGATTGCGCCGCCGGCATTTCGCTCTCCTATCTCGGTGAATTCGTCATCCCCACGGGCCACATGGAAAACGGCGTCGAATTCGGCGGCATTTCCGGCCTCGATTTCGATGCCGCCACCGGTCACTATCTCGCCATCAGCGACGACCGCTCGGAAAGAGGCCCAGCCCGCTTCTATGAACTCGACGTCGATGTCGACGCGTCCGGCCTCAAGGGTGTTTCCGTCGTCAAGCAGGTCACCCTGAAGGACAAGAACGGCGCACCCTTCGCCGCCAGGACCGTCGATCCGGAATCGATCCGCCTCGGCAAGGACGGCATCTATTGGGGCAGTGAAGGCGACGGCAAGGCGCTGCTTGCGCCCTTCGTCCGTGTCGCTTCGCCGGACGGCTCCTTCGTCCGCGAATTCAAGCTGCCGGAGGGCTTTGCGCCGACCGCGGACAAGTCGACCGGTATCCGCGACAACCTCGCCTTCGAAGATCTCGCCGTCGCGCCCTCCGGCGATGTTTTCGTCGGTGTCGAAGCCGCCCTCTATCAGGACGGCCCGAACCCTTCGCTGACGTCAGGCAGCCTGTCGCGCATCGTCCGCTACGACGGCGCTACCGGCGAGCCGAAGGCCGAGTACGTCTATCCGGTCTCGCCGATCCCGCAGGCCGCCACCAAGGCCGACGGCGGCAATGACAACGGCATGTCGGAGATGCTTGCCCTCGACGATCACCGCCTGCTCGCCGTCGAGCGGAGTTATGCCCAGGGCTTCGGCAACAGCATCAAGATCATGATGATGGATCTGACTGATTCCACCGATGTATCCGCCATCGCGTCCCTCGCCAAAAACGACCAGCGCGTCGTCCCCGCCCGCAGGAGCCAGGTCCTCGATCTCAGGGCGATCGGCCTCATTCCCGACAATATCGAAGCCATGTCGCTGGGGAAGGCCAAGGACGGCACCGACGTCCTCATTCTCGGCTCCGACAACAATTTCTCGACCAGCCAGAAGACGCAATTCTACGCCTTCAAGATTCTGCGCCGTCCGCAGCAGTAAGACGCACTGGTCTGAGGGTCGAATAGCGACGCTTTGTATACGCTTTCATGGTGCGGACCTTGAAACCGCCGGGTTGATGGCCCATAACCAGAGTACAAGAAAAAGAAGAGGCGCGCGTGGGTGTGTTCGACCGTCAGAAAAGCAATCATGAACCACGATGGCTCGGATCGTCGGCGCAGACGCGCACGCCGCTGATTCCGTCTATTTCGGCGGCGCGCTGGCTGCTGGTCCTGGTCGTCGCTGCCGGCGTCTATTTTTTCTACGGCTTCCTCGTGCCGGTGCTCGCAGCCCTCGTCATCGGCTTTGCCAGCTGGCCGCTCTACCGCAAGCTTCTTGCGCGCGTCGGCGGCAATACGACGATCGCCGCGACCATCGCCATCATCATGATCATCACCTTCCTGGTCATCCCGATCGGGCTTGCTGTGACCTATACGACCGGCGAAGTACGCACCTGGGTCACCTGGGCAATCCACGCCAACCGCGCCGGCGCCCCGACACCCGACTGGATCGTCGCGCTGCCTTGGGCCGGCGCCTATCTCGATGAAGTCTGGACAAAATATATCGGCAGTCCTGGCGCCTTGGGCGAAGTCATCCAGGCAGTCAGCGGCGCCAATATCGGCAACATCTATCGTGCCGTGCTTGCGGCCGGCGGCGGCGCCTTCCACCTGCTGCTGACGCTGCTCTTCATGCTGATCGCGCTATTCTTCGTCTATCGCGACGGTTTCTCCTTCTCCAAGCAGATCGACATGCTGGGCGAGCGTATCCTGCCGAACCGCTGGGAGCGCATTTCCCGCGTCGTGCCGGCGACGATCAGCTCCACCGTCATGGGCATGACGTTGATCGCGATCGGCGAAGGCATTGTGCTCGGCCTTGCCTACTGGATTGCCGGCGTGCCCTCGCCGGTGACGCTCGGCGTTCTGACGGGCGTGATGGCGCTGATACCGGGCGGTGCGCCGCTCTCCTTCACGCTGGTCTCCATCTATCTGCTGGCGAGCGGCTCGCATGTCGCCGGCATCGGTCTCTTCGTCTGGGGTACGGTTGAATTGTTCATCGTCGACAAGACCCTGCGGCCGAAACTCGTCGGCGGTCCGATCAAGCTGCCCTTCCTGCCGACCTTCTTCGGCCTCGTCGGCGGTGTCAAAACGATGGGTTTCCTCGGCCTCTTCATCGGCCCGGTGCTGATGGCGCTGATCGTCGCCATCTGGCGTGAATGGATCCACGAGGCCCGCAGCGCCGACAAGAGCGAAACGGGGCCGCAGATCATCATCGACGAACCGGCCCCACCGCCGGTACCGCGAGTCGCCGAAGGCTGAACATACCTTCGCAGACGGGGCTACCCCAGCCGCTTTTCCATGAACAGGCTGAGCGGGTCCGGCAGGTAGGCGCCGAAAGGCTCGATTTCCCGATATCCGTATTTGCGATAGAGCGCGATCGCCTCGGGTTGGTAGATGCCGGTTTCGAGCCGGATCGCCGTCAGCCCCTCTTTCTCTGCGATTGCTTCGAGCGCATTCATCAGGCTGCTGGCGATCCTCAGCCCCCTTGCCTCGGGATCGACGAACATGCGCTTGATCTCCGCCGTGCCGTCACCGGCCTCGACCAGCGCGCAGCAGCCGACGATCGCATCGTCGCTGCGCGCGACGAGGAAGCTCACCGAAGCTTTCTCCAGCACGGAGAGGTCGACCAGATGGTTGCTTTCCGCCGGATAGAGCGATTGCGCATAGGCATCGGAAAGATCGAGAAGGCGAATGACGCCCTCTTGGCGCGGCGGCTCCAGGGCGATGGTCACGGACATGCTGACTTCCTCTGCTGGCGCGGGGCACAATTTTTCCCGACATGACGAAGAGTTAATGCCGGTGCCTTCATTCGGTTGGAATTGCACCCTCTAAGACGATGAGGTGCTCAATAATCAAGGAAGCAGAATATGCAAGCGGTGCTGATCGCGATGACCATTCTCGGCTGCGACGATTCGATCAGCCAGTGCAATTATGTCGCGACGGTCGATAAACGCTGGGAAACCGTTGCCGCCTGCGATGCGGAAGCCGAACGACGCCTGAAGACCTATGTCAATGTCAACTATCCCTCGGTGATCGCGGTGTGCGAGGCGCCGAAAGCCATCGCCGCCGCCGAGCCGCCGAAGCCGGCGCCCGTGCCTGCCGCTGCGCCCGAGGTCGCTGTCGCAGCGCCCGAGTTACCGGCAGGAAGGATCGCCGGTTTTGCTGAAGGCATCGCCGGGCAGGTCCGCGCCCATCTGCCCTCGGGCAGAAGCGTCAGGGATACACTCACCAAACCCGTGCACTTCGTCTCCGCCAGCTATTCCTGGGTGGTGACGCGGCTCGCTGATTAGGCGGCCGCAAGCGCCGCGTAGACGCGGGCCGATTGTCGCTGCTCGTTAACATGCAGCTTTTCCACCAGGTCGAGCAGTTCGCCGATCGCGCCATGCGCATCATGATGGCGGAATTTTTCGAGAAGACGGCCGCAGACATTGCCGAGCACGCTGCCCGGCGCTTTTCTGGCGGCGTCGCGCCACAGCATCGTCGCCTCGACAAAGATCACGCTGATATCCCTCGGCAGGCCGGCGGACTCGTAGAGCGCACGCACGGCATGCATGCGCCCGGTTGCCAGGATCGAACGCACCCGGCGCTCGCTGCACGCGGTCAGATCGACGATCGCGCCGGCGAAGAAGTCCACCTTGCCGGCGCAGAGCGCATGCATCAGGAAGGATGGCGTCAGCCGGCCGTTGAGGCGCAGATGCTGGACGAGGTCGGGGATTTCGCGCGGGGCAATATCGCCGGCGATCGAGACGATGGCCGCCTCGGTCGCCTCGCGGCTGATGCGCTGGAGCCGCTGCAGGCCGATCGCCGCCTGCGCCAGCGGCAGCCCGATCAGCGCATTGCTGACATGCTGGGTGAGCAACTGGCGGGCATCGGCCGGAAGGTCGCTTCGGTCGAGAAGCAGGTTGCGGACATCGCAGCAATCGCCGAGCCGTTCGGCGATGCGCTTCAACGACAGGCTGGAGATCACCGCGCCGTCATTCTCGAGCAGGCAGAGCAGTTCTTCCTCGTCGCCGACCTCCGCAAGCGCGGCGGAGACCGGGCGCGTCACATGCGCCCTCGCCGCGATCAGCATGCGGGTGGCGCCGTTGCCGCGCGCGGCAAGGTCGACCAGATCGGCGTCGCTCAAAAGCGGCGAACAGGTCACCGCATGGCAGGCAACCTCGGGCTGGTCTTCGGCAAGCGAAAGGATCAGGCTGCGCGGCGCGTCGGGCGACCAGGCGATCGCCTCGGCAAGCGCAAGCCGCACGCGTGGCGACGGATCGTCGAGAAGAAAGGTCATCGCCATTTCGGCCGCCGCCCGCTCGTCCGCGGACATTTCGGACTGCAGATAGGCGCGCCCGAGTGCGTTTGCGGCCCGGGCCCGGTCACCGGTCTTGGCCGTTTCGATCCAACGAAGGAAAGCTTCTACGATCACGCGACGCCCCAGCACTTGAACGCGATTCCCTCGCGCTCCATTCAATGCTGCGACCGTAGCGGCAAAAGGTTTAAGATTGGTTCACCATATTTCTTAAGGCTTTGGACACCTTGCCGGTTCGGCTCAGCCTTGCTGTGGCTTCGGCCGAATCATCTCGAAAACATCGCTGCCTTCGCTGTAATCCATGTAGCCCATGCGGGCCAAAGGTCGGGCGATCGACATGTCGAGGCGGCCGTCCCTGACGATCGCTTCGTCGATGCGGATACCGACCACTTCGCCGAAGACGAGGACGTTTTCGGACGGTTCGCCCGACAGCGTCTTCGGCTCGATGATCTCGGTCACCCTGCATTCTAGCACCGCGAAAGCCTCGCCGACATAAGGCGCGTCGATCAGTTCGGCCGGCTTCGGCGTTAGGCCGGCGAAGTCGAATTCGCTGTCGCCGTAGGGCAGTGCCGCCGAGGAGAGGTTCATCTTCTCGGCGAGATCGCGGCTGACGAAATTGCAGGTGAAGACGCCGGTCTCGGCCGCGTTGCGCTGGCTGTGCTTGCGTCCGGCCGAAGAAAACATCACCAGCTTCGGGCGGTCGGCAACGGCATTGAAGAAGGAATAGGGCGCCAGATTGATCGAACCATCCCTGCCCTTGCTGCCGATCCAGCCGATCGGTCGCGGCGACACGATCGCCTTGAACGGGTCATGCGCGAGCCCGTGCCGGTTGCTGTCGGTGGTGTAGAACATCAGTCGTCTCCGCCGACCCAGGTTACCGTATCGGCAAGTTCCGGCCGCGGCCGCTCGATTGCCGGAAATGTGGTCGAGCCGATATGGATGAACCCTGCCACCTTTTCATCCGGACCGACGCCGAGCAGCGGATAGGCGCGCTCGTCATAGGCGAACCACTCCGTCAGCCAGTTGGCGACATAACCATTGGCATTGGCGGCGAGGATGACGTTGAAGCAAAGCGCGCCTGCCGACATCAACTGCTCCCATTCCGGGATCTTGATATGCGGTCCTGCCTTGCTGACGACAGCGACGACCACGGGCGCGCGGGTGAAACGGCTGCGCTCGACCTGGATCATCTCTTCGGAAAGTTCGGGCTTTGTCTGAAGTGCCAGCGTCAGAAGCCCCTCGCCGAGACGCACGCGCTGCTCTCCGCGATAGACGATGAAGCGCCAGGGGGCGATCTTGCCGTGATCGGGAACACGCGAGGCTAGACGCAGAATCTCCTCGATCTCGGCCTTCTCGGGGCCTGGTTCGCACATCTGGAAAGCGGGGATGGAGCGGCGCACGGCGAGGTAGTCGATCAGCTTGATATCGGATTTCATGCGGGAGAGGCTCTCATTATTTATGCTGCTGCAAAGGGTGGGTCTTGAATTTGCCATCGCGTTGGTCTTGAAGTGGCCTTTGCGATTTCAGAAGTCAATCGGTTCACGAAACAGATGTTTGGCATTTTGCCTTTTGCACGCATCGGCCTTGCCATTGCCCTGATCATACTGACGCCCTTCGGCGCCGGCGCTCAGGATGCCTTCAAGGGATTCAAACAGCTTGAATCGACGCCGAAGATGCCGAAGCTCGATGCCTTCATCGCGCCCGGTGCGGCGCCCGAAGGGGTCAAACTGCGCGACGTCCCGATGGAGGCCAAGCTGACGGCGGACGGCACGCCGGTTGAGGAAGGCCTCTCCTGGTACGTCTTCAGCCCGATCGCCGGATCCGACGGCAAGTTGCCGCTGATCGCCAGCGCCAAGGGCGGGCCCGCCGCCTTCCAGCTCGCTCCGGGCGATTATTTCGTCAACGTCTCCTTCGGCCGAGCCGGCGTCACCAAGAAACTGACCGTGCCCGCTGAAGGCGAGGTCGACAAGCAGGTGATGGTGCTCGATGCCGGCGGCCTGCTCCTCAATGCCGTCTCCGGCACCGATGCCCGCATCCGCCCCGACCAGTTGAGCTTCTCGATCTATTCCTCGGAAGTGCGCGACGATGGCGAGCGCGGCCTCGTCATGGCCGATGTCTCGCCGAATACCGTTGTCCGCCTCAATGCCGGCACCTACCACATCGTTTCCGAATATGGCAGCGTCAACGCCGTGATCCGCGCCGACATCCAGGTCGAGGCCGGCAAGCTGACCGAAGCGACGATCCAGCATCGCGCCGCGCAGATCACCTTCAAGCTGGTCTCAGACTCCGGCGGCGAGGCGATCGCCGATACGGCATGGTCGATCCTGACGGCGGCCGGCGACAGCGTCGGCGAAAGCGTCAGCGCCTTCCCCACCATGGTTCTCGCCGAAGGCGGATATTCCGCCGTCGCCCGCAACAAGGACAAGATCTACCAGCGCGATTTCACCGTCGTCGCCGGCAGGAACACCGATGTCGAGGTCCTGATGAAGGACCAGCAGCCGCAGCCTCCGACGGATGCTGCCCGCACGGTGCAGCAGGTGCCTGTGGGCACACCGGCACCGCCGGGCGTCCAGCCGGCTCCGGTGGAGCCGCTGCCCTCTTACGAACAGCTCGTGCCGCAGGGCGGCGACGACACCAGCCTCGATTGATTTTACCGCGCGCGGTTTCGGCTCAGCCGAGACGTTTGGAAGGCGCGCTTCTGCGGCGCCATCGTGAGGACGGCCTCGTTATCGCGACTTAGAAGCCCCCGGCCGCACAAATCAGCAGGTTTCATCATTGGTATGGGGAGATTCGTTGAAGCGCCGCTCGGCCTCGGGCGACGCGCAGACCGGATTTCCGACAGCGCCGAGCCTGGCGCTGTCGGATCCCTGCTATTCAGGCCGCCTTGGCTTTTTTTGCTTCGGCCTTGCGACGAATGTCGGGCGGTGTCGCTTCGAGGGCAAGGCTCTCGACGGCGGCGTCGAGCCCCATCGAAACCTGCTCCTGGCTGCCCAGGCGGCGGATATTGACCGTGCGCTCCTCGGCCTCCTTCCTGCCGCAGACGATGATGACAGGAACCTTGGTGACCGAATGTTCGCGGACCTTGTAGTTGATCTTCTCGTTGCGGAAGTCGGTTTCGACGTTGAGACCGGCCTCGCGCAGCGCCTCGGCCACTTCAAGCCCGTAGGCGTCGGCTTCCGAGGTGATCGTTGCGACCACCACCTGAAGCGGCGATACCCAAAGCGGCATGTGGCCGGCGAAGTTCTCGATCAGGATGCCGAGGAAGCGCTCCATCGAGCCGCAGATGGCGCGGTGGATCATCACCGGCTGCGTCTTTTCGGAGTTGCTGTCGATATAGAAGGCGCCGAAGCGTTCCGGCAGGTTGAAGTCGACCTGCGTCGTGCCGCACTGCCATTCGCGGCCGATCGCATCCTTCAGCGTATATTCGAACTTCGGTCCGTAGAAGGCGCCCTCACCCGGCAGAATGCCGGTCTTGATGTTGTTCGACTGCTGCTGGATCGTCTCCAGTACACCCATCATCACGTTTTCGGCGCGGTCCCAGAGCTCGTCCGAACCGACGCGCTTGTCCGGCCGGGTCGAGAGCTTGATGGTCACTTCGTCGAAGCCGAAATCCTTGTAGACCGAAAGGATCAGGTCGTTGATCTTCAGGCATTCGGCGGCCATCTGCTCGTCGGTGCAGAAGATATGCGCATCGTCCTGCGTGAAGCCGCGCACGCGCATCAGCCCGTGCAGCGCGCCTGACGGTTCGTAACGATGGACATTGCCGAATTCGGCAAGCCGGATCGGCAGCTCGCGGTAGGATTTCAGCCCGTGCTTGAAGATCTGGATATGGCCGGGGCAGTTCATCGGCTTCAGCGCAAAGACGCGGTCGTCATCGGTGTCGTCGCCGGCAACCGTCACCTTGAACATATTATCGCGGTACCAGCCCCAGTGACCGGAGGTTTCCCACAGCGACTTGTCGAGCACCTGCGGCGCATTGACTTCCTGATAGTCGCCGGCAAGCCGGCGGCGCATATAGGCGACCAGCGTCTGGAACACGCGCCAGCCTTTGCCGTGCCAGAAGACGACGCCCGGCCCCTCTTCCTGGAAATGGAAGAGATCCATTTCGCGGCCGAGGCGGCGGTGATCGCGCTTTTCAGCTTCGGCAAGCATATGCAGGTAGTTGTCGAGTTCCGACTGCTCGGCGAAGGCCGTGCCGTAGATGCGGCTCAGCATCGGATTGTTGCTGTCGCCGCGCCAATAGGCACCGGCCACCTTCAAGAGCTTGAAGGCGCTGCCGATCTGGCCGGTCGAGGCCATGTGCGGGCCGCGGCAAAGGTCGAACCAGTCGCCCTGATAATAGATCTTGAGATCCTGCCCTTCCGGGATCGCGTCGACGAGTTCGACCTTGTACTGCTCGCCCTTGTCGGCGAAGACCTGTTTAGCCTTCTCGCGCGACCAGACCTGCTTGGTGAAGGCGGCGTTGCGGGCGATGATTTCCTTCATCTTCTTTTCGATCTTCGGCAGATCGTCGAGTGTGAAGGGCTCGTTCTTGGCGAAGTCGTAATAGAAGCCGTTTTCAATGACCGGACCGATCGTCACCTGGGTGCCGGGCCAGAGTTCCTGCACCGCTTCGGCCATGACGTGCGCCGCGTCGTGGCGGATGAGTTCCAGCGCGCGGTCGTCATTGCGGGTGACGATCTCGATCCTGCCCGTCGTCACGGGATCGGAAAGGTCGCGCACGGTGCCGTCGATTGCAACGGCGACTGCCTTCTTGGCGAGCGACTTGGAAATGGATTCGGCGACATCCCGGCCGGTTGC
>Ga0102590_1003705_pt1 | contig 14532 bp, 11 predicted proteins | sample AraplaMF_Col_mMF_FD_76859 | JGI IMG/M metagenome (GOLD analysis project Ga0102590, IMG submission 76859) | Arabidopsis root microbial communities from the University of North Carolina, USA - plate scrape MF_Col_mMF | ecosystem: Host-associated > Plants > Roots > Endosphere | place: USA...
CGACGAGTTCGTACTCGTGCTGCTCGCCGACGACAGACATCTGCAGAACGCGGACTATGTCGTCCCGGTCGTCAACCGCGCCCGCGCGGGCACCGCACGTGTCGCCAAGGCGCTCGGCGCCCTGGCCCCCGTACTCACCACGCAGGACCTGGCGTCGATGAACCGGCAGGTGGACAGCTGGCGGCGGCTGCCCGAGGACGTGGCGCGCAACTATCTGCAGGAAAAGGGCCTGCTGAAGTGACGCGCCGATGCCGCCCGGCCGGTCGTGAGCAGGTCATGCGGAAGGAAAATCTGTTCCCATCGGGCGAGGGGGCGGTGCGTGCGGCGCGGTAGAAAGGAGCCATGCCGCAGAGCGAGACCCGAGTGGGGGCCATGGACGACGTCGACGCGGTCACCCGTGCGGTCCTGACCGCGTCCCGCCTCCTGGTCTCGGTCTCGGCCCGCTCCCTGGCCGAGGTCGAGGAGCGGGTCACACTCCCGCAGTTCCGCATGCTGGTCGTGCTGGCCCTGCAGGGTGCCACCAAGCTGGTCGCGCTCGCCGACCTGCTCCAGGTGGCACCCTCGGCGGCGATGCGTATGGTCGACCGCCTCATCGCCGCCGGTCTGGCCGACCGGCAGACCAACCCCGACAACCGCCGCGAGACGCTGCTGCGGCTCACGGACGAGGGGCGGAAGGCCGTCGACGACGTCACCGCCAGGCGACGTGCCGAGATCGCCGCGATCGTCGCACAGCTCGCGCCAGGGCAGCGGGCGGCGCTCATCGAGGCCTTGACCGTCTTCAACGAGGCCGGGGGAGAGCCGCCCGTTCCCGGCGCGGCCGACGCGGAGCCGCATCCGCTCGGCTGGGCGGACCCGTCGCCCGCGCACGACGCCTGACCCCGCTCGGGCGTCCGGCGCAGGGCTCCTGGTTCAGCCGACCGTCGGGCTGGGAGCCGGACTGGGGGCGGCGGTGTTCACGTTAAGGTCGGGGCGCGGCGTGAGGACGACCATCGGTTCGCCCGCCTGGGGCGGGGGCGGCGTCATCTGGTCCTTGGGGAGCTTGGGCGGGGTGGTCTCCTGGAAGAGGACCTGATCGAAGTTGATCACACCGGTCTTCTCCATCATGGTGATGTGGTCGAGCACGGTGTCGTTGGCCAGGTCGGCGAGCTGACGCACCAGGGTGTTCTTCGTGGTCCCGCGGATCTTGGCGATGACCGGGAAGATCTGACCGTGGGTCACCCGCATGATGTTGGCGGCCGTGATGTCGAACTGCTTCCCGTTCTCCGCCGCCGAGGTCGCCACGAACTGCTGCTGTTGCGGGCTCGCCTGGTTCGGGAGGGTGATGCCCAACTCGGGGGCGATCTTGCGGCACATAGCGTCGAGTCCGGCGTGCCCGACGATCAGATGCTTGCCTGCCTCCTTCATCTCCGGAGACGCCCCCTTCTTCAGCGCGATCTCGCCCAGGGGGTACTCCCACAGTCCCGCGGCACGCACCTTGACCACGAAGTCGCGGTCCGCCTCGGTGAGCGGGCCGTAACGGGTGTTGGCGATGACGCGGTCCGGGGAGCTGGACGTCGTCTGGACACCGAGCATGGCGGGGTAGGCGAGGGCAGTGAGGGTCAGGCCCAGCGCACCGGCCACGAAGACGGTTCCGGCCATGTTGCGGGATATGGGCATGCTGTCTCCAGGAGCGAGCGGCTGTAATGCCAGTGAGTACGTAGCGGTCGCTCCGATCCATCATTGCCCAGGGTAAAAATTGCACGCTGTCATGTGTCATGCGTCACATGGCGTGCCGCGGCGCCTCGTTCCGGCGTCCGGCGGCCTCCGAGGGTCGACCGGACCACGGCGCCGGGCCCGAGACCTCCCGGGGCGGTCGAGCGCGTCGTGGACGCGAACTCCCCCCGACAGTACGGCGAAAGCCCGCGTCCACGGTCGTTCCGATCGGCTCACACGGCGGTGGGTGCACCGAACCACTTCGGCAGTCGGCCGAGCAGCTCCTCGGGGTCGTCGCCTGCCCAGACCACATGACCGTCCGGACGCAGGAGCACGGCGGGTGTGTCCAGTTCCTCGGCGGCGTCGACGACATGGTCGACCCGGTCCTCCCAGCCCGCCACCGAGAGCCGGCCGGTCCGGTCGAGCAGCAGCCCGCGGCCGGCGCGCATCCGCTCGTAGAGGCGACCCTGCTTCAGTCCCATGTCCCGCAGTCGCCGGCCGAGCAGTTCATGGCCCTCGCCGAAGTCGTAGCGGATCCCGATCGCGATGATCTTCTCGGTCAGATACCGGTTCACCTCCTCGAAGGCCATCAGCTCGGTCACCAGTTTGCGCACCGCGCGGGCTCCCGGCTCGAGGGACATCAGCTCCATCTGCGCGCGGGTGTTGTCCAGTACGTCGGCGGCCACGGGGCGCCGTTCGGTCTCGTAGGTGTCCAGCAGTTCCCGCGGCGCCCAGCCGTCGACCTCGGCGGCCAGCTTCCAGCCGAGGTTGAACGCGTCCTGGATACCGAGGTTGAGTCCTTGCCCGCCCGTCGGCGGGTGGACGTGCGCGGCATCGCCGGCCAGCAGCACCCGGCCCACCCGGTAGCGTTCGGCCAGCCGGGTGCCGTCGCCGAAGCGCGACAGCCAGCGCGGCGAGTGCACGCCGAAGTCGGTGCCGGCGACCACCCGGAGCTGCTCTCTGACCTCCTCGAGGGTGGGGGGCACCGAGCGGTCCTCGGCCACGCCCTCGGCGGGCACGACGAACCGGAACACCCCGTCCCCGAGGGGCATGAACCCGAACCGGAACTGGGTCTTGCGGACTTCGGCCATCACGGCGGCCAGTTCCTCGGGCGGGGCGGTCAGCTCGACCTCGCCCAGCAGCGTCTCGACCCGGCTGGGTTCGCCGGGGAAGCCGACGCCGAGCAGTCTGCGTACCGTGCTGCGGCCGCCGTCGCAGCCGACGAGGTAGCGCGAGCGCAGCCGTGTGCCGTCGCCCAGTTCGACGGTCACCCCGTCCTCGTCCTGGCTCAGCCCCACCAAAGTGCAGCCACGGCGGATCTCGGCGCCGACCTCCACGGCGTGCTCGGCCAGCAGGCGGTCGGTGACGGTCTGCGGGATGCCGAGGACGTAACCGTGCGCGGTGTCCAGCCGCTCCGGTGAGGGCTTGCTGATGCCGGCGAAGAAGCCGCCGACCGGATGCTGCTTGCCGAGCGCGAGGAACCGGTCCAGGAGACCGCGCTGGTCCATCACCTCGATACTGCGCGCATGCAGTCCGAGCGAGCGGACGACCCTCGTCGGCTCGGCATCCTTCTCCAGAACGACCGCGTGCACGCCGTGCAACCGCAACTCGCCGGCCAGCATCAGGCCCGTCGGTCCGCCGCCGGCGATGATCACGTCGATCACAGAAATCCCCCATTCGATCCGGTGCATTCCCGCCGGGCCGCTGTGCGGAGCCCTGCGGTGCGCACAGCCGCAGCCGTGCGCGGCTGGAGATTCTGCAGTACGACCAGGGCCTTGCGGCAAGGCCCCTCGTGCGCTATACGTTGAGAAGGGTAAGGGGCAGTGATCCCCTTGCCCTTTGTCGTCTCCGGACCGAGGACGCTCCTCGCGGTTCGCTCGCCGCCCTGAGGTCCGACGCCGTTCAGCCGCGCACCCTCGATGACACGGCGCACCTCCATGAGCCCTTTATGCGTCCGCCACCGACTCGAACCGAACCTCCCCCCGCGGGACGCCCCGTGCATCCGCGTCCACCGAGCGGCGCAGCGCCTCATGGAGCTTGGCCGGGGTCAGCACACCGAGGAAGCGCGCCCCGTCCAGCACCGCCACCCACCCGGCGTCGTGCTGCAGCATCTCCCCGAAGGCCTGCTTGAGCGAGGCGCCGACCGGGACCCAGGCGTTCATCCGGCGGGCGTGGTCGCGGACCAGGCCGCCCGTACCGAGTTCGCCTGCCCCGGCCCACCCGTGCAGATCGCCCACGGCGTCGAGCACCACGGCCCAGCGGGAGCCCTCCGCGCGCAGGCGGTCCGCGGCCCGTGCGGCGGGTTCGTCGAGGCGTGCGACCGGTGGCTGTGCCAGGTCGCTCGGTTCGATCCGGGTCACGGAAAGCCGCTTCAGGCTGCGGTCCGCGCCCACGAAGTCGGCGACGTACGACGTGGCGGGCGCGCCCAGTACCGCCCCCGGCGTGTCGAACTGCTCGATGCTCCCCTGCCCGTACACCGCGATCCGGTCGCCGAGCCGGACCGCCTCCTCGATGTCGTGCGTGACCAGCAGCACCGTCTTGCGGACGGCCGCCTGCATCCGCAGGAACTCGTCCTGCAACTGCTCCCGCACCACCGGGTCCACCGCCCCGAACGGCTCGTCCATCAGCAGCACCGGCGGGTCCGCGGCCAGCGCCCTCGCCACGCCGACGCGCTGCCGCTGGCCGCCCGACAACTGGTCGGGATAGCGCGGCCCGTACGTCGACGGATCCAGACCGACCAGATCGAGCAGCTCGGCGGCCCGCGCCCGGGCCCTGGCCCTCTTCCAGCCGATCAGCGAGGGCACGGTCGCCGTGTTGTCGAGAACCGTGCGGTGCGGAAAGAGGCCCCCCTGCTGGATCACATAGCCGATCCGCCGCCGCAGACGCACCGGGTCGACGGCCGCGACGTCCTCACCGTCCACGAAGATCCGCCCCGAGGTCGGCTCGATCAGCCTGTTGACCATCATCATCGTGGTCGTCTTGCCACAACCGGACGGTCCGACGAGGGTGACCAGCTCGCCCTCGGCGACCGCGAAGGACAGGTCCCGCACGGCCGTGGTGCCGTCCGGATACCGCTTGGTGACCTCCTCGAACCGGATCATTCCCTCACGCTAACGGCGCCGGTCACTCCTCGCTCACCAGCACCACCTCCAGGGTGCGCGGACCGTGCACCCCCTCGACCCGGTCCAGCTCGATGTCGCTCGTGGCGGACGGCCCGGAGATCCAGGTGAGCGGGCGCGCCGGGTCGAGACGCTCCAGCGCCTCGGGCACGGACGACACGACCTGCCCGGGCACGCGCACGACGCAGATGTGGTGGTCGGGGACGAGCGTGATGCGGCGCCGGCCCTGGTCCGGCGAGCCGTCCAGCACGATGGTGCCGGTCTCGGCGATGGCGACCGCACAACCGGTGACCACGCTGTCGACACCGTCCAGCTCGTACGGTGTGCTCTCGGCGCGGTCGGGGACCTGCTCCACGCCCGAGAGCCAGCCGGGCGGCAGCCCCTGCGGCACGGCGACCCGGTGTGCGCCCCGGGCGGTAAGCAGCCGGGCGAGGAGCGCCGGGAGGTGCTCCGTGTCGCTGCGGTGCACGATCGCGCGATAGTCCGCCAGGTTCTCCGCGAGGAGGTCCACGGTCTCCTCGACGGTGCGGTCGCCGTGCCGCCGCAGATAGGCACGGGACATCGCCTGCTCGTACGGCGTCTCGTCCCTGCCCGTGTCCGCCAGCGCGCGCCGTACCCGGCCCAGGACGAGATCCCTGCTGCTCACCTTGCCTCCTGCCCTCCGTGCGTACGCTGCCACCAGTCGCGGAACGGTTCGGCCGGCACCGCGGGCAGCTCCCGGCTCGCGCTCCAGGCCCTGCCGGGCCCCGGAAGGGTCCGCGGCAGGAAGCGGCGCGAGCGCGACGCGAGACGCTGGCCCGAGCGCAGCGCGCCCGGGTGGCCGAAGGCCCAGCGTGCGGCCCGCATCGCCGCCCGCTCGGCGGCATGGCCCTTCGCCGGCTTCAGCACGACCTTGTTGCCCGCCCGTGTCACGGTCCCGCCCTCCACGACCCGCTCCCGGAGATGCACCAGCACCTCCGGGATGTCGATGGCCACCGGGCACACCTCGTAGCAGGCCCCGCACAGCGAGGACGCGTACGGCAGCGAGGCGTCGATCTCGCTCTCGGTCCCTCGCAGCTGCGGGCTGAGGATGGCGCCGATGGGGCCGGGGTAGACCGACCCGTAGGCATGGCCGCCCGCCCGCTCGTAGACCGGGCAGACATTGAGACACGCCGAGCAGCGGATGCAGCGAAGCGCCTGGCGTCCGACCTGGTCGGACAGCGTGTCGGTGCGGCCGTTGTCCAGCAGGACGAGATGGAAGGCCCGGGGGCCGTCGGCCGTCTCGGCGTCCGTGGTACCCGTCCACATGCTGGTGTACGGGTTCATCCGCTCCGCGGTCGAGGAGCGGGGGAGTGTCTGCAGGAACACCTCGAGGTCCCGCCAGGTCGGCACGATCTTCTCGATGCCCACGACGGAGATCAGCGTCTCGGGCAGGGTGAGGCACATCCGACCGTTGCCCTCCGACTCGACCACCACGAGCGTGCCGGTCTCGGCGACCATGAAGTTGGCACCGGAGATGCCCACCTTGGCGCGCAGGAACTTCTCACGAAGGTGCAGCCGGGCCGCCTCGGCCAGTTCGGCGGGTGTGTCGGTCAGCCCGTCGGGGGCCGGGCGCCCCCATTCGCCCATCTCGGAGCGGAAGATGTCGCGGATCTCGCCGCGGTTGCGGTGGATCGCGGGGACCAGGATGTGGGAGGGGCGGTCCTTGCCCAACTGCACGATGAGCTCGGCGAGATCGGTCTCGTACGCCCGGATGCCCTCGGCCTCCAGCGCTTCGTTGAGGCCGATCTCCTGCGTGGCCATGGACTTGACCTTGACGACCTCGGACTCGCCGGTCGCCTTGACCAGTCCGGTGACGATCCTGTTGGCCTCGTCCGCGTCGGCCGCCCAGTGGACGGTGCCGCCCGCGGCGGTGACCGCCTCCTCCAACTGCATCAGATAGCGGTCCAGATGACGCAGTGTGTGGTCCTTGATCTGCCGGCCCGCCTCCCGCAGCTGTGCCCAGTCGGACAGCTCCGCGACCGCCTTGGCGCGCTTGGCCCGGATGGTGTGAGTGGCGTGCCGCAGATTCCCGCGCAGGGTCTTGTTGCCGACCGCCGCGTGCGCGGCCTCGGGGAACGACGGCATCCCGACGAATGTCCCGCTCATGCGATGAGCCCCTTCACCCGGACGACGGTCCTCATACCAGCGGGTCCCCCTTCGTGCTCGCCAGGATCTCCGCGATGTGCACAGGGCGCATCCCGACATGCAGCCGGGCCATCGTCCCGCCGATGTGCATCAGGCAGGAGTTGTCGGCCGCGCACAGCGTCTCGGCGCCCGTGGACTCGGCGTTGCGCACCTTGTCGACGCCCATGGCCGCCGAGACATCGGAGTTCTTCAGGGCGAAGGTGCCACCGAAACCGCAGCACTCCTCGGCGCCCGGCAGCTCGACCAGTTCCAGTCCCTCGACGGCCCGCAGCAGCCGTTCGGGACGGTCGCCGAGGCCCAGGCTCCGCAGGCCGTGACAGGTCGGGTGGTAGGTGACCCGGCGGGGGTAGTAGGCGCCCACGTCCGTCACGCCCACCACGTCCACGAGGAACTCCGTGAGCTCGTAGGTCTTCGGGACCACGGGTGCCAGAGCGGTCGCGACGGCTTCTCCGCGCCCCTCCGCACGCGCTCGCTCACCCATCCGCGGGTACAGCTCCCGCACCATCGCCCCGCACGACCCCGAGGGTGTCACGATGGCGTCGTACTCCCGGAAGACATCGGAGAACTTCAGCGCGAGCGGCTCCGCTTCATGGCGATACCCCGTGTTGTAGTGCGCCTGCCCGCAGCAGGTCTGCGCCATCGGGAAGTCGACCTCAACGCCCAGCCTGGACAGGAGTTTCACCACGGCGCGCCCGGTGTTCGGATAGAGCGTGTCGTTGACGCAGGTCAGGAACAGGGCGACACGCATCGCGGCTCCTTGTGGTCGATCATCGGATGAGTGCAGCGTAATCGGCATGCGTGGTCTGGGCGAGACCCCGGTTCACGGCGTGGCGATCCGGGCCTGCGCATCACGCCAGGGACCCGTGTCGCCCTGTGGCTCGTACCGCGTCAACCGCTGCGTGCGGGCAAGCAGTCGGCGCATCCCGGCACGGTCGCCGACGAGTCCGTGGGTCCGTGCCTGGACCAGCACATTGCCGAGAGCCGCGGCCTCCGTCGGGCCGGCCACCACCGGCAGCCCGCACGCGTCGGCGGTCAGCTGGCACAACAGGGCGTTGCGGGCTCCCCCTCCGACGATGTGCACGACGTCGACCGGATGGTCGGCGAGCCGCTGGGCATCAGCGACGGCCCGGTGGTGGGCGAGTGCGAGGGAGTCGAGGATGCAGCGGGTGATCTCGGCCGGAGAGTCCGGCACCGGCTGACCGGAGGCGCGGCACGCCTCGGCGACACGTGCCGCCATCCGCCCGGGGGCGAGGAACGCCGCGTTCCCCGCGTCCACGACGGACCGCAGGGCGGGCTCGCCTGCGGCAGCGGACAGCAGCGCGGGCAGGTCCGGCTCGCCCCACTCCCGCAGACACTCCTGGAGCAGCCACAGTCCCATGATGTTGCGCAGATAGCGGACGGTGCCGTCCAGCCCCAGCTCATTGGTGAAGTTGGCGGCGCGGCCCGCCTCGGTCAGCACCGGAGCCGCGAGCTCGAGTCCGGCCAGGGACCAGGTGCCGGTGCAGATGTAGGCGAACCGCTCACCGGCGGCCGGTACGGCGGCCACCGCGGACGCCGTGTCGTGGGACCCGACCGTCGTCACCGGAACGGGGCCGGCCAGACCGGTCTCCTCCAGTACCTCGGGACGCAGCACACCTGCCGGATCGCCGGGCCGCCGCAACGGGGCGAACAGGCTCAGATCGATGCCGAGACGGCTCGCCACGTCGTAGGACCAGTCCCGGGTCCGGGGATCGATGAGCTGAGTGGTGGACGCGTTGGTCAGCTCGGTGCCCTGCTCGCCGGTGAGCCAGTGGATCAGCAGGTCGGGGATGAGCAACAGCCTCCTCGCCCGGTCCAGTTGCTGCGTGTCACGCGCCGCCGTCAGCTGGTAGAGCGTGTTGAACGGCGCGTACTGCAACCCCGTCGCGGCGTACAGCTCCCCGGGCGGGACCGTCGCCCACACCTTCTCCGCGGCCCCTTCGGTGCGGGTGTCGCGGTAGTGGACCGGATTGCCGAGCAGGGCGCCGTCGGCGTCCAGGAGGCCGTAGTCGACCGCCCAGCTGTCGATGCCGACCGAGTCGACCCGGCCGGCCGAGCGCAACCCGTCGAGAACACCCGCGTACAGCGCGAGGATGTCCCAGCGCAGCCCCTCGGGGACCCGCACGGGCCGGTTCGGGAACCGGTGCGCCTCGCTGAGTTCCAGGGTGCCCGGGCCCACGCGGCCGACCATGACACGCCCGTTGGAGGCGCCCAGGTCGACCGCGGCGTACGACTTCACGGCCGCACTCATCGAAGGAACGCGGCCGCCACGCCGGCGTCCACCGGGACGTGCAGTCCCGTGGTGTGGGTGAGGTCCCCGCCGGTCAGCGCGAAGACCGCGGCCGCCACGTGCTTGGGCAGCACCTCCCGCTTGAGGATGGTGCGCTGGGCGTAGAACTCGCCGAGCTTCTCCTCATCCACCCCGTACACGGCCGCCCGTTGGGCGCCCCAGCCGCCCGCGAAGATGCCCGAGCCGCGCACCACACCGTCGGGGTTGACACCGTTGACGCGGATGCCGTGCTCGCCCAACTCCGCTGCCAGCAGCCGTACCTGATGTGCCTGGTCGGCCTTGGTCGCCGAGTAGGCGATGTTGTTGGGGCCGGCGAAGACGGCGTTCTTGGAAGCGATGTAGACGATGTCCCCGCCCAGTTCCTGGGCGATCATCACCCGGGCCGCCTCGCGCGAGACGAGGAAGGAGCCCCGGGCCATGATGTCGTGCTGGAGGTCCCAGTCCTTCGCCGATGTCTCCAGGAGCGGTTTGGAGATGGAGATCCCGGCGTTGTTGACCACCAGGTCGACTCCGCCGTAGGCCAGCACCGCCGCCTTGAACGCCTCGCCGATCTGCTCCTCGGATGTGACGTCCACGGTGACCGCGACGGCCCTGTCCGCGCCGCCGAGTTCCTCGGCGACGGCGGCGGCCCTGTCGGCGTCGATGTCCGCGACCACCACGCACGCGCCCTCCGCGGCCAGGCGGTGCGCGATCGCCTTCCCGATGCCGCTGCCCGCGCCCGTCACCAGTGCCACCCGGGTGGCGAGCGGCCTGGGCTTCGGCATCCGCCGGAGCTTGGCCTCCTCGAGCGCCCAGTACTCGATGCGGAACTTCTCCGACTCCTCGATCGGCGCGTACGTCGACACCGACTCGGCGCCGCGCATCACGTTGATCGCGTTGACGTAGAACTCGCCCGCCACCCGGGCGGTCTGCCTGTCCTTGCCGAACGAGAACATGCCGACGCCCGGCACGAGCACGATCGCCGGGTCGGCACCGCGCATCGCGGGCGAGTCCGGCAGGGCGTGCCGCGCGTAGTAGGCCGCGTACTCCTCGCGGTAGGCGGCGTGCAGCTCCTTCAGCCGGGCCGTCACCTGCTCGAGCGGGGCTGTCGGCGGCAGGTCGAGGACCAGCGGCCGGACCTTGGTCCGCAGGAAGTGGTCAGGGCAGGAGGTGCCGAGCGCGGCCAGACGCGGGTGCCCGGAACGGGCGAGGAAGTCGAGGACGGCGTCCGCGTCGGTGAAGTGGCCGACCTGAGCCCGGTCCTGGGAGGCGACGGCACGGATGTGCGGGGCCAGGGCCGCTGCCCGCTCCCGCCGCTCCGCCTCCGGCAGTGCCTCGTACCCCTCGATCACCGGTCCGAACGGCTCGGGCCTTCCGTGTTCGGCGAGGAAGGCCTCGGCGGTACGGATGATGTGCAGCGAGTTGCGCTCGCACTCCTCGGAGGTGTCCCCCCAGGCAGTGATGCCGTGCCCGCCGAGGACACACCCGACGGCCCGCGGGTTGGCCTTCTTCACCGCGGCGATGTCCAGGCCGAGTTGGAAGCCGGGGCGCCGCCACGGCACCCACACCACCGTGTCGCCGAAGCACTCGGCGGTCAGCTTCTCCCCGTCGGCGGCGCAGGCGAGCGCGATGCCGGAGTCGGGGTGCAGATGATCGACATGGGCCGCGTCGACCATCCCGTGCATGGCCGTGTCGATGGAGGGGGCCGCGCCGCCCTTTCCATGCAGACAGTAGTCGAATGCGGCGACCATCTCGTCCTCGCGCTCGACGCCCGGATAGACCTCCGTCAGCGCCCGCAGCCGGTCGAGCCGCAATACGGCCAGGCCCGCCTCGGTGAGGGTGCCGAGGTCGCCACCGGACCCCTTGACCCACATCAGCTCGACGTCACCACCGGTCACGGGGTCGCGGTCGGTGCCCTTCGCGGAGGCGTTGCCACCGGCGTAGTTGGTGTTGCGCGGATCGGCGCCGAGCCGATGGGAGCGGGCCAGGAGGGCGGCGGCTTCGGGGTGAGGTGCCATGGCTTCTCGGTCCTCCGGTGGGACGGCTTGAATCGTTTCAGGAAAGTAATGGCCGTCCGGGTCCGACGTCAAGACATCGGTCGTCGGCGGACGGCCGCCGTCTGTTCGAGGGCGGGGTGCGAGCAAGCCCCCGTCGGTGACATAACGGACATCGCCCGGCACTCTGTATGAAACGATTCATGTACAGGAACGACGAGGCCGACGGCTGCGGCGTCAGGTCGCGACGGTGGGCGTACCGTGAGCGCCGGACTCGAGCCGCGTCGCCCCGGACCCGTCAGGGGCCGCGGCCCTCGCTGCTCCCGCCCTCGGGACGACCTCGGTGCCCCTCGTCCGCCGCGATCCTGTCGACCATGTCGGAAAGCTGGCTGCAGGCCTGCTGGATGTCGTGTTGGGTCTGATTGCGCTCGCCGACCGCCGCCCCGAGGAGCAGCGCGGTGAATGCGATGGAGCCGTTGAATGCCTGCAACGTGATCATGTTCGTGAGCAGGTTGTGCGCGGCGAAGGGGCCCGTTCGCTCCGCGGCAGCGACGATCGCGAAGGTCGACAGCGCCAGTGCGCAGGGTGCGGCCCCTGCCCGCTGGAACCGGAAGGCCGCCCAGATCAGCACCGGGAAGCCCAGGAACAGGAGCGGAACGGGGCTGGTCTGGAGAAAGCCCACGCAGACGGTCGCCGCCACGAGCAGGGCCCCCTCCAGCCAACGGGCCGCAGGAACGGACCGCGGTCGGCGGAGCGAGCGGAGGACGAGCAGCACGGGGGCGACCAGCAGGACGCCCATGGCGTCGCCGGTCCACCAGACCGACCAGGTCGGCCAGAACCCCTGGGCCGACAGCACACCGGCGAGGAGCAGGGTGACGCTGCCCACCGTCGCACTGACGAGCATCCCGGTGAGCGCACCGAGGAAGACCAGGGCGAGGGCGTCCCGCAGCCGGTCCATCTCCGTGCGGAAACCGGCACGGCGCAGGAGCGCGTACGAGCAGAGAGGGGCGAGCGTGTTCCCGGCGACGATCGCGAGCACGGCGGGCAGCGACGGCCCGAGCCACAGGTTGATCAGGAGGGCGCCCAGCGCGATGCCGGGCCAGATCCTGCGGCCGAGGAGCAGCAGGCCGGCGAGCGCGATGCCGGTCGACGGCCACAGCGGGGTGACCTGTCCGCGCACCAGTTGCTGGAGGAGGCCCAGCCTGCCCACGGCGTAGTACAGCGCGGCCACGGCGCAGATCTCCAGGGCGGTGATGCCACCGCGCCGGAGCCTTTCACGCCGCACGCCACTCATCGGGAGGTCTCCCCATCGGCTCACCCCCGATCTCCATCGTCCGTCCCCGGCGCCGGATGCACCACGTCGACGGCGGGCGGCCGTGTGCGGGGTCAGGACCGCACGGCGGGATTCAGCCCCTGGGCGTCCTGATGGCCAGGATGGCCATGTCGTCGTGCCCGTCGCTGGGGTGGCTGTCGGCGAGGGCCTGGACGAAGTCCTCCAGGGGCAGATCGGCGTGGGAGGCGGCGAGCGCGGCGAGCTCGTTCAGACTTTCGTCGATGGGATGTTCGGGATGCTCGACGAGCCCGTCGGTGAAGAACACCACGGTGGTGTCCGGGGGCAGCGGATGGGTGTGTTCGGGGCGGGGCTCGCCGGTGTCCACCCCGAGGGGCAGCCCGGGCTCGGCGAACAGATACTCCGTTCGCCGGTCGGGGGTGAGGAGCAGCGGTGGGATGTGGCCCGCGGTGCTCCAGTTCAGCCGCCACGCCGCGCCTTCCGGTTCGATGCGGGCCAGGCACGTCGTCGTGACGGGTGGGTCGGTGACGGCCTGCAGGATGCGGTCGAGGTGGGCGAGGACCGACCCCGGCGGGTTGCGGCGGTCGAAGAGCAGGGCCCGCAACATGTTGCGGGTGCAGGCCATGGTGGCCGCGGCGTGCATGTCGTGGCCGACCACGTCGCCGATGACGACGGCCACCACGTTGTCCGGGAGCAGGATGGCGTCGTACCAGTCACCACCGAGACGACTGGGTTCGGCGGCGGGCCGGTAGATGGCAGCTGCGGTGAAGGGCCGCAGATCGGGCAGGGTCGGCAGGAGCAGCCGCTGGAACTGCTCGGACGCGGAGCGCACCCGTTCGAACAGGCGGACGTTGTCGATCGCGATACCGGCCGCGCTGGCGAGGGCCAGCACGATGTTCTCGTCGTGTACGTCGAAGGACTGTCCGTCGTGCCGCTCGGAGAGGTAGAGATCACCGTAGATACGGCCGCGAATGGTGATCGCGACCCCGAGCAGGGTGTGCAGGCGGGGATGGCCCGGGGGGAATCCGGCTGAGGCCGGGTGCGCGGAGACGTCGTCGATCCGCAGCGGTTCGGGGTGGTGGATCAGATATCCGAGCACACCTTCACCGAGCGGCAGGCCGACGGCGGCCAGGTCGGCACGTTCCTGCTCCGTGAGACCCTCGGTGATGAACTCCTCCAGGTGCTCCCCGGACTCGTTGAGCACACCCAGCGCCCCGTACCGGGCACCGACCAGTTCCATGGCGGTGGTCACGATACGGTGCAGCACCGCATGCAGTTCCACCTCGCGGCTGATGGCCACCACCGCGTCCAGCAGGCCCTGCAGCCGGTCCATCGCGGCGAGCAGGGCACGCAACTGCTCGTCGATCCGGCCCAGCTCTTCGCGCAGACGCAGGCGGAGGGCGGGAAGCCCGGGCTCCTTCGACTCCTTCCCCTCCTTGTCACCGGCCATCACAAGTGCCTGTCCGCCCACCGACCGTGGCGGATCCGCTCACCCAGCCACTCACCCGAGCGGTACACCGCGGCCTCCCGACTCGACCGTGATCGACAGCACCACAGCGTGACACGACGGGACGGAGCACCGCGCCGATTACTCCGCACGCGGCATGCCACGTCGTCCGGGAGACGGACGGGACCGCGCGAGGCGTTCCGTCCGGCGGGTGGTGTCGGCCGGGGGAGTGCTGGGAGTCCTGCGCCGGGTGTGCCGGGTGGGCCCGAGGAGGCCCGGGCGTTCCCGTAGGGGTGGGTCGGGTCGGCCCGACGAGCCGCGGCGCCCCGCCCGGTGTGGTGTGTCGGGTCGCGACCGGGAGCCTCAGGCGCCCCAGCCGGCCTGTTGCCCGCCCACCCGCTCCACCGCGATCTTCTCGGCCCAGCCTGAGCGCCGGTACGCGGCGATCGGGTCGGGATCGAGGCCGACCTCCTGGCGGACCTCGGCGAGGAGAGGGCGTACGTCGGTGTTGTACGCGTCCATCAGCACCGCGTTCG
>Ga0102590_1003708_pt1 | contig 14522 bp, 8 predicted proteins | sample AraplaMF_Col_mMF_FD_76859 | JGI IMG/M metagenome (GOLD analysis project Ga0102590, IMG submission 76859) | Arabidopsis root microbial communities from the University of North Carolina, USA - plate scrape MF_Col_mMF | ecosystem: Host-associated > Plants > Roots > Endosphere | place: USA...
TGAACGGCCGTTTGAGGCGCGCGCGAGATTATGGCCCGTCTGTGGATTGACCCCGGGCGGTCGTTCCCGTATATCCGCGCGCTCTTGATTTCTCCTGCTTCGCGGCCGCCCGCGCGGCTGTCCGTTTGAAGGTCCGAACTAATGGCCAATAATCCCGGCGCCAAGAAAGCGATCCGCAAGATCGCCCGTCGCACCGAAGTGAACACCGCTCGCCGCTCGCGCGTGCGCACCTTCCTGCGCAAGTTCGAAGACGCCCTGGCCGCCGGCGACAAGGAAGTCGCCAAGGCCGCGTTCATCGAAGCGCAATCGGAACTGATGCGCGCCGTCTCCAAGGGCGTCGTCCACCCCAACACCGGCTCGCGCAAGGTTTCGCGCCTGGCGGCCCGCTTGAAGAAGCTTGATCAGGCCGCTGCCTAATCCAGATTCTCGCCGAACGCTGTTCGGCTAGCGAAATCAAAGACTTAGAGAAGCCGGTCGAGGAAGCTCGGCCGGCTTTTTCTATTGCGTTTTTCTAAAGCTCAGATTGTCCACGAGACATTCCGTTGGGTGAACATCGGGCTCTGAAATTGCATTCCCTTGGCCCGCGAGGACGTCTGTCGAGTCAACAGAAATATCCGCCGACGGACTCAAGTTTTCCGTTTGACCGGCCCGGGCCGCTGGCTAATTTGAACGTCTCAACGCTCTTCCAGTCCATGGAGATCACTGGCGGCGGCGGAACCCTTGCGTTCGCCGATTAACCCCCTGTGTCTGCCGGACAATGAAGGCTTGAGACGCGGTCGTGCGCCATGGGGGGCGGCGATCGGGGATGACACGACATATCGAGGCGGTGACCGATGACGACCAAAGGCGGGGTAGTGACCCAAGAGTTTTCGGCTGCGTTCTCCACTGTCGCCGGCGAGCCCGCGGGCGTCGTCTGGAACAAGGTGTGCGTCGTGCTGAAACGCGAACTGGGTGACGCCGCCTTCGGGTCGTGGATCGCGCCCGCCGCCCTGCGCGAAGGTCAGGCCGGCGACGTCGTGGTGGTGACTCCGACCGGGATCGCGCGCGACTGGATCCGCCGCAGCGCGTGGCGTCGCGTCAGCGAGCTGTGGGCCGCCAACGACCCGACCGCCCGTCGCCTGGACCTGAAGTCGCGCCTGGAGTTCGAGGCCGCCGGCGGCGCCGTGAGCGCGCCCGCGTCCTATGAAGCCAAGGCCGAGCCGATCGAGATCGTGCTGCCGGTGTCCAGCGACGTGCCCGCCCTGACGCCCGCCGCCGGCGCCAAGGCTTCGCCCGTCCAGGGCCTGCAGGAACGCTTCACCTTCGACACCTTCGTGCCGGGTCCGGCCAACGAGTTCGCCCACGCCGTGGCGCGCCGCGTGGCGAGCTGGGCCGACGGCCACTTCAATCCGGTGCTGTTCCACGGCCCCTACGGCTTCGGCAAGACCCACCTGCTGAACGCCCTGGCCTGGGAGGCCATGCGCCAGGCCCCGACCAAGCGCGTGGTCTACCTGACCGCCGAGCGCTTCCTGTCGACCTTCGTGCGGGCGGTGATGGATCGCCAGACCGCGGCCTTCAAGGAGGAGCTGCGCGGCGCCGACCTGCTGATCATCGACGACGTGCACTTCATCGCCGGCAAGCAGTCCAGCCAGGAAGAGCTGTTCCACACCCTGACCGCCCTGGTCGAGGACGGCCGCCGGGTGGTGTTCTCCTCGGACCGCGCCCCGGCGGCGATGACCGAGATGGACGCCCGCCTGCGCTCGCACCTGTCGGCGGGCCTGGTCTGCGGCCTGGAGCCGGCCGACCGCGCCCTGCGCTTGGGCATCCTGGACCGCAAGCTGCAGGCGCTGTCGCGCCAGCACGGCTTCGAGCCGACCCTGCGCGCCGAGGTGCTGAACTTCCTGGCCGACCGCTTCACCGACAGCGTCCGCGAGCTGGAAGGCGCGCTGAACACCCTGTCGGCCCGGGCCGGCGAAGGCGTCTCGCGCCTGACCCTGGACGAGGTCCAGGCGATCCTGCGGCCGCACCTGCGGGCGGGCGAGAAGCGCATCACCATCGACGACATCCAGAAGGCCACGTCCGAGCACTACGGCATGAAGCAGGCCGACCTGCTCAGCGAGCGCCGCAACCGGGCCATCGCTCGTCCGCGCCAGGCGGCCATGTGGCTGGCCAAGCAGCTGACCACCCGCTCGCTGCCCGACATCGGCCGGCGGTTCGGCGGCCGCGACCACACCACGGTCCTGCACGCCGTGCGCCGCATCGAGGCCCTGCGCGCCGAGGACCCGACCCTGAGCCAGGACCTGGAGACGATCACCCGCAAGCTGCGCGGCTGAGGGTTTCGGTCTTCCGGGATGAACAAGGGGCCGTCCGGTTGGGCGGCCCCTTTTTCGTTTCTGGAAGGCCCTCGCCCTGTGGGGGAGGACCCCGGCTACGCCGCTGAAGCCCTTCTCAGCGTGATGTTGATCCGCCCTCCCCCCGGCACCAGCCCCGACGATCCCGGCAGGATCCGGTCCACGCCGTGGAAGGCCAGCCGCGCCGGCCCGGACAGCCGGCAGACGTCGCCGGACGACAGTTTCAGCGAACGGGTCGGGTCCCGGCGCGAGGTGCCGCCGATCCGGAACACCGCCGTGTCGCCCAGCGAGATCGACAGCACCGGAAAGCGCGGATCGGCCTCGTCGCGGTCCTGGTGCAGGCCCATGCGGGCCTCGCCGCGATAGAGGTTGATCAGGGCGGAATCCGGCGGGGTTTCGGGGTCGCCCAGCGCCGTCCAGAGATCGAGCAGGACCTGAGGCATCGCCGGCCAGGGCGCTCCGGTTCCCGGATGGCGGTCGGCGTAGCAATAGCCGGCCTTGTCGCTGGTCCAGCCCAGCGGGCCGAAGCTGGACATGGCCACGCTCATGGCCTTGCCGGAGGCGGTCTCGTAGTGGGCGGGCGGCGCGGCCTCGAACGCCGCCGTCGCCAGGCGCACCAGATCGGCCTGGGCCTTGGGCTCCAGCGCCCCAGGCCAGAGGTCGAAACCGGGCAGAACGTTAATGGATCTAAACATTACGCAGATTTAATGGGCCAGACGCGCCGCGACAGTGTTGGTTTGCGCCGCCGGGCAGGCCGGCCGAACAAATTTTGCAATCCAAGGCCGTTCATGCGTCGACTTCTCTCCTCCGCGGCTGCCGCGGTGCTCGTTTTTGCCGCCGGATCGGCCCTGGCCGCCACCGCCGCTCCAGCCAAGTCTACCGTCACCGCCGCCACCGTCACGACCCAGTTGCCGCGCGGCGTGGTCCCGACCCACTATGATCTGGCCTTCACGCCGGACGCCGACAAGCTGACCTTCGCCGCCTCGGTGAAGATCGACATCGATGTCGCCGCCCCGACCAGCGCCATCACCCTGCAGGCCGCCGACCTGACCTTCGCCAAGGCGCAGATCGCTGGAGTGGGCGTGGCCAAGGTCAGCGTCGACGCCCAGGCCCAGACCGCCACCTTCACCTTCGACAAGCCGATCGCCAAGGGCCCGCACGTCCTGGCCATCGATTACAGCGGCAAGATCTACAAGCAGGCCGCGGGCCTGTTCGCCCTGGACTACGACACCGACCAGGGCAAGAAGCGCGCGCTCTACACCCAGTTCGAGAATTCCGACGCCCGCCGCTTCATCCCCTCGTGGGACGAGCCGTTCTTCAAGGCCACCTACGACGTGCGGGCCACGATCCCGACCGGCCAGATGGCGATCGGCAACATGCCGGTCGCCAAGACCGAGGACCTGGGCGGCGGCAAGTCGAAGGTGACCTTCGCGACGTCACCGAAGATGTCGACCTACCTGCTGTTCTTCGGCCTGGGCGAGTTCGACCGCGCCACCGCCAAGGTCGGCGACGTCGAGATGGGGGTGATCACCAAGAAGGGCGACCTGGCCAAGGCCGACTTCGCCCTGAAGTCCTCGGGTCCGATCCTGCAGTGGTACAACGACTATTTCGGCGCGCCCTACCCGCTGCCGAAGCTCGACCACATCGCCGCCCCCGGCCAGAGCCAGTTCTTCAGCGCCATGGAGAACTGGGGCGCGATCTTCTATTTCGAATACGCCCTGCTGGATGATCCGGCGATCTCGACCCAGAACGACCGCGAGAACATCTACACCACCGTGGCCCACGAAATGGCCCACCAGTGGTTCGGCGACCTGGTCACCATGTCCTGGTGGGACGACCTCTGGCTCAACGAAGGCTTCGCGTCGTGGATGGAGGGCCGGGCCACCGAGCGCTTCCATCCCGAATGGAACAGCCAGCTGGGCGCGGTCGGCGGCCGCGAATACGCCATGGGCCTGGACTCGCTGTCGACCACCCACCCGGTCGTCCAGCACGTCGAGACCGTCGACCAGGCCAGCCAGGCCTTCGACGGCATCACCTACCAGAAGGGCGAGGCGGTCATCCGCATGCTCGAGGCCTATGTCGGCCCCGACGCCTGGCGCGACGGCGTGCGCCGCTACATCAAGGCCAACGCCCACGGCAGCACCCAGACCGACGACCTGTGGCGCGAGGTCGAGGTCGCCGCAGGCAAGCCGATCACCGCCATCGCCCACGACTTCACCCTGCAGCCGGGCATCCCGCTGATCACGGTCGAGGCCGGCGCCTGCGTGGCGGGCAAGACTCCGGTCGCCCTGACCCAGGGCGAGTTCAGCCGCGACAAGCCGACCAAGACCCCCCTGGCCTGGCGCGTGCCGGTCTCGGCCCAGGTCGCCGGTTCCAGCGCCGTGTCCAAGACCCTGGTCGAGGGCGGCAAGGGCGCGCTCAGCGTCGACGGCTGCGGCCCGGTCATCGTCAACGCCGGCCAGGCGGGCTATTTCCGCACCCTCTACACGCCCAAGGCCTTCGCCGGCGTCTCGGCCAGCTTCGCCAAGCTGCCGGCCATCGACCAGCTGGGGGTGATCTCCGACGCCTGGGCCCTGGGCCTGAACGGCCAGCAGGCCGTCACCGACGCCCTGGACCTGGTCATGGCCACGCCGGCCGACGCCGATCCCCAGGTCTGGGGCAAGGTCGCCTCCATCCTGACCAACATCAACGGCATGTACGACAGCGCGCCGGCCGAGCGGGCCGCCTTCCGCAAGCTGGCCATCGCCCGCCTGGCGCCGGTGTTCCAACAGGTCGGCTGGACCGCCAAGGCGGGTGAACCGGCGCCGGTCGCCACCCTGCGCACCAGCCTGATCGGCGCGCTCAGCACCCTGGGCGACCCCGCCGTGATCGCCGAGGCCAAGCGCCGCTACGCCGCCGACAAGACCGATCCGACCGCCGTGCCCGGCCCGCTGCGCAAGGCGATCCTGGCCGCGGTCGGCCGCAACGCCGACGCGGCGGCCTGGGATACGCTGCGCGCCCAGGCCCAGGCTGAAAAGACCCCGCTGATCCGCGACGAGCTCTTCAGCCAGCTGGCCTCGGCCCAGGATCCGGCCCTGGCCGCCAAGGCCCTGGACGTGGCCCTGAGCGGCGAGCCGAGCGAGACCCTGTCGGCCAACATGATCTCGACGGTGGCCAAGCTGCACCCGGACCTGGCCTTCGACTTCGCCGTCGCCCACAAGGACGCGGTGAACGGCAAGGTCGACGCGGCCTCCAGGACCAAGTTCATCCCGGGCCTGGCCAAGGCCTCGGCCGATCCGGCGATGATCGACAAGGTGCGGGCCTACGCCGCCGCCAACCTGCCCGCCGGCTCGCGCGGCGAGGCCGAGAAATCGGTGGCCTCGATCACCGACCGCATCAAGGCCCGCAAGGCCGCGCTGCCCCAGATCACCGCGTGGACGGCCAAGAAGGGCTGAGGCGAACAGGCCTCCAACCGCCGGACGAGCGGATTCAGCGAACACCAGTTGAGGCTTTCGGGCCGCTCTGGGCGCCTATCTGACGGAAGGACCGCGCTTTTTCGAGCGCGGTCTATTTCGTCTCAGGTCACGATTCCCCTTCATTCCCTGCGGGATTGGGCTTGCAGGCTGGCGCCTATCCCCCATATCGGGCATCGAAGCGGGGTTGACGGGCTCGTCAACTTCGATTGAACGAACGCTTGCCGCTCGAACTCGTTTGGGCGGTGAGGATTTGGATCAACCGTTAGAACGCGACCAGACGGGGACGGCTCGAGAAAAACCGGGGCGCTTGCCTTAAGGCCCTTGTCACCGCCGTCCGCCATTCAGGAGCTGCAGGTCTCAACATGAGCAAGATTATCGGTATCGACCTTGGCACCACGAACTCGTGCGTGGCCATCATGGACGGCAAGACCCCGAAGGTGATCGAGAACGCCGAGGGCGCTCGCACCACCCCTTCGGTCGTCGCTTTCCTCGAGGATGGCGAGCGCCTCGTCGGCCAGCCCGCCAAGCGCCAGGCCGTCACCAACCCGACCAACACCCTTTTCGCGATCAAGCGCCTGATCGGCCGCAACGCCGCCGATCCGGTGGTCGAGAAGGACAAGGGCATGGTGCCCTACGAGATCGTCAAGGGCCCGACCGGCGACGCCTGGGTCAAGGCCCACGGCAAGGATTACAGCCCGCAGGAAGTCTCGGCCTTCATCCTGCAGAAGATGAAGGAAGCCGCCGAAACTCACCTGGGCGAACCGGTGACCAAGGCGGTCATCACCGTTCCGGCCTATTTCAACGACGCCCAGCGCCAGGCTACCAAGGACGCCGGCAAGATCGCCGGCCTTGAGGTCCTGCGCATCATCAACGAGCCGACCGCGGCGGCCCTGGCCTATGGCCTGGAAAAGAACGACGGCAAGAAGATCGCCGTCTACGACCTGGGCGGCGGCACCTTCGACGTCTCGATCCTGGAGATCGGCGACGGCGTCTTCGAGGTGAAGTCGACCAACGGCGACACCTTCCTGGGCGGCGAGGACTTCGACCTGCGCGTCGTCGACTACCTGGCCGACGAGTTCAAGAAGGAACAGGGCGTCGACCTGCGCAAGGACAAGCTGGCCCTCCAGCGCCTGCGCGAAGAGGCCGAAAAGGCCAAGAAGGAGCTGTCGTCGACCGCTCAGTACGAAGTGAACCTGCCCTTCATCTCGATGAACGCGTCGGGTCCGCTGCACCTGAACATCAAGCTGTCGCGCTCCAAGCTGGAAGCCCTGGTCGAAGACCTGATCGCCCGCACCATCGGTCCGTGCGAACAGGCCCTCAAGGACGCCGGCCTGAAGAAGAGCGACATCGACGAAGTCATCCTGGTCGGCGGCATGAGCCGCATGCCCAAGGTGCAGCAAGCCGTGCAGGACTTCTTCGGCCGCGAACCCCACAAGGGCGTGAACCCCGATGAAGTCGTGGCCCTGGGCGCCGCCGTCCAGGCCGGCGTGCTGCAAGGCGACGTCAAGGACGTGCTGCTGCTGGACGTGACCCCGCTCACCCTGGGCATCGAAACCCTGGGCGGCGTGTTCACCCCGCTGATCGAGCGCAACACCACCATCCCGACCAAGCGCTCGCAGACCTTCTCGACCGCCGACGACAACCAGTCGGCCGTGACGATCCGCGCCTTCCAGGGCGAGCGTCCGATGGCCGTCGACAACAAGTTCCTGGGTCAGTTCGACCTGCAGGGCATCCCGCCGGCGCCGCGCGGCGTGCCGCAGATCGAGGTCACCTTCGACATCGACGCCAACGGCATCGTCAACGTCCACGCCAAGGACAAGGCGACCAACAAGGAGCACTCGATCCGCATCCAGGCCAACGGCGGCCTCTCGGACGCGGACATCGAGCGCATGGTCAAGGAAGCCGAGGCCAACAAGGCTTCGGACGAGAAGAAGAAGGCGCTGGTCGAGGCCAAAAACCAGGGCGAGGCCATCGTGCACTCGACCGAGAAGGCCCTGGCCGAGCACGGCGACAAGGTCGGCGCGGCCGAGAAGACCGCGATCGAGACCGGGCTCACCGATCTGAAGAGCGCTTTGGAAGGCGAGGACGTCGAGGCCATCCAGGCCAAGACCCAGGCCCTGATCCAGGCGTCGATGAAGCTCGGCGAGGCGATGTACAACGCCCAGCAGGGCGGCGCTGAAGGCGGCGACGAAGCCGCCGCCGATGACGGCGTCGTCGACGCTGAATTCGAAGAAGTCGACGACTCCAAGCCGTCGGCGTGACCATGGGTCGCGGGGCGGTGCGCGTGACTTCGGTTCCCTCCGCCCCCACCTTCGGGGACAAGGCTTCCGCCTGCCGCTTGCGGCCGGGCGGGAGCGCTCCCACCTCTCTTTCCAACATGGCTAGTGATCGACCCTGACGATGCGCGACTATTACGAAGTCCTGGGCGTGGCCCGTGGCTGCGATGACGCCGCCCTCAAGGCCGCCTTCCGCAAGATGGCCATGGAGCACCATCCTGACCGCAACGGCGGTTGCGAGAACGCGGCTGGTCGCTTCAAGGAAATCAACGAAGCCTATTCGGTGCTGTCGGACGCTCAGAAGCGCGCCGCCTACGACCGCTTCGGCCATGCCGGGGTGAACGGTCCGCAGGGCGGGCCCGGCGGCTTCGGCGGCGCCGACGCCAGCGATATCTTCAACGACGTCTTCGGCGACGTCTTCGGCGAGATGTTCGGCGGCGGCCGCCGCCAGTCGAACGGTCCCCAGCGCGGCCAGGACCTGCGCTACGACCTGGAGATCACCCTCGAGCAGGCCTATGCGGGCGCCGAGGTCGAGATCAAGGTTCCGGCCGCCATCACCTGCGAGGTCTGCGACGGCTCGGGCGCCAAGCCCGGCACCAGCCCGACGGTCTGCGGTTCGTGCGGCGGCGCCGGCCGCGTGCGGGCCACCCAAGGTTTCTTCGCGGTCGAGCGCGCCTGCCCCCGCTGCGGCGGTTCGGGCCGCCTGGTGCTCGACCCCTGCCAGAGCTGCCACGGCCACGGCCAGGTGCGCCGCGAGCGCGTGCTGTCGGTGCGCATCCCGGCCGGCGTCGATGACGGCGCCCGCATCCGCCTGGCCGGCGAAGGCGACGCCGGGGCCCGCGGCGGTCCGCGCGGCGATCTCTACCTGTTCCTGTCGGTGATCCCGCACGAGCTGTTCGAGCGCGACGGCCTGGACCTGCTGTGCACCGTGCCGGTGCCGATGACCGTGGCCGCCCTGGGCGGCGAGATCGAGGCCCCCTGCCTGCTGGGCGGCGAGAACTGCGACGGCAATAGCCGCCAGACCGTCAAGGTCCCGGAAGGTTCGCAGACCGGCAAGACCGTCCGCCTCAAGGGCCGCGGCATGCCCTCGCTGCGCAGCCGGCAGCGCGGCGACCTGGTGGTCGAGCTGTTCGTGGAAACCCCGACCCACCTCTCCGCACGGCAAAAGGAGCTCCTGCAGGAGCTGGCCGGCCTGTGCGGCGAGAAGCAGAACCCCAAGTCGGCCAACTTCGTCGGCAAGGCCAAGCGCTTCTGGGAAGAAGTGACGGGCAACTAGCCCGACGCGCGCGACCGGCGTCTCCGATACAAATTCGGGTTGCAAAACCGGAAGATGCATACTCCCATGGCGTGCGCATTCGGCGCAGTGTCAAAGGGGTTGTTCAGTGAATATTCGTCGGAAATTGGCGTTGTTCGGTGTCGCCGTCGGCCTGGCCGCGGGCATGTCCATGGTCAGCGCGCCGGTCGTCGCCGCGCCCACCTACTGCCAGCAACAGGCCTGGTGGTTCTGCGATCCGTCCTACACCCGCGGCACCACGGAATGGTGGGCCTGCGTCGACAACTACATCGCCAACTGCGTCTACAACGGCTGCATCGAGAACGGCTCGAACCAGTGCGTCGCCAACCGCATGCCCAAGGCCCTGCCGCTGCAGAAGCTGAAGAAGCTCCAGAAGGCCGCCTAGGCTTTCGACGGCCGCCGCCCCCGCGGCGGCCGTCACCGCCCTCGACATCGGCGATCACGGGGTCCGCGAGGCCGATCTGGTGGGTTTTCGCGGGATTAGTCCCCAGGGCTTGTGGATATCCCTTGCCGAAGTCTTAACGGAACGCGCGACGCTCTGTACCTTCCGGCCCGATGAACGCCCCCGCCTCCCCCACCGTCCAGACCTATGACGCCACCGGCGCGACGCCGGTGATGCAGCAGTTCTTCGAGATGAAGGCGCGGCAGCCCGACGCCCTGATCTTCTTCCGCATGGGCGACTTCTACGAGCTGTTCTTCGACGACGCCTACAAGGCCGCCGCCGCCCTGGGCATCAGCCAGACCTTCCGGGGCACGCACAACGGCCAGCCGATCCCGATGGCCGGCGTGCCGCAGCACGCGGCCGAGGCCTATCTCTCCAAGCTGATCCGCATGGGCTTCAAGGTCGCCGTCTGCGAGCAGATGGAAGACCCGGCCGAGGCCAAGAAGCGCGGCTCCAAGTCGGTGGTCCGCCGCGACATCGTCCGCGTCGTCACCCCCGGCACCCTGACCGAGGACGGCCTGCTGGACGCCCGGGGCGCCAACCGCCTGGCCGCCGTGGCCGTGCGGGCCGGCCAGGCGGCCGTGGCGGCCGTCGAGCTGTCGACCGGCGAGGTCGAGTGCTTCCTGGTGGCCAAGGACGCCGTGGCGGCGATCCTGGCCGCCCTGGCCCCGTCCGAGACCCTGGTCGCCGACCGCCTGCTGTCGGACGAGCACCTTTCCCAGACCCTGAAGATCTGCGGCGGCTTGATCCAGCCCATGCCCTCGGCCCTGTCCGAGCCCCAGGCGTCGGAGACCCGGGTCAAGCGCCTGTACGGCGTCGACACCCTGGACGGGTTCGGCGGGCTGTCGCCGGCCGAGATCGGGGCCCTGGGCCTGATCGCCGCCCACCTGGAGATGACCCAGGCCGGCAAGCTGCCGGCCCTGCGCGCCCCGCGCCGCGCGGCCGAGGCCGACGTCATGGCCATCGACCCGGCCACCCGTGGGAGCCTGGAGATCGACCGCACCCAGGGCGGCGACCGCAACGGCTCGCTGCTGGCCGCCATCGACCGCACGGTGACCGCCGGCGGCGCCCGCCTGCTGGCCTCGCGCCTGGCCCGGCCGCTGCTCGACCCGGCCGCCATCGACGCCCGCCTGGACGCGGTGGAGTGGTTCGTCGACCACCGCAGCTTGCGCGAACGCCTGCGCGAGGTGCTCAAGGGCGCCGGCGACATGGCCCGCGCGCTTTCCCGCCTGGCCCTGGGCCGGGGCGGTCCGCGCGACCTGGGCTGCCTCAAGGACGGCCTCAAGACCGGCGAGAAGCTGGCCGGCATGGTCGGCGGCTCGGGCGACCCGCTGTCGCCGCCGCCCGCCGAGCTGGAAGGGGCGCTGAAGGCCCTGACCCCGTCGCTGCAGGAGGGCCTGTCGCGCCTGCTGGCCCAGCTGGAGCAGGGCCTGGGTCCCGACCTGCCGGCCCTGGCCCGCGACGGCGGCTTCGTGGCCCCCGGCGTCCGTCCCGAACTGGACCAGGCCCGGGCCCTGCGCGACGACAGCCGCCGCGTGGTGGCCGCGCTGGAAGCCCGCCTGATCCAGGAAAGCGGCGTGCCGCTGAAGATCCGCCACAATGGCGTCCTGGGCTATTTCGTCGAGGCCACGGCCGGCAAGGCCGATCCGCTGTTCCAGCCGCCGCTGAACGCCACCTTCATCCACCGCCAGACCCTGGCCAACCAGGTGCGGTTCACCACCGTCGAGCTGGCCGACCTGGACGCCCGCATCGCCCAGGCCGCCGAGCGGGCCCTGGCCATGGAGGTCGCGGCCTTCGAGGACTGGCGCGCCGAGGCCGTGGCCCTGGCCGAGCCGATCCAGCTGGCCGCCGAGGCCCTGGCCCGCCTGGACGTCGCCGCCGCCCTGGCCGAGTGGTCGGAAGACGCCGGGGCCGTGCGCCCCATCGTCGACCGGTCCCTGGCCTTCGACGCCAAGGCCGCCCGCCACCCGGTGGTCGAAGCCGCGGTCAAGCGCGCCGGCGACCCCTACACCCCCAACGACTGCCGCCTGGACGCGGCGGGCGACATCGGGGCGCGGCTGTCGATCGTCACCGGCCCGAACATGGCCGGTAAGTCGACCTTCCTGCGCCAGAACGCCTTGCTGGCCATCCTGGCCCAGTCGGGCTGCTACGTGCCGGCCAAAAGCCTGCGTCTAGGCGTGGTCGACCGCCTGTTCAGCCGCGTCGGGGCCGGCGACGACCTGGCCCGGGGCCGCTCGACCTTCATGATGGAGATGGTCGAGACCGCCGCCATCCTGACCCAGGCCAGCCCGCGCAGCCTGGTGATCCTGGACGAGATCGGCCGAGGCACGGCCACCTATGACGGCCTGGCCATCGCCTGGGCCTGCGCCGAGGCCCTGCACGACGTCAACCGCTGCCGCGCCCTGTTCGCCACCCACTATCACGAGCTGGCCACGCTGGAGACGCGGATGGCCCACGTCTCGAACCTCAGCCTGCGGGCCAAGGAGTGGAACGGCGACCTGGTCTTCCTGCACGAGGCCGCCGCCGGCCCGGCCGACCGCTCGTACGGCGTCCAGGTGGCCAAGCTGGCCGGCGTGCCGCCCCAGGTCGTGGCCCGCGCCAAGGAGGTGCTGGACCGGCTGGAGAGCAAGACCGAGTCGCCGGCCAAGCTGGACGAGCTGCCCCTGTTCGCCGCCTCCGCGCCCGTCGCGGCGCCTGTTCAGGCGGCGCCCAGCCGCACGGACGCGGCGCTGGAGGAGCTGGACGTCGACGGCATGAGCCCGCGCGAGGCCCTGGACGCCCTTTACCGTCTTAAGGCTCTGCTCAAGGCTTGAGATCATATAGGTAGGGCGCGGGTCGCCTCGCCGGGTTTTTGGTCGGGTTCGGCGATCGCGTTCCGCAAGCCTATATTGGTGCCATGCCCCGTCGCCTTCGCCCCACCCCGCTGGAACATGTCGTCGACGGCCACGCCCTGCGCGCGCGCCTGTCGGCCGCCGCCCTCGACCTGATCGGCGACGAGGCCGGCCAGCGGGCCCGCGCCATCGAGATCCTGAAACAGGCGCTGTTCCGCGGCCGGATGATCGCCAAGGAGCGGCTGGAGAACGGGGCCGGCGGCCTGGAGACGGCCCGCCTGCTCAGCGGCGTCACCGACGAGGTGATCACCGCCCTCTACGACTTCACCACCGTCCACGTGTTCCGGGCCCGCAACCCCACCGAGGGCGAGCGCCTGTGCCTGCTGGCCGTGGGCGGCTACGGCCGCCGCACCCTGGCGCCGTTCTCGGACATCGACCTGCTGTTCCTGCGCCCCTACAAGCAGACGCCGCACGCCGAGAGCGTGATCGAGTACATGCTGTATGCGCTGTGGGACCTGGGCTTCAAGGTCGGCCACGCCTCGCGCACGGTCGAGGAGTGCGTCAAGCTCTCCAAGGAAGACTACACGATCCGCACCTCGATCCTGGAGGCCCGCAGGCTGACCGGCGACGAGCGCCTGGGCGAGGAGCTGAAGAAGCGCTTCCGCGACGACGTCATGAAGGGCACCGGCGCGGCCTTCGTCGCCGCCAAGCTCAAGGAGCGCGACGACCGCCAGGCCCGGGCCGGCGCCAGCCGCTACATGGTCGAGCCCAACGTCAAGGAGGGCAAGGGCGGCCTGCGCGACCTGCACACCCTGATGTGGATCGCCGAGTACCTGCACCCGGTCGACCGGCCCGAGGACGTGTTCAAGCTGGAGGTGTTCGACCGCCGGGAGGCCAAGGGCTTCATCCGCGCCTTCGACTTCCTGCACGCCGTGCGCGCCCACCTGCATTTCGCCACCGGCCGTCCGGAAGAGCGCCTGACCTTCGACCTGCAGCCCGAGATCGCCCGCCGCATGGGCTACGGCGACCGCGGCGACGCCCCGGCGGTGGAGCGCTTCATGCGCCGCTACTTCCTGGTGGCCAAGGAGGTCGGGGCCCTGACCCGCGCCTTCTCGGCCAAGCTGGAGGCCGAGCACTTCAAGCACGAGCCCCGGGGCATCTCGCGGTTCCTGCCCGGCGGCGGCAAGCCCAAGCGCAAGGCCCTGGACGTGGCCGGCTTCTACGAGGACGGCGGCCGCCTGAACATCGACGGCCCGCAGGTGTTCGAGGCCGACCCGGTCAACCTGATCCGCCTGTTCAAGACCGCCGACGACCGCGACCTGGACCTGCATCCGGACGCCTTCACGGCCGTGACCCGCAACCTGCACCTGATCACCTCGAAGGTCCGCCGCGATCCGCTGGCGACCCGGGCGTTCCTGGACCTGCTGGCCTACGGCAAGCGCAGCTACCGCACCCTGACCCTGATGAACGACGCCGGCGTGCTGGGCCGGTTCATCCCCGAGTTCGGGCGGGTCGTGGCCCAGATGCAGTTCAACATGTACCACTCGTACACGGTGGACGAGCACACCCTGCGGGCCGTGGGCCTGATCGGCGACATGGCCGCCGGCCGCCTGGTCGACGACCACCCGCTGGCCGTCTCCATCATGCCGCTGATCGAGGACCGCGAGGCCCTGTTCCTGGCCATGCTGCTGCACGACACCGGCAAGGGCGGGGTCGGCGGCCAGGAGAAGGCCGGGGCCCGCAGCGCCCGCAGCGCCTGCGAGCGCCTGGGCGTGGAGCGCACCAAGGTCGAACTGGTGGCCTGGCTGGTCGAGAACCACCTGGTCATGAGCGACTTCGCCCAGAAGCGCGACGTGGCCGATCCGGGCACCGTGGCCGCCTTCGCCCGCATCGT